>SDBT01018698.1_pt1 | contig 10883 bp, 17 predicted proteins | sample 2277101 | NCBI WGS metagenome assembly SDBT01 (sample SAMN10404973, study PRJNA504765) | marine sediment metagenome | isolation source: marine sediment core GS10_PC15, 103 cmbsf | place: Arctic Ocean: Southern Knipovich Ridge | collected 2010 | reverse complement strand
CGTTCAGGAGGCTACTCCGGACCCAGGGAATGTAACTGTCTTTTTCACCCGTGATAATGATGTAGATATAATCCCGACGGGACCTGAAGTCACAGATGTTACAAACGCCCTCCTCGCAATTAAGCCAGCACACATGGAAGATTCAGCAATAATTGTCAGCGCACCAGCTTCTGTTCCGGTACCGTTCACCTTTGCATCAATCACACCAAATACCACCTCGATGCAGACTGCGATAATTAATAACCTGGATCAATTTTTTAGGGAATCTACCGTCGTCGGGGAAGACATTAAAGAGAGCGATTACATTTGCGCAATAAATGGCACCGTCGATACATCTAACGGGCAACAACTAACAGATTTTACGCTGAGCTCTCCAACGGGAGACATTACGATTGCATCGGGTGAGATTGGAACACTTGGTACCGTCACGATATAAAAAATCTAAGTTGGTGGGTACCAATTATTATCTCTGAGATAGGTTTCATTTTTTAGGTCTTGGTCACCGTAATAATTCCCCCGTTCACTTGGTGTCATCCCAGAGCAAGCATCTGTTAATTTTGTATCTACTATCGCAGCCCAAAGGTCTTCGTCGTACTTTTTAATAAGCGGCTCATCGTCAGTCCCTCTATACCGATCCGTTTTTCTTACAGCACTTGGGTAGCCGAATAAAGTATCGATGTTTTCATTTTTAGAAAGGCCGTCCGCCTCTAGCGTAAAAATTTCATATTGTATCATTTTTCACGAGCCTCCTTATACAATGCCCCATTTTGGGATAAGACCATTTTGGAGAAATAATATTTCTGGGTCAGTTAAGACTCGATCATAAATGAGGATTTGACCCATATCACCCTCCCAAAATCTTCTATCAAAAGCTTCACGTTCGGCGCCAACATAAAAAGAACTTGTAGCTCCGACTGGAGTGTTCACTGTGTTACTTTTTTTAACGAAATTTTGCCACGTCACTGTCAGGGTAGCACTAAAGGTCACCGTTAAAAGCCACATTGGAAATGCCCTGATATCACCGGCTATTAATGGAGGAAAAGTAGCTGATCCGTGAAAATGTCTTAAACTACCTGCACTATAATGAATAAAATCCTTGCCATTATTATAGCCATAAAAAGCGCCGTCAGTGGTGGAAGCTGGGTCGATCTTAGTAACAAAAAACATAGTCCTATTATCAATATCTTTTAGTGCTCCAGTAGTTTGAAAAAACTCGGTAGAGCCATTAAATCTTACCGCCGGAAAATTATTCAAAGGTGTGCTCGATGCAACAAATAGCGGCTGTTTTGATGCTGTTGGTTGTGGTAAATCGTTCCCGTTTCCACTCAAATCAGTCCATTGTGAAATATCTGGACCATTGAGTATAAATCTTTCCCCGACTGGGCCTTGAGTGTCCACATTTAGTTTAAGGCCAGCAATGCTGTTAGGATCAAAACCTTCACTCCGGATTAAAGGTTTGGTGATGCTAGTGGCTAATGGGCTAGTAAGTGAGCGGATCATTTTTAGTAAGCTGGAAACCAACCATCAGTTTCGAGCTGTTCCCTCGTTTTCCACTTATTAGGATCGGTGTCGTTGTACCTTAAAATCCGATCTGCTGCACTCATTGACGCACAGGCCGTTACAAGATCATCATCTACTGGGGCTGCCCATTTTTCTAATGTAGGATGCTTTATCAATTGTCGATATCCATCTGTTTTAGTAGCTGCCTTTGGATATCCACGATCCGAATCTATGATAGCCGTTTTAGTATCCGCATCGGCCTCAACTGTAAAAATTTCATATTTTAATGCCATTTTTTATACCGCCCACTCACTATTAATAAAATTCTCTAATGAAGTTCGTTCAGAGGAAATTAATGATCGACTAAATAAAAATACGTCGGCAATATCTCCAACTAGCCTAAAAAATGTGCCAGCTCTTTGTCCTAAAAATGATATTCCTGTGACACCTGATCGGGCTGGTGTTTCCGTATCTAATGAATCTACGCGGTCTGCTCTGACAGTACTTACATTATTATCGACTCTTCCACTACCAATATGACCAATACCATCAGTGAGATCGCCATTACTACCTATGTCTGAAAATTTAGTAGGCGTTGGGATAAACCTAAGCGCAGCATTTCCAAAACCTGTTAGATTGATATGTAGTTCATAATTTCCACTTGTGCTACTACCTGTTAAAAATTGGATCGCTCCAGAAGACGATCTGAAAACAAAAATCATTTCATAATCTGAATTAACAATATTTAATGTCGTTGCTGTAGGCAAATTCATAAAGTTTGTTCCATCAAACCTGATAACATCTTTACCGTTTAATGTAGTGGTTCCCTTACTAGGCTGACTTACAGCGAATGGCTGTGTTGCGTGATTTCCATTACCACTTATGTCGCTCCACTGCGAAATATCGTTTCCCACATCAAAAATTACCGGAGATCGATCACCACTAAGCCACATCTCAAGATTAGCTATATCAGTTGGTTCGAAAGCAGGTCGTTTAATCAATGGGGCCGAGAGATTTGTCACCAACGATCGCGTCAAATTTGCGATCATGACCGTTAAACTATTTCAGCAAATACGTTAACGGGGTTCGTCGAGTTGGCTAAAACGGCCCTAAACTCTAGATTCTTTTTTGATTCAAGCAATAACTTCGTGCCGTCGGTAGTAAAATTACCGTCGTCAATCTCTGCAAACCGAGAACTTGGGTCACTTTTACTCCGAGCCTGAATAGAAACATCGCCACCACCAAAATTATCTCCCCGGACGACGATAGCTCGTTGCCCTCCATCGAAACTTTCAGGGTTACTTTCGGTGTCGGTATTAACATTGTTAAGTAGAACAGTCATATATATTCCTTTTTTTATTCTTTAACGTACCAATATGATCATAAGCAATAATAATTAACTAGGTTAGTTACTAATACCATAATACATATCGAGTAATTAAAATGCTAATATTTAAGTATGACTCAATTATTTCAAGCTCATACTGACGAAGACCAGACCCAAGCTCTAGCGAACTTGTTACCAGTTGGGCGAGTTTTCGCATCAAAGAATATAGACGATTCTAATTTTAGACAGCTTTTACGGGTTTTTGCTCCAGAGATGTCGAGGTTTGAGCAAACATATTTAGAGGTTAGCAAGGAAACTGATATCAATGACGCTGACGTTTATCTCCAATCTTGGGAAAAGGCACTGGGAATACCAGACGACTGTTTTCCAGCAACAGGGGATATCGAGGAGAGGAGGCTACACGTCATCGTAAAGCTGGGGTGTATGAATATCGCAACTAGGCAAGACTTTATCGACTTGGCAGCAAAGCTCGGGAAAACCATAACCATCACTTCATTAGAGGCTATCTCCCTACCACCCTATGATATACCCATGACACCGTCGGGAGCTCCTGAATTTCGATTCATTTGGGTAGTATCCGGTGAAAACATCGTTCCTAGCGTCCCACCTTTGGATATCCCTCATTTTCTTGACGTAGGAAGTAGCGTTCTTTTTTGCACATTTGAAAAACTCAAGCCTGCGATGACCGAAATAATTTTTGTAAATTCATAAAGTCGGTGTAGACTAAACTTATGACTGGCTTTAAAGATAAAACCTGGGTAAACAACTCTCCTCCGCAACTAGAGGACGACGATCTTAATGGGTTTAAAAACGAGTTTACCAACACTTTTAACTCGGCCGGAATTACACCTTCCAATTTGGATCTAAACCAGACAGGAAAATCGATTACCGAGTTCGTTGGCAGGGCTGACTCGTACTCAGATAGCGGGGCTGCCGATGCTTATGTACTAAGCTCTGTCGGATCTCTTCAAAGCCCTGTTGCTTATTCAACTAATATGAGAATTAGATTCGTCCCAGCAAATACAAACACGGGTCCCTCAACAGTTAACGTGGCGACTTTAGGAGTTAAAAACATAAAATTGAGGGGTTCGGTAGATCCTGCGGCCGGACAATTATTAGCAGGGTTCATGGTTGAGATGTTTTACGACGGGACAAATTTTATTATCGTAAATAACCGTATCATCAATTCAGGATTTATCCGAAGCATAATCGATTTTGTGGTTGAACCTATTAATGTAACGAACACCTACCAAAACGCGACGCTTAAATTCTTTACTGGGGGTGCAAACGTCAGCCCAATTTGGCCCAAGGATCTTCTTTCAGGAAAAGTTTTTATGTCTTGGAATCTTCAAGGACCTGGAACCGCAGCTATCGCGTATGATCAGAGAATATTGGGAGGAGACGGCACCACCCATTTTGAAACCCTGGGGACCGACGGCGGAGATATTGGGGCGGCGAACAGTCAAATCGATGGCATTCTATTAAATTCCGGCAACAGCACAAATTTGGATTTGACTACCCAAGACCTGGTTGGTATAAATTTTAATGGCGCCGCTGGAGGCGCGGCAAACGAGGCGTGGAACTGGCAAATAAAATCACAAAGCGGTAATCCGGATACCACTCCAAAATCATTACGATTTATCTGGGTATGGTGAAAAATTATGGCAATTGAAATACGAGATAGCGATGATAATGTACTTACAACCCTTTCGGTTTTAACACGGCCACTATATCCTTTTGAAAAAAAATCAGTTGATACCGAAACATCCGATGAAACGGTCAATCCGAGCTTTGATGCAGCAGCTGAAGAAGAACAAAAACTCAATAATTTAAATCTACGGACGATTAGGGATAAGGCATTAGATCGGACCGATAGATGGATGTTTGAAGATTCGCAAAGCTCCGGTAACGTCGTTTATACGACGGCGGAAAAAGATACGATTATAACATTTAGACAAGCGCTGAGAGATTGGCCTGATGTCTTAAAAACAAATGGTTTCACCGCAATAGCGACCCCAACCGTTCCTAGCTTTGTTCCAACCTTAGATAAGACCCGTATCGAATCAACACTTGGTGCGGCCCAACTATAATATTTAAAGAGTTACTCGATTCTTTCGCCAGTCTTTTTATTGACAAAGACTGGATTGTTCTCCACTTTCCAATTCCGATTAAACCAGGCAGTAAATACATGTGAGTTCCATTTGAAGTGTAAACCAATAGACCTAAGCGTTGGTTTTACTTTGTATCGACTATGTATTTTTAAAATATCATAGTTGTTGTCAGGGGTACGTGTCATACCCTAAAATTACCACAAATTTCTTTTGGTATCAATATTACCAAAAGATTTCGTACTTATTTTATGAATCTTTTAAACCTGATTCTCCACTCCTCTCTTCTTTAAACCAATCAAATTTAGAGTAAACTCCGAGCATCTCGGCGACCATCTCTTTGTCCCGGTAAATTATTGAGTAATTATTTGGTACCTTTATTTTTTGTTTGATAAGAATGGACCGTGCGGTGTCAATCGATAGTTTATTCGCAATGGCAAAATCAATGATGAATTCGAGGGAGTCAATATCAGTTATTTTACCAGTTCCACAGAATAGCTCGGACTCTACAGTTTCAAAGTGGGCCTTTCTTCGAATATCGTGGTACACCACAATTGTTGCCGACGTCATTAATGGTGGTAGGACGGCGATGTTTTTTTTGGCAAAAGATGGGTATTCTTTTGCGATGTACTCATGGGCTTTTTTTTCGATGACTTTTTTATCCGAATCAGATAGAGCCTCAATTTGAGCGATTATAGCGATATCGAGCTGTTTTTTTGCCTCCTCGATTTGATTCTTTCCCATGGCCACCAAATTTTCACGGGCTTTATCTTCTCTGTCTTTGGCTTCATCCTCAAACTTGTTGATATAGTCCACCATCCCGGTAAAATCTTGTTCGTTGTCCCTAGCGCTTGTCCTGACTCCCTTCTCATAACTACTTCGAGTCTTTATTATTTCCCCGTTCAAGAATTTGTATTCTACATACTTTTTTATGAGACCTTCTTTCTCATCATCAAATTTGAAAGACGACGACGAGACTTTGTTTTTTTCTACTGTCGTCTTGTCGTCATCTTTATCTGTATCTTTATTTACATCTAATTCTGTATCTGTATCTATAGGGGCGACATTCGTGTGACTCTGGTGTGACATTTCCGTGACAATATCATTTTTAGGCAGGAAATCTGTTGATTTTGCGTAGTCGTCAAAGGTCTGTTGGTCTGGATTTTTACTTAATGGATCACTGGGTCTAATTTTTTTGGTTCTTTTCCGATTTTGTCTGATCCTGTCCTGTTCCTTTTTCCTTTCTGATATGTCCACGTCCTGGTACTTTTCCCAATTCATTATCTCTAGACATTTATCGGAGTTAAAAACAATTAGCTCAAATTCGTTTAGGATTTCCAGGGTTTTGTAAAAATTGACAGATTTAATTCTCAGTTGGTTTGAGATTTCATCGATGGTCATCTGTCTATCTTGGGTAAGCATGAAGCGACCAAACTTATTTATCTTACCCGCCAACACCAAGAGATCCACGAAAACGAGAACGTGAAAATGACCCTCTGGTAACAACTTTATCGCGCACAACTTCTCATCATCCAAAATGGCATGATAAAGCTTTATCCATAAACCTCTTGAGGGCTTAACTGTATCGGATTTTGGTGTGTCGGACATACAGTCTATTTTGTATTTTTATAGTTCTTTATCCAACTGATAACTTCCTCTAGGTCATAAAAGACAATGCTCCCAACTTTATGGGTCGGCATCCCTTTCTTCCTCCATTCACCAAGTGTTGATCTCGCGATCTTTATTTCTTCGATAAGTTGGTCTGCTCTGATCAGCAATATCGTATCCTCCTAATTTGGGTGTTTAAGCGTTCGATTCTTTGGGATAGATACCTCATATGGTACCATTGAGACATTATAACACGATCCCATTTGCTTATGTTTGGTGATTACTATAAAGTATTTAAGTTAATCGGTCAATAACGGGCATCATCGTAATACAACGGTTGACATAGTACACAAACGTGTTATATAATACCATCATTGAATATCGAAAGGAGAGATTGTTAGTTAATCACCAAAAAAGGAGTAACCCAAATGAATCCCAGTAAAAAGCTTGAACAAGAAAATAATCGACCTGCCCCCAGTATTATTGGATCTTACGAAACATTGATGGATAGGGGAATGAATTTTGATGACGCTATGGAAGTAGTGAATAGAAATATAATTGAGGACCATCAAAAAAAGAATCCATCCTCAAGGGAGAATGTACGACATGCCAAATAAAGACATAAGGCATTTCTTTAGTCTTCAGAAAAAAAAGATGAAGCCTTTAGGACCAATCAAAAAATTCATTTTTCTAAAATTTTTTTCTGATGTATATCTTGATGGAGGTATAGTAAGATGAGCGCAATGGCAGACACGATTGACGAATTAGAAGGGGTAGTGGATGAGAAGACAGAAAATCCGAGATGTAACGATCCGGATTGGTGGCGCAAGGTGGCGTACAGCTACAAGAAAATGGATGAAGAGATCAATCAATTGAAATTTCTGAGAGATAATATATTGAAAAAGTACGACACTCTCATTCAATCTCGGAGGCAAGAATTGGAAAACTTTAGGACCTTCATTGAAATACAGCTTCAAGAGAGCGACTTCACGACAAAGACCGGTGGATTCAAGATAAATATGTTTCCAGATATCGGAATATTTTCTTTGAGTAAAAAATCAGTTACTTTTGAGGTTAATGACGAGAGCTATTGGATTAAAAAGGGCTTCTCAAGAGTCATTCCAGAAAAAAAGGAGATTGATAAAAAAAGCCTCAACGAACACTTGAAGTCCTTGAATCTGACCATCGAGTTGAACCGAGTAATCGATACCGACACCGGAGAAATTATCCCAGGTGTGGTGGCCATAACCAAGCGGTCGTTTCAGTTTAAGCAGGGAGACTGACATGGCACAATCACAAGCAACAGGCTTTAAAAAAGCAACGAAGGCAGATTCTAAATTGAGAATGGCTATATTTGGCCCAGCCGGATCAGGAAAAACTTTTACCGCATTGTCGATCGCTAAAGGGCTCGGAAACCGCACGGCATTGATTGATACTGAAAGGGGTAGTGCCAGTAAATATGCGAGCACATTTAAGTTCGATGTTGCTGAATTGGAAGATAATACTATTTCTTCATATGTGACAATGATCGGGAATGCAAATGGACACTATGATTCGTTGATTATCGATAGTTTGTCTCACGGGTGGAAGGAGCTTCTGGAGCAAGTCGATCGCATTGCTAAGGCAAAATATAGGGGAAATAAATGGTCAGCATGGAGTGAGGGAACTCCCCTCCAAGATAAATTAGTCAACGCGATCCTTGGATTTAAAGGGCATGTGATTGCTACGATGAGAAGTAAAACAGAATGGACAACTGAAAAAGATGAAAGAACTGGAAAGACCCGTCCAGTGAGGATTGGTCTTTCTCCAGAACAAGGCAAAGGGATTGAGTATGAATTTGATCTGTTAATGGAAATAAACCCAGAACATTTTGGACATATAATCAAGGACCGATCTGGAGAATTCCAAGATAAAATCATTGAAAAGCCTGGAGTTAAATTTGGCGAGGAGATTATAAGTTGGCTACAGGATTGTCCAAAAAAAACTGAGGTTATTCAGAATAAAGAATCCACAGACTATAGTGTGTACAAAATGAAAAATGGTTCCTATATAGGGAAAACTGTTAGTCAAATCGATGATACAGAATATCTTAAGGCGGTTATTGATCACGAGCAGAGTCCCAAGGACCTTAAGAACATCTGTAACGAACGGCTCGGAGAGCTGCTGCAAGACGAGACGATCACTGCCCAATAAAATCCATTAAGGGATATGGATGCCCACACAAGAAAAACATTGTGTATGAACTAAAAAAAATAACGTAACATTACGAGATCCTTTGACGAATTCGGAAGTAGATCATACAATTAACACGGAAAAACTCCTGGGTTGGTCGATCGCTTTCATATTATTTGGAGATTTTGTGAGCACCTAACAATACTTCTTTCCCCAAGAAGTCCCCCTTTTCTCGGCCAATCCAGCACCCCTTATCTCCCAAAAATGGTATGATACCTAATGGTGTTATATGACATACAAAGACTGGTGGCAGAAGTCACAGCGCATAGAGAGGGCCTTAAAAATGAAGCGTTATTTGCGCTTTAGTTTGCTGTCATTTGTCAGGCCCCGGCATCAGCTAAAACGTCCAATTTGGGGATTTTTGTTTAAGGGAGTAGTTTGGATATTCTTAGGTACGGCCGCAGTAATCTTGACGATTGACTTACTTATTTATTTACTAAGATAATTTCTTCTGAATCGTTCGCCCCATTGATTCAATGTCTTTTTCGATATTCTTAATCGAGGTAAAAATTCTTCCAATATTCACGTTAACCTTCGACTGTGAATCTTTTGTGGCATATTTTAGATCGCAATGCTCCTCGAAGGCCCTGAATTTTTTACTCGAAGTTCTGGACATTGCAAGAAAAACTGTCGCACTACCTGTTAACATCCCGCCACTTCCTATAAGGATATCCATGAGAAACATTTCTTGCGTCATGAGACGGCCTTATTTTTTCGAATAGTATCATGTACCGAAATATCCCCGGCTAAGCCCGAGATGTCTCCCTTTAGCGACGGCTTAATAAATCCTTTAAGGTTATAGGTTGAAATACCGGAGATTCGGGAAATATCCCCTATCAGTTTGGTAATTTCACCTTCCAAATCACCAACCTCACCAAAGACTCTCGATACGTTTCCTTTTATCTTACTAACATCTCCACGGAGACAGGATTTTTGGTTTGGATTTTCCTCTGTATTCCAGGTGGAGTACTTATCCCCTGGCGACACAGGTGAAAGGCCTCCGCAAATATTCGATAGGTCTCCGGCTATATAGTCTGCATACCCGTAAACATGATCGGCCTGCCCAATAAGCTGGTCGGTTATCTTTCCCCGGAGGTTTGAAATGTTCCCAGACAGGTTTGAAATATCGCCGTGGATGCTTTTTGCGATTCCTTTTATATTGGTGCAATCACCGACAAGACCATATGTTTCACCTGTGAGGTAAATATGTGGCCCAGAAATTTGTTGACCATCGACGATATGATAAAGCCCAGGCATACAATAAGTGTACTATTAAACAATCGTTTGCCCAAATAATGGCTAGTTTGTTATATTATTAGTACGAGAACCCTTTTTTGGTGTAGGGGCGGGAGAGTTTAGGGATGAACTCTCCCGCATTATTTTTAAACGATGATCGAAAGGGAGCCTGATGGTTAAAGACCTCGGCAAAGTCATAACGACAGCAATCCACGACTGGGGGGACAATAAAAAAATCACTTTTGAGAGTGCATTTTTGGAAATGGAATCTTCAATTAACGATGCAATCGACACCTGGTACAAAGATTGCGAATCGATATTCAATGGAAAGACATCCCATAAACTTCACCACTTCAAAGAATCGATTAAAGAGGTCGTTAAAACTTTTATTAGCCTTCTTAAATATCAGAGTCCAATTCGAGATAAATACAAGCCGCCTTCGTTTGTAAGACATGCCTATGAGGGACAGCTCGACAATGCTTTAGACAAGGTACTCGAAAGAGCCCACGATTTAACAGAGTATGCCAGGTTAATTCAAAGGTTAGAAAAAATGGAAGGACACTCTAAACTTCACGAAGTTAAGATGTCTGGGCCGTTCTCAACGAATTAGTGGAGCTGGCGAGGGGACTCGAACCCCTGACCTGTTGATTACAAAACAACTGCTCTCCCACCTGAGCTACACCAGCAATTAAATTTTACCATTTTGGGGATGTACGAAATATGGTTACGTTTTGCGTATAAATCTAAAATTTAATTTTGAGAGATGGGTTTATTTTTCCTGTTTCAGGATCATACGATACTGATATTAAATCGTTTCCAATTTTGAAAACATTATCGACGGGGTTGTAGTC
>SDBT01018697.1_pt1 | contig 10883 bp, 12 predicted proteins | sample 2277101 | NCBI WGS metagenome assembly SDBT01 (sample SAMN10404973, study PRJNA504765) | marine sediment metagenome | isolation source: marine sediment core GS10_PC15, 103 cmbsf | place: Arctic Ocean: Southern Knipovich Ridge | collected 2010 | reverse complement strand
TCATAAAAACTATAAAAGAAAACGGACTTGCCTGATATTTAGCTGTTTTCATCTTCAGCTTCCTGGATATCAGAAGGTTCGACGGATCCTGAAACAGCCTTATCTTTTTCTTCTCCCGGTTCAGCGACAGCGGAAAAATCAGTTTTAGGTAAAAATCCGCTTACAGTAAAATTAGTCTTTATAATTTTAATGCCCAGATTTTCACGTGCTGATTTGTTTGTTCTGTTGATCACTTCCTGCATCTTCTCGGAAACATTTACACCTTTGTAAAGCCTGGCCATAATATTTATTATCGCTCCATCAGATTTTGGAAGTAACTTTATCCTCAGATTATCTACATCCCTGAGGTCTGCTATGTCCTCTTCGATCTGCCGGGAAGCGCTTTTTGAGGTGATCATTGCTTTTCCATCACTTACAGAGGCAACATTTGTTGTTTTTAATTTTCTCCTATAGAACTCTAAGACCAGTAGTGCTATTGCAATCACTATTATGGCTACAAAGATTAGAGCCATTATGTGAATATTTGTGTTTTCACTAAAGTATAATATCCTCCCGAATATATCTGCCCAGTCAAATATGTCTGCGTATATATTTACTACTATTACTATTGATGAAATAACCAGAACCAGCAGAAGTATGATTATGATGAGCCTGTTGAATATATTCATTGCATACCCTTTCCGTTGTGCTTAATTTTAATTTAAGAAATAATTTTCTTTTATAAATAATAGAATAAAACTGATATCTATCATTATAGGAAGTTTTCATACTTGAATCAATTTCTTTTACTGATCTTTGCCCATTGGTCGCGGAGAGTTGCAGTTCTGTTAAATATGATATTATCTTCAGTCGTATCCGGATCAACCACAAAATATCCCATTCTTTCAAACTGGTAGATATCTCCGGAAACTGCCTTTGCCAGGGAAGGTTCAAGCCTGCAATCAGTGATTATTTTAAGGGAATCAGGATTGATATTATCCTGAAAGTTTCCAGACCCTTCAGTTTTCAGTGGATTTATTTTCAGAAACAGGCGGTCATATAATCTTACTTCAGCCTTGATAGAATGTTTGGCTGAGACCCAATGTAGAGTAGCCCTTACTTTCCTGCCGTCTGGAGCATCTCCGCCTTTTGTCCCAGGGTCATATGTACAGTGGAGTTCGATTATATTTCCATTTTTATCTTTTATGACATCATTACATTTAAGAAAATAAGCATATCTTAACCTGACCTCTCTTCCCGGGGCCAATCTGTAAAATTTCTTTGGAGGATCCTCCATGAAGTCTTCTTTTTCTATATAGAGTATTTTAGAAAATGGTATCCTTCTCTTTCCTGCAGATAAGTCTTCAGGATTATTTATAGCATCAAGTTCCTCAAAACTGTCCTCAGGATAATTATCGATGATAATTTTCAGGGGGTTTATGACCCCCATTACCCTTGGAGCCTTTTTGTTAAGGTCTTCCCGTACAAAATGTTCAAGAAATGCTATATCTATAGTACTATCTGCCTTTGCCATTCCTATTTGTGAACAAAAATTCCTGATTGCTTCAGGTGTATAGCCTCTCCTCCGCATACCGGAAAGGGTAGGCATCCTGGGATCGTCCCAGCCATTTACATACTTTTTTTCCACCAGGTCAAGAAGTTTTCTCTTACTCATAATGGTATATGTCAGGTTTAACCTGGCAAACTCTATCTGTCTTGGATGGTGTATCCCTAGTTGCTCCAAAAACCAATTATAGAGTGGACGGTGATCCTCAAATTCCAGGGTACATATTGAATGAGTAATATTTTCAATTGAATCTGACTGGCCGTGTGCCCAATCATATGTAGGATAAATGCACCATCTATCACCTGTCCGGTGATGAGTCTCACGAAGGATCCTGTACATAATGGGATCACGCATATTAAGATTTGGAGAAGACATGTCTATCTTAGCCCGGAGCACCCTGGCGCCATCTTCATATTTACTATTTTTCATCCCGGCAAATAATTTAAGATTTTCTTCTATCGAACGGGTCCTATAGGGACTTTCTTTTCCGGGAGTTTTAAGGGTTCCCCTGTATTGTCTAATCTCATCCGCATTCAGGTCGCATACAAATGCTTTGTCTTTCTTTATAAGTAATACAGCATATTCATATAATTTTTCAAAATAATCTGAGGCATAGTATTCCCGGTCTCCCCAGTCAAATCCAAGCCAGCTTATATCTTTCTTTATGGACTGGACATATTCAGATTCTTCTTTTGTGGGATTTGTATCATCAAATCTCAGATTGCACCTGCCATTGAATTCATCAGCCAAACCGAAATTCAGGCAAATGGATTTCGCATGACCCATATGCAGGTATCCATTTGGTTCTGGTGGAAATCTTGTATGGACTCTTCCGCCATTCTTTCCTTTTTTCAGATCTTCCCTGATTGATTCTCTTATGAAGTCTGTTTTTTCTTGAATATTACTCATGATAATTCTTTCGCATACTATATATTATACTTGGTTAAGATAAGATTATATTTTATTTAATAGGACAATTCTTGTCAAAGCAATTATACTATATGCAAATATAATTTATTTAGCAAAGGATAAATCTTTTCTGATGAATATTTATGAAAAATCTTTAGCCCTGCATAAAACCTACAAGGGAAAAATAGAGGTAATATCTAAGGTAGCTACAAAAACAGAAGACGACCTTTCCCTTGCATATTCTCCTGGAGTAGCAGAACCATGCAGGCAAATATTTAGAGACCCTTCTACTCTAAATACCTATACATCAAGGGGCAATATGATAGCTGTTGTATCTGACGGGTCTGCGGTTTTGGGTCTTGGAAATATAGGAGCACGTTCATCCTTGCATGTAATGGAAGGCAAATGCATTCTTTTTAAAAACTTTGGGGGAGTATCAGCATTTCCAATATGCCTGGAGAGCCAGGATGTAGACACCATAGTAGAAACAGTAAAACTGCTTGAGCCTTCATTTTCAGGTATAAACCTTGAAGATATATCAGCTCCCCGCTGTTTTGAAATAGAGGCAAGATTAAAAAAAGAGACTGGTATGCTGATATTTCATGATGACCAGCATGGTACGGCAATAGTAACACTTGCAGGACTATTTAATGCATGCAAATTGCTAAATAAAGAGATAAGAGATACAAAGATAGTAATAAATGGAGCAGGGGCGGCAGGCACATCCATTGCAAACCTTTTAAATTATATAGATGTAAATGATGTAATAATATGTGACTCCAAAGGCATAATCTATCAGGGTAGATGGGACTTGAATGTATACAAGCAAGAGATTGCTGAATTGACTAATCTAAAAAACACCCAGGGCAGTCTTGCCGATGCAGTTATTGATGCAGATATATTTATAGGGGTATCTGTAGCAGATGTATTAACACCTGAGATGGTATCAACTATGAATAGTAATCCAATAATATTTGCACTGGCAAATCCTGAACCGGAAATATCACCAAAACTTGCTAAAAAAGCTGGGGTCAATATCATGGCAACAGGCAGGAGTGACTATCCAAATCAGGTAAATAATGTCCTGGCTTTTCCCGGAATATTCAGGGGAGCACTTGATGCAGAAGCAGATGAGATAAATATAGAGATGAAGCTTGCTGCAGCAATAGCGATCTCTGAAATAATTTCCGACAAACTGTCATATGAATATATAATACCAAAACCGTTTGATCCAAAAGTAATGCCGTCAGTTGCAGTAGCTGTGGTAGAATCTGCAATTAAAACGGGCTATGCTGAGGAAAATATAGATATAGATAAAATAAGGACAGAGGCGGAGAAGATAGCCGGGTTAAAATAAAAATTATGGGGAGAGGCATGGATTCCAGAGAAAGAATACTAAAAGCACTAAATAATGAGATCCCGGACAGAGTACCGACTTTTGAACTTCTTATTGATGAAGCCAGTATTTTAAAACTGGCAAAACTACTTATTAATGATTCCATAAATACTGGAAATATAAAGACAAGATTTGGAGAAGAAAGCCAGAAGTCTCTTGAACTCAGCTATCTGTTAGCAGAAAAACTGGACCTGGACTCATTGACGACTTATTTCTCAACAGGTCTTAATAATATCGATGATAATATTGCGGTGGATAGGTTTGGGACAAAGTATCATCTTTCAGAACACGGTCAGCCCCTTCCATTCGAGGGCCCGATAAAAAGCCATAAAGATACAGCTGGATTTGATATGGCAAAAAGCTTAAAAGAAGAGGATTTTGAGGGACCTCGCTATATTATCAAAAAAACAGGCGGTAAAAGAGCTGTTTTCCTACTTTTATCTGATCCCTTTAAACTTAGCTGGAAATTGAGGGGAGGCATGGAAAATCTCCTTATTGATTATGCACTGGAGCCTTCACTAGTCCACAAACTTGCCGCTATAACCACAGATTTTAACCTGGCAGCAATAGAATATGCAGCCGGTATGGGAATAGATGCCATAGCTGTAGAAGGAGATCTTGCGGGAAGCACAAGCCTTATAATGTCCCCGGATCATTTTAAAGAATATGTAAAACCCTATCTGGCAAAAATTGTAGAATATTCACACAATAAGGGACTTAAGATAATAAAACATTCTGATGGTAATATCTGGCAGATCCTTGACGACCTTATCGAAGTGGAGTTTGATGGTATCCACCCTATTCAGCCCCAATGCATGGACATAGGCGAGGTCAAGGAATATTTAAAAGATAAAGCCTGTATGCTGGGTAATATAGATTGCCAGGAGCTTCTTCCAAATGGTTCAGAATACGAGGTCGACAGGATTGTAAGGAAGACTATTGAGATAGCCGCACCCGGCGGGGGGTATATAATAAGCTCATCCAATTCCATCCATCCGGGAGTCAAGCCTGAAAACTATATTGCGATGATAGAGGCTGTTCATAAGTATGGTCTTTACAAAGATAGTGTTAAATAGATTTCTAATAGGAGGGTAATTTTATGGCTATAGTAGGACTAAGCGGCAGCCCCTTTGTCGGAGGTAATACTGATAGGCTTGTCAAAGCTGTTCTTAAAAAAAGTGGCCGGGAAACTGTTTTTGTTAACCTTTCCAAACTCCGCTTTGACCCGTGCCGCGGATGTGCCCATCTTTGCGGAACAACAAATATGTGCGGTATAAAAGATGAACTCCATCCATATCTTAAACTGGTACTGGAATCAGAAGCTTTGGTACTGGCAACACCTTACCAGTTGGGAAGAGAGACAGGATTTATGAATAATTTCCTGACACGTTTATGGTGCTTCTATCACGTTAAAAAACTTCTAACCGATAAGCCTGCATTACTTATTTCGGTGGGAATAAAAGAAAAAGAAATACAAAATGGAATAGCAAGTTTTGAGAGTGTAGTGACACACAGCGGTCAATTTAACCTGCTCGGACATATTTATTACAGATCACTGATCCCCCCGTGCCTTAAATGTGGAGCGGGAAGTTATTGCCGTGTTGGGGGATTGTGGAAATATATACTTGACCAGGATGAGAAGAAACTAAAAGAATTTGAATTTACTCCTGACAACTTTAGAAAATGGGAGGATGACCCTCAGGCAGTTGAGGAAGTAGACAGATACGGCAAAATACTTGCAGAATTAAAATAGTTCACTAATGTGAGCACATGTAAAAGTATAATTGTGCCACATATTTTCTGATCATGATTTAAAATATGCACTAACTTTTCAGACTTTTTCGATGAAGATCTTTAGTTTTGAGTCTTCACTAATATTGACAAGCTCAACAGGTGAACCAGGTATGACAAGACTTCCGGCCCTCAATATCTCATTTCGCTTTGTCAATTTTCCTGTCAGCCATCTGAGTGAATGTAAGGGGCCTCCCATAATTTCAGATGCTTTTGCCTCTGTAATTATTTGGTCGTCTTTATAAACTTTGAACAATTCCGATTCAAATGATAGTTTATCCGGAGAACTCTTGCTGCTGCCCACAACTAATCCTGCATGAATACCATTTGAACAGATTAATTCCTGCAGAGTTGGCGGTGTAAACCAAAATTTGAAATTGTGGACCTCAATTCCCGGGCTTACACATTCGATGGCACCTATTAAGGTTTTATCAGTCAGGTTTTCACCCTTCAGGTCTTTACCTATTTTCAAAACCATTTCCGGCTCTATCGCACAATTGACATATTTTTTCCAATTAAGCTCTTTCGCCTCGTCAAAAATGTGAGGCCTGAACAATCTGCCAAAAATTGGTTCATTCAATCCAAATTGAGATTGGATAGCATTACTGGTACAGCCAACCTTATATCCAACTGTACGCTCTCCTCTTGCTATTTTCTTTTTAGTAACCAGCTCCTGAACGGCATAGGATTCTTGAACAGATAGAACTGAAATCGGATATTGAGTATTGCCATTCCAGCAGCCATTATAAAATGTATCGAAAAAACCTTCTGCAAATTCTTCTATTAGCTTATTATTCATCAGGGGATTTAAACTACAATAATAATTCTGCTTTTTCCACTTTAAATAAGACTTGTTCTCCATCAATACCGGCTTGGCCGCTTAGCCTGTATCCTTTAGGACCTCCCTCTTGCGTAGCAATAGCTACCTGCATTTTTCCATTATCCCGGATATTTTGCTGCGTTACCTGCATTTTAAAGATGCCAAAAACAAGAGTATCTTCATCACGCACTTCCGCTACTTTTCCTACTATGATCAAGTGAGGTTCTCCCTTATTTGATAAAGTAACAATGGATACGGTAGCTGCCTGCGTGATCAGCTCTTTTATTTCTTTTGTGACAACCATTTATTAACTCCCTCTATATTTTTTCTTAATTTCACTTTATCATGGAAATAGGTTTTGGGAAATAAAATGTTCTACATTTCTTCCTGGAAATGGCATTTTGCACTTGACCGGCCGTAATGGATGAAGTTAGGATCATTACTTTAGAAAGGGATATTTTTATGGTACAGGAAAAGATAGAAAAATTTGAAGGATTTTTTAAGGAAACTATTGATTTTTTTAAGGAACTGAAGGTTAATAATGATAAATTATGGTTCGACTTGCACAGGGGCCCATATGAAGATTATGTGCTTGATGCAGCTAAGAGTTTCATTGTAGCTATGGGATCCAGATTAAAGGAACTTTCACCTATGATTGTCGCAGATCCCAGGACCAATAAATCTTTATTCAGGATAAACAGGGATATAAGGTTTAGTAAAGACAAATCTCCATATAAGACACATCTGAGCATAATGTTCTGGGATGGAGACCTACCCAGGATGGAATCATCTGTCTTTTATTTTCACCTTGAACCGCCCCGGGTCGCCCTTGGAGTAGGGATATATAAATTCACCAGGCCCCAGCTTGAAGAATACAGGAATTCAGTAGTGCATCCAGAATATGGCAAGCAATTAAGCGGGATATATAAAAAGGTCTCGGAAAAAGGATATGAGTTTAGTGGAAAAAATTATAAAAAGATCCCAAGGGGATTTGATGCTGAACATAAAAATGATGATTTCTTGCTTTATGATGGTATACATGTAGGTAAGGATTTTGATATACCTGAAGAATTTTATTCTGAAAAATTTATAGATTTTTGTTATAAACCCTTTAAAGATTTACTGCCGGCTCAGCAGTGGTTATCGAAACTGATAAAACGGGCATGAGAAATATTATTATTCCCATTTAAAGAATTTGGTTATTTATATATTCTTTTTTCTATGATCTTACCTATTATCAGATACCTGAAAATCTTCCCCTTATAGCTTTTAACAGCGGCCACTATGGCATAGATAGAAAAGAAAAACCAGAGAGGAATCTTAGTAAATGTTATTTAAGGGTACTAACGGCTATTACTTATTACAACTAAAATTGCAATAAGTGCTGGTAGTTTTTATAAAAGTTTGACTCGACTATATCCAAAAGCTAAAATATGCCTATCCATCAAATCAAGAGGAGGAAATTATATGAGCGTATTGGTTTTACTAGAGGTACAAGTCAAACCTGAGGAGATTTCTAATATGAAAGCATACATGGAAGAAATAATTCCAGATACACGCGCATATGAGGGTTGCCAGAGGATAGATGTATATTTTGATACCGGGGATACAGCCAGTATGGTTGCAGTTGAATACTGGGATTCCCGTGCCCATTATGAGAAATATCATTTATGGCGCAAAGAAACAGGGGTTCTGGATAGAATAGGTGCAATGTTGACCGGATCGCCAAGTATACGATATTTTAATAGAATTGATGCATAGTATTTGTGTGCAATAAGAATTCTACGTAAAATTCCGCACCATAAAATTATTTTTATGTTTTGAAATCTCTATCTATAAAATCTCAGTTTTAACCTTAATTTCGTTTGTCATGCAAAACATGGCAGGACATCTTTGATCAGTTATATCTTTTAACTCTTGGATCTCTGAAGCTTTAGCTTCTGATGAAACATCCAGGCTTATTTCAACATAATTAACAATGTCCTCTTCGCTCACCGCAAATCTTTTGTTTAAGTTAAGGTCACTGGTTATTTTTACTACAAATTTTTCTAAATCTATTCCTTTTATGGTGGCCCACTGGACAAATGTAGCCGCATAACAGGCAGCTATACCAAAAAGGCAATACTGTACTGCATTGGGAGCGGCCTCATTCCCACCAAAAGTGATAGGTTCGTCAGCACTAAGTGAGTAGGTTTTACCACTCTGGGTAGATACCTTGGAATTAAATTGAGGCTTGTTTTCTATAAATGACCATTCCCCCTCAACTATCATCTGTTTTTTAAGAAGATTTTTATCTTCTTTTGCTGCATCTATAGTCTTATTAAGTTCCACTAAATTGATATTGTTATTCATTTCTTCCTCCTTTTGATCATAAAAACTTTTAGTACAAATAAATATTCTTTATATTCCTATATGCAAACCGCACTTTTTGTTATTCAAAGATTTTCTCGAATTGTGCATCAATCTTATTATATTTTTTAATTTACGATATATTTACAAAGGTTTCGTAAAACTTATGGTTGGTGGATGTCCAACTTTGTCCTCAAATTTATATCTTATTAATTATTTTTTTTGGCAAGCAAGGAAATACTTTTCACACCATAATCTTTTGATGCACCCTTTGCTGATTTGGAGATAAAACCATATGCTTTATTTGTTTTCATATCAATAATTTCCATTCCTACACTCTCAATGGCTTCGCGGTAATCATCCTGCTGGCTGGCGCCTCCGATGCAAGATGCCCATAAGGTTGAATCGCAAACTACATTTTCCGGCAATTGTTTCTCGGTAACAATGTCAGCAAGCGCCATTCTCCCATTAGGTTTTAGTACACGTGCAATTTCAGCAAAAACTTTTTCTTTATCGGGACTAAGGTTAATGACACCATTGCTTATAACTACATCAATACTTGCATCGGTAAACGGAAGTAGTTCAATGTAACTATTGTGGAATGAAATATTTTCAAAGTTATTTTCCTTCCTCAGCTGCTCTGATTTTTCGAGTTGCTCATCTGTCATATCCACTCCTTTAATGTGTCCGGTGCTTCCTACTTTAAGGGCGGCAACAAAAACATCCATTCCTGAACCACTTCCGAGGTCGAGGACATTTTCACCTTCTTTCAGGTCAGCGAGATCAAAATAATATCCCACTCCTGCAAATGATTCGATGGCAGCAGCAGGAATACGATCAAGGTCACTTTTTTCATATCCTAACTTTTCAGCAAGTCCGCGCCCCATTTCGAAATGATATTCGTCTGCAGGATTGAGTGCAACATCTCTATACATTTTCTTTACTTTCTGTTCCAGTTCGGCAGTGTCCACTTTTTTAGTAAATGTATTTTTCATTTTAGTGTATTTCCTCCTTCAATTATTATTATTTTATTATTTGGTCTTGGATTACATCAGGTCTTTTAGGTTTGTAATGTCAGCTTCAAACTGTTTCTTAAACTTTTTATGCCCAATTTTTTCTTTCAATATATGGTCTCTCTAGAATCATCACTCCCTTTATTTTTATGAAAACTACTTATTGGTTAATATTTTTCTTGATTTAGAACTATTACATTATAATTATGCTACAAAATAATTAAGCTAAAATGAAAATTTAATTAAGTTTATCTAAGCTGATTAAATATTTAATAAATCCTTAACAAAGATGTCTGAAGTGGTTGGATACAGTGGGCAAAGTCAGAACCAAAATTATTAATCCGGATAATATAGTTATAGTAATACCCGAATTAAACTATTAAGTGCAATCAAACTCAGATATTTTCTCAAATTCCTTTGCTTCTTTTAAATTTTCCATTAAAATATAAATCCATTCCAATCAATTAAATAAGAGAATTATATGATAAACATAGTTCTTATATCCATAAGTTTGGCTATGGATTGTTTTGCAGTCTCAATTGCTGGTGGAGCTTCAACTTACAAGCCAAAAATAACTGATGCCTTAAAAATCGGGGTGTCTTTTGGATTTTTCCAGGCAATAATGCCCCTGATCGGATGGTCTATTGGATTAAGTTTTAGAAACCTGATTGAAAATGTAGATCATTGGATAGCTTTTTTCCTTCTATTGATTATTGGAGCAAAAATGCTCTATGAAGCATTAAGAAAAAGTCCTGAAAATAAAAAAACAAATATAACAAGACTGTCAACTTTATTAATACTGTCAGTAGCTACAAGCATCGATGCACTCGTGATAGGAATAAGTATATCGATATTAAATATATCAATATATCTATCAATTCTAATCATAGGTTTATTTGCTTTTATCTTTTCAATTTCCGGTTATTTTCTTGGACATAAAATTGGAAAAATTATCAGTAAATAGGTTGAGATAATTGGAGGAATAATTTTAATAGGAATGGGTATCAAGATATTTATGATAAAATTAATTTAAAGGTTTAAAAACACCTAATATTGTAA
>SDBT01018696.1_pt1 | contig 10884 bp, 12 predicted proteins | sample 2277101 | NCBI WGS metagenome assembly SDBT01 (sample SAMN10404973, study PRJNA504765) | marine sediment metagenome | isolation source: marine sediment core GS10_PC15, 103 cmbsf | place: Arctic Ocean: Southern Knipovich Ridge | collected 2010 | reverse complement strand
GAGATTTTGAATAAATTTCCTGCACCAACCGCGCCACCACTCTGTCTGAACTGGAAGACACCCGAGGCTGCGATCAGGCCGCTGATGGTGGCGGTCGGGTAGTCGAGGATGACAGTGCTTCCGAAGTTGACCCAATTGCCACCGCCACCGCCGACGCTCGTGATCGTCGTCCCAAGTGGGATCATCGAGAAGCAACGCGAGGTGCCGCGATCCATGTCGACGCTAGGATCGGCCTCCGTGTTGCCGATGTTGAACGCCATCGCGGCGGAATGCGGCATGAAAAACTGATTACCGGCCGTCGTGATGAACCTGAAGCCGTTGGCCTCGTCGCCGTTCGGGTGGAGGTGGAACTGTGGCGTCGGCGTGCTGATGCGAACGTTCAGGGCAACGGTTCGGAAGCGCAGGGCCTCAGCGAAGACACCCAGCACCCGCCCGGAAAAGATAACTTCGGAGGTCTCGGCACCGGCGGCAGCGCTAGACCATTCGGTCTCGAAGCGCATTGCGGTAATGTTGGTGCCCGCATCGTTCATGATGCGCAAGTCAAAGCCGACGCCGTCACCGATAGCGCCGAGGCCACCGCTGTCACGATCGAGAACAAGGGCGGTGGTGGCCGCTCCGCTGGTCGGCGTCGGCTCCACGACCGTCAGCCCATCCGCGCCGTCTAGGGTGACGTGAGGCGCAGTGGTGCCGTAGTTGTATACACCCTGTAGGTTTTGGCGTCCAGCTGTTGCCATGGTCTAGACGTCTGGGATTCCCGCAGCGTCGAAGGCAGCGTCGCGCAGTTGGGCGAGAGCAGCGCGGAAGGCCGTCAGGGGAGCGCCGCTGAGAACGTCGGTCACCTTGACGGTTGCCATCGATCTGCTGCCGTTGTCCCACCTGATGCGGAGTTTGGCTTTCATGTCAGCCATCACGACGTCTTCGGGGTCATCCGGGTTGCTGAAATCTAGATGCAACTCTAGATCCGTATTGCCGGTCAGCGCCGTCTTACTGGCTGGTGCGAATGTGCGTGCCATGTCTTTCCTTATCCGAGGATGCCGACCGCTTGCAGGTCAGCGATGAGTGCAGCGAGCACGTTGTTGTTATTGATGGCCGTGGCGGCTGACGATTGGAGCAGGGTCCGATCCTCGACGATGGTGGCGTTGCGCGTATAGGCAGCGGACTGCGCGACGGGCGTTGCGCCGAATAGACCGAGCCCGGTATCGTCGACCTCGACCACGGTCCCACTGCCGCCATCCTGCAGAAGCACGCGCCCGCCGGTGGTGGCGTTGCCAGCGCGAACAGTTGCGTCCCCACCGGTGTCGGTGCCGTTGTTGGCAGCGCCGGCTACCATGAGCACGTTGCCGCCCTGCTTGACGCCGGTTCCGTTGGAGGCCTGCGCGCGCCAGGTGAACGTTTCACCAGAGACCCCAGCGCCGCTTATATCCAGCTGCCTGATGAGCGGCGATGAAATTCCCGAATCCCATTGCAGATTGGTGGCCGTGTTGTTCAGCTGAATCGACGTTGTGCTGGTGCTGAGGATGACCGTGCCAGCAATGAGGATCTGCGCAGTCGTGGCGGCGTCGATGTTGATGTTGCCGCTTGATGTAACGGTAACGACCGGGTTGCCGGCCGCGTCCTGAAGCTCAAGCTCGCCATCGGTGGTCGTGCCCGTGCCTGGGCGACCTATCCAATCCCCGCCCGTACTTGTCGCTCCACTCGCAATCTGTGCCTGGAACCTGATTGGATCGGCCGTGGCACTGGCAGTTGCGTCGAGTTCTTGCCCGAAAACTGGCGAGGCAACGGTGTCGGCAAAGTCAAAAGTGGGCACGAACGCCCGCAAATTGTTCGACCCGATTACTTGCAGCTTGACGGACCCGCCGCGATTCAGTTGGACGTTGGCATTGCCGTTCAGTGTCACATCGCCGGAGGCGCTGACGATGATCCGATCGGCCGCTGTGGAGTCCTTGATCCGCACGGCACCCTGCGTGGTGATACCGGTGCCGGGTTGGAGGTGGACATCGGCGCCGGTTGAGCCTGCGCCACCCATATCTTGCGACTTGAAAAGCATCGCCTGGCCAACGCCAGTTCCAGCAGCATCGGTCGCCTGACTGATCGTAGGCGTGGCAACCGTGAGCGCGAATTCCAGATCGTCGGTCGCAGTAAGTGACACGTTGGTATCGCGTAGCCCGGTCCCGGCTGCGTCCCATGTGGCGATGTTGCGATCGGTTCCCGTACCCGTAACTGTACCGCTAGCCGACACGCCGCGGATAGCGACATTGATCGGCAGCACGGCGCCAACGGTGTCATCAGAGACGCGATCGTCATCGTCCAACTCGCCGCCTACCAGTACCTCGAGCCCACCGGCATCGAGCACGACCCATTTGATTTCCTGCGCCGTGGTCGTAGTCGGCTGGTCGTCGACCTGGCCGCCGTTGATGACAGCTCGCAAGACGCCCGCGGTGCCCAGCGCGCCTGCGGTGAAGTCGACTTGCTGGCCGATGCTACCGCTCGTCACCAGCGTGTAGTCGCCGGTGCCTGTGCTGTCATCGACGCGCGTGACGGTCCACACCACGGAGCCAACTCCGTCGATAGAGTCAAGCAGCCCGGTGATAGAACCCGAGGCGGCTACGACCACCTTCTGGTCAACCGTGCCGGCGTTGATTGCAAAGCTTGGGCTAGCCATCAGGTCACCCTTTCAAATCCGTATTGGGCCACGGCCTCTGTCAGGCCTTCGCTCTCGCCGGTGGGCGCGGCGGCATCCTCGTCGGCAAGCTCATCGAAGAAGGCCACGAAGACATCGTCCATGGGACGTGGCGCTGCTTCGAGAGCGTTGGTAACGTCGGCGTTGGTGTGCGTGTTGACGTCGATGCGATGCCGCTCGTATGAGCGCTCGCGCAAGTCGGCGAACAGCACGGTAGCGGTGGCGAGGTCGACGGCTGGAGCGGCGAGCGGGAGATTCGTCAGGTCGTCGGTGTTGGCGACGTGCCAACTCGTGCCGGCCGCTGTGCTTTCGGTCATGTGCGCGATGAGCTTTTCTCGGATGTCGTTGAGTACCTGAATGGCCCCCTCGATACTGTCGGGGTTGCCAAGCACCACAGCATTGGTGCTGTCTGCAGCGATGTGTGTTGGTCCGGCGACCAGCACGCGATGATCGTTGTATTCGGTCTTGAGCGAGTTGAGCAGCGAGCTAGGAAGCTGGAAGCCCGCCGCGCTCACGGTTACGCCAACCAGCGAAGCCAGCGGCGTCGTTACCGCCGTCTGTAGCGCTGCCAGCCGCGAGCGCTCCGTGAGCGTGTCGACGATGCTCGCCGCCCTGATCGTGTCGTCGTTGACCTGGACGCGCAGGGTGGCTCCGTCGGCTGCCGTGGTCGTCATGGGCAGATCCATGTTGATGCCGATTTCAATCGTGTCGGTTTGCGTGGTCACCAGGTCGAGTCGCGCATCGCCGCTAGGATCTCCGGGGAAAGCCGGGAAGGCGACGAACTCGCGGAACTCATAGACCTTGATGCCCCAATCGCCGCCAAGCGATGGGGTAAACGTTGCCGTTTCAGCCTTGGCCTGAACGACAGCCTCAGCCGTGGCAGGCTGGTCCTGGCTGTCATCAACCGGAACGAACAAGAGCCCCGCCGCTGGCGTCGCGCCGTCTGGCGTAGACGTAATCTCAAACACGAACCGCTCCCCCGTCGTGGCTGTAGCCGTGAGCGTGACCGCTGCACCTTCAACCGGGAACGTTGGCGTCGTCGTGACTGCCACACTAGTACTCCGTGTAACCGGTGACGGTCATGCTCACCAGGATGCTGGTCAGCTGTGCGGCTGCGACGTAGTTGGCGCCCTGCTCAGCGACGAACGTTATGATGTAGTTGTTCAGCGTCAGGTCGACCGTGTGCGCGATGCTGGTCAGCGCGATGTCGTGAATGGCCTCGTAGGTCGGCACGTCGCCGGACGGATCGGTGATACTGCCTAGCGACGTCTGCGTTCCGTTGTTGTCCACCCGGAACGCCGTGAACGATGGCAAAATGGCGGGCAGCGCGCCGTGCCCACCGTTCGGGTTGTAGCGAACCGTGATGCTGTCCAGCACTTGGCCGTGCCCCAGACGGTCGAGGGGCATTTGTAGGATGACACTCGAGTCAATGAGGTTTTGCCAGATGAGCGGGTTGGTAACCTCCCACACGGTGGGAGCGCTGGTAAACGCTGCCATGCTCTGCCGTCGATTGATGACCCGCGAGGCCAGCGCGATATTGCTAGAGCCAAGCAACTCGATGCCAGAGCCGCCGAACTGCAGCGCCGAGCTAGGCGAGAAGGAGCCACCGGCTGTGCCGTCCACAGCTTGCGACGTGTTGATGTCGAGCTGGTCCAACTCAGCGGCCGGTAGCAAGTCGATATCGTCGGTGTAGCCGCCTGGCTTGACTCTGCTGAATGTCATATGAAAACCTGGCCAATCACGCTGTTGCCCACGGTGAAGCCATCGCCAGAGCCGATCGCAAACGTCATCCACGCGGGTGTCATGGCATCGAGTTGGTTGTATGTGTCGCTGCGCAGCGCTGAGAACTGGGCATCATCTAGATTTGCCCGTTCGATCTTGACTGCGATCTTGACGCGGTTGCTGCTCCACTCAAGGCCCGGTGGTCCCGGGTTGATGCCTGGCCAGAAGGTGACCTCGTCGGTGGGGTCGACAGTCAAGATCACATCGAAGGCCGAGCCAAGGATGTTGCGCACCGCCGATTCGATATCGACGAATGCGTTGTTCGTTAGCCCACGCAGTTTGCCAGCTACTCGGTTGCGTCGCGTTGTGCCGCTGTCGCTGACCGATGGCTTAAGCCCGCACGATTCCTCCCAGACCGGAAGTGATTCCAGCATGCGAGCGGGAATCAACCAATTGGCCAGCCTGCGATTGACGGCCCAGATTGAGGCCACGGCGACCGCATCGCTATAGGCCTCCTCGTATACCTCGGTACCCTCGGAGACGTCCCACGCTGGCTCTAGCGCCTTGAGGATGGCCTGGTGCTCAGCCTGCTCGTCAGAGTCCACCCCGCCGAAGTCGAACGGGAAGACACCGAAGCGGCCAAGTTCGCTCATATCGTCCAGGCCATGATGCCGATGCTAACCGCGGAGATGTCGCCAAGGTCAGCTAGTGTGCCGCGCGGCGACTCAACCTGAATGCTGAATGCGTTGCTGGTGAAGCTGAAGGGCCTGGCGAAAATGTCATCAGCGTTGTTGCCGCTGGTAGCCGTCACGGTCGGCGCAAATACGAAGGCGAGGTTTTCAACGACGCCAAGCGCATCGGTGAAGCTGGTGGGCCATGTCACCAAATAGAGGCCCGTGCCGCTGCGTGTGATGACTGGCTTTTGCGGCGTCCCGCTGCCCCACACGGTTCGCACGGTGGTGTTGATAGCAAGCGGGTCGCCGCTGGTGACTGTGCCGAATGACACCGCCACGCGCGGAACCGTGATAGTGGACTGCGCCAGGTCCTCAGAGGCGCGATTGTGCTCGGACGCCGCCAGTTGGCTCTGGGCGTTGCTAACAGCCTTCGCGTCGACCTTGACGCCGCCGTAGCTGCTGATTGTCTTGGGGAGCATCAGGCTACCTTTGCCCGGAAAGCCAGGTGTTTGAGGGTGAGAATCCGCGGTGCGTCTGCGGTGGTCGCTGGAGTGCTCGGTGTCGTGCGCGCTGTCTTGGTGCCGGTATCAAAACGGCCCGCGTAGTCGATGTCTTCGATCTCGGTAAAGCCGTCGTCTTGGTCGGTCAGCGGAGAGAACAGCAGCGAGGTGAGTGCAACTGGATCCTCAGTTGTGATCTTTGGGAAGCGATTCGCGCGCGGTACGATGTCCACGTTGGTGGTCTTCTCGCCCGGGCCAAGACGCAGGATTTCATCGCGGAACGTCGAGCCGTAGTCTTGCAAGCGGTCGGCGCCAGCGGAGCAGTACATGCCGACCGTGATGAAAGCGAGTGAGCCGCTGTTGCTGGTGTCGATCGTGATGACGAAAGCGCCGGTTGAGCCGCTGACAAATGAGATCGTGAACTCCTCGAAGTTGCCATCGCCATCATCGCCACCCGTTGGGTTCCAAACGGCGAACCGCTGGCCGATCTTCGGGGTGTCTGGTGTCGTGCTGTTCACCGTGATCGTGTTGACGATCTTGCTCGTGATCTCAGCGAACACGTTGGGTCCGGTCTCGAGGTCGCTGGGCCACGGAACCGAGTCCTTGAAGCCGCCACCCGCGCCGCCTGCATTGACGGGCAGCGGCAGATCTACATCGATGATGATGTCGACTTGTTGCTGATTGACGCTGGTGACGTTCAGGTCTGCATGGCCCGGCATGCTGCCCACGATCGCATTGGCTACGATGTTGACGTTGGCATTGCTGAGCGTCCTGTCACCACCAGCGGCTGTGACGGCAACGGCATCGCTACCCGGTCCGCGCACTGCCGCGTTTACGTAGGCTCGCTCCACGGCCGCTGTAGCGTCCTCAGCGAAGTCTGCAATCTGCGCAGTGTTGCCGCCCACCTGCGGAAAGCTGAGCCGCTGGATGAGGCGGCGTCGCAGGGTCTCATCGTCGTCCTCGTCGGCGCCGCCGTCGATCTCACCAGCATCGACAAGCGCTGTTTGCGCGAGCGCCCCGATGGCCGCGGAGTTCCACGTCATCGTAGCGTTTGCGGCTACGTCTTGATCGTCACCGGTGCCGGTGCTGATGACCTCAATGCGGTCGCCATCGCTGACGGCTAGCGCTGCAGTGGTCTCGTACTCGTTGCCCTCGGCGCTGGTGATGAGGAAGCCCAGGGGGATGACGACGGGTGCGGCGCCTGTGACGCCCACGATGACGTTGCCCGCTGCCTTGGATGCTGGGCGCCTGGTCACGCCAAACACGGCAGAGAGGTCCTCTAGCGGCTCGCCTACGGCCGTCAGCGGGTTGAAGTCCCCGGTGACAATCTCATTGTTGGCGATCGCGATGCTGATGCGATCGGCGATGGCCTTGGCGCGGATCCATGCTTCGCTGTTCGGCTTGACGTTCTTGGTGATACCGAGGATGTCGAAGCTGAAGCGCAGATCGCTGAGGAGTTGATTCAGGATCTCCTCAGGCGTCGGGTAGTTGGCGTTCTCTACGCTTGGGAGTGCCATCTAGATTTCCACGCTCTGGTCAAGGCCGGTAGTGATGTCTCGAAAGTTGACCACGGTTTTCTGATTGCCCGTACTTGCGCTGGCGACGATCACCGTTAAGCGATCGATCGACGGTCGACTGCCGCCGCTCAATGGCAGAAGTGCCGTGACGATGTCCTTGCGCAACTGCTCTTGGTCCTTGGTCGTGATGAAGTCCGGATCGGTAACTTCAAACGCAAGGGTAATTGCGACGATTTGCTGGATGCTAGGTTGCGATGCATCGTTGCCATTGGCGTCCACCTCATAGGCTTTCGTCACGAAGTTCACGAATCGAGACGAATGGATTTCCGTAACGCTCGGAGCCGGTAGGCTAGAGTGGAGCGAGTAGGGTCCTTGGCTGAATGGCATTATGGTGGGTCTAGGGGGCAGGGGAATGGGATGGGCAGTTCGGGTAACTCAGGGAATGGGATGCTCGGGGGGAACGGTAGTTGTGGCAGCGTGAAGAATGCCGGCAAGGTTGGGATGCCGATGCTGGGTAGCGTCGGGAGTTCGGGTAACTCAGGGAAGGGAATCGAGGGGGGGAACGGCAACTGCGGCAAGGTGAACAATGCCGGCAGCGTCGGGATACCGAGGCTCGGAAGCGTGGGTAACTCTGGCAGTTCGGGAAAAGGCAGCGACGGAGGGAACGGCAGTTGCGGCAGATCGATGAACGGCGGCTTGCACAGCGTTGCCATGGCTTACGGCGCCACCGTCCAACGAGTAGACGGTAGACCAGTGGCACCAACCGGCCCAAAGAGAATGCTCCCGGCGGGGGCTGGAGGAGGGGGGACCATCGGCGCGATAACGCCGAGCATCCCGCCAGCGGTTGCGCAGATGAAGTTCTCGCCATCGATCTGCACGCCTTTGGCGCTGACCGTGATGATGCATTTGCCGCCAGCTGCACCGATCGTCACCTTGTCGTTGGTGAGCTTGATCCAACTGCCACCACAGCGGCCCTCAAGGAAGCCGCTGGCGCCGTCCAGGTGCACCTGAATGTCGGTGTTATCGGGCTCCGAGACCGTGTAGAGAGTGACGCTGTTGCCGTTCTTCTTGATGAGGACGCGCGCGTCAGCGTCAGTGACGATGGCGCGGTCACCTGGCTGCATGTCGCCGACCTTATCAGCGAAGCGATTGTCGCGACTGGCCACAACGCGCTTGTCCTCGCCGTCTACGATGTAGAGGGCCATGGCCGCTTCGCTGCCGTCTGGCTTTGGATCGTTGGGCCTGGAGAAGAAGCCATCGAGGCCCCAGTATGCCTGCTCTGCGCCGATACCTTTACCAGTCGCGGCGTAGCCCAGATTAACGCGTACCTCACCGTCCTCGACCGAACTGGCAAGGATGTCGGCGACGCTGATGCGCTGGTCTACGAAAGGTGTGCGTGCCATCAGACGGCCGTGTTTGCATTCATGACGCGCAGCAGGTCAACCCATTGGATGGCGTCGTCGCTAACGCGTTGCACGTAGAGATGAACGTACTTGAACAGCTGCGTCAGCTGTCCAGGGGTGAGAGCGTCGGAGGTCGTGAATCCGAAGATGGTTTCTGCTAGCGTCGTATGGTTGAGCACAACGGAGCCGCTGTAGGTGTTGCTCGTGGCGTCGGTGAAAGCGATCGCGCTGAGGTATTGACTGGCCGGAGAATCGGTGCGCTGCGAAAGGTACCAGTGATACTCGTCGCTGCCAGGCGAACCGTCGGCTGCTCCTGCGTTTACTGTGAGCGTGTAGGGTGCCACGCGCGGATCGTATGGGTTCGGAATACCGCTGACGCCTGTGTCAAAGCCACCGGCGCGAACGTTGGCGATAGGCCACAACGCGCGGCCATCGGTGTCACGGAACTCGCCCGAGACCGTGACGGATATGGGACCCTCGGCCACGAGCACCACGTTGGTTGTGAACTCCAGCCCGCTGCCGTCGACTAACGAGATGGTGCTGTGGTAGCCATCGTTGCTGGCGCTGCCCACAACCTGGACCGTATGCCCGGCGAGGAAGCCACCGGAAGCACCGGGCCCGTTGATGCGCGACGGTGGCCCCGCGATGAACGTGCTTGATACGACCTGCTCTTCGGCACGCTCGGCGAACACACTCCGGAACGTTTCGAAGTTGGCGACGATCATGGTGCGTTCAGAATCAGGCTGTTGAGCGGGATGAGTTTTAGCTTGGTCTTCTGGGCGCCATCGCGATCCATGCTCTTGACGGTCTCGAGGATCCACATGTTCTCATCGATGTCGAGGGTGTCGATCTTGACTTTGCACACGGTGTCAATCGTCCAAACGCGTCCGGTTGCGCTGATGAGGCCATCGACGGTGCCTTCTACCGTGAACGCGTTTTCGGCATGGCGACCCATTATGCGGTGCGCGAATGTCTTGGTGAACTCCTCATCGCGGCAGAACTTGTCCGACTTGTAAAAGGGCTTGAATGCAGCGGCACCGCCTTCGCTCCTATAGGTGAAGCGAGCCTGCGGGATGGTACTGCTGGGCACGTCTGTGAAAGCAGCGTCAGCGGGCCTGTCAGCGCCGGCAACGGTCAACCTGTGCACGGGTCGCGATGAGGACTTCTGCCCCTTCTTGTCCTTGCTAGCGCCGCGTACGACGATCTCAGAGAACACGTTGTCGTTGGTCTCGATGGCCGTAATGTCGTCGATGAGCCTGTCAACGCCGGTTCGGTTTGCGGGGGCGCTTTCGATGATCTCGTAGATCGGTTCTTGGTCGTAGTCCGGTGAGCCGAGGAGTAGCGTGCCCTCAAAGTTAACGCGGAGCACCAAGCCCAGCCGAGAGAAGAAGCGGGCAGCGAAACCATAGGCCGTCTCGCCATCCTGGGCGCTGGCATCCTTCAGCTTGATCTCCTCAACCTTGACGTCGCTGGTTCGCCCAGCAACCGCGCTGCCGGTGAGCGCTGCGACTTGTGCGGAGTTGTCGCCAATGATCTTGTCGAATCCGTAGGGGCCAAGGGCCTTGATGATGACGCTCTCAATCGGGGTGTCCTTCTGAAATCCCTCGGCGATCTCAGGGTCGACGCTGCCTTGGTATGGCGTGACGAGCACATGCTGCGCCTCAACCTCAAAGGTCACGCCTCCGTTCTTGCTGACGGTTCGTGTGACGGTCTGAATGATGAGCGCTGCTTGCTGATTGCCCTCGATGTCCAGCTTGACCAAGCGACCCTTCTGCAGGCGCGTGTTGAACTCTGCGAGGCGGGAGCGAGGCGGTCCAATGCTGAGGCCAAACGAGCCAAGAGGATCGGTGTAGTTGTCGCGCAGCTCGAACGATTGCCACCCGCTGATGACACTGCCGTCGTCAAAGCGCAGCGTTACCGTCGCGCGGTTCTTGGCTGTCATTCCGTGTAGAAGACAACCGTGGAACCAACCGGAATGCTCGGTGCCCGCAGGAGGCTCAGGTTGAGCTGGCGGATTTCGTCCACGGTATTGCCAGTGGTGCGCGCGACACCGTCAATCGTACTGACTGATTGGGTGACGATAGAACTGGTGGCGCGTGATGCCTGTGCGCCAATCCGATCCTCAATGTCGAGCACGGCTGCGTATAGCTGAGTGAGCAGCGACTTAGCGGGCCAAGCAGTGTTGCTGTTCAGCAACTCCACAGTACTAATCAGATCGCCCACGATGCCCTTGACCTGATTGATTAGGCCATTGACAGATAGGGTGGCCGAGAAGATGAGACCATCGATCTGCTGCAGCAGGCTAGCCAGGTTTGCGTCACCGCCCTCCGGAAACGGTATGCCAAGAGCACTTGCGGTGGCAGCGATCGCCGTTTCTGATGGCAGCGG
>SDBT01018695.1_pt1 | contig 10884 bp, 24 predicted proteins | sample 2277101 | NCBI WGS metagenome assembly SDBT01 (sample SAMN10404973, study PRJNA504765) | marine sediment metagenome | isolation source: marine sediment core GS10_PC15, 103 cmbsf | place: Arctic Ocean: Southern Knipovich Ridge | collected 2010 | reverse complement strand
CACTCCTTCTGACTTGTTTACCACTTCCATTTCCATAGTATTCTCCTATTTCTCATACCTATCTCCCGTATGGGACTCAACTGCCAGTGGCAATCCTTCGGCCCATGCAGGTTTAGTTAACATAATTTTTTCCATTGTCATCTGAGCACCCTCTTCGTCTTCCTTTGGCACCATCGTAGTCATATCATCGTGAACATGGATTACAATTGGCAACCCGGCCTTCTCACATTCTAGTATCCAGAACCCTAAGAGGTCTCGACACATCGACTGTACGATATTCTCAGTTATACTTCCACCCCATAGGTGCCCGTATTTCCATCGAATCGAACTGTCACCCCGTCGAATAGTACAATGTGGGTATCGAAGTTCACGCCCGCTTGGTAGTCGGAGAAACACCATCGAATTGTGGGAATGAAAAACCAATGGCCCAACTGTTCGGATTTGATCGGAATATTTTGTCACTACCTTAAAGGCTTTTTCTACGTTATCCCAAAATTTAGGGATCATCGAATAAGTCTGCCGGTAAAATTTAATATCTCGCTTACAGGTACTTATGTCAATCTCTCCCTTTTTAATCTTTTCGGCAAAAGCGGGGATCTTTCTCATTTCAACGAGCATACGTTTGGCACCCATCCCATAACCTGAACCGAGAATATACGCTTTCCCATAATCTCGACCGATCTTCAATATTTTCGCTACCGGTTTCGGGTCATACTTTTCAGGTTTTCGAACCGGCCTCCCCAGTAGCATACTCGCAAATTCGGAGTACACGTCCCGGCCCTGTTCAAATGCTTCGAGGAGATCCTTTTGTCCCGCAATCCACGCCAACCCTCGGGCCTCAATAGCACCCGAATCAGCCGATACTAATATCTTACCGTCATCCGCCAATAAGAGGTTACGGACCTGAACGATTAATGCGTGTGCTCTCGCTCCGAAGTTCTGACAATTTACACCCTCACATCCGGACCATCTTATTGTGTGAGCACCGGCATATTTCAATGGAACGCGGAAGTAACCGTCGTCCGCTTTAGCTTGCTGGATCATATTATGGACCCGCTTCACATGGAGGGGCCAAGACTTCACCGCTTGTCGGGCCTCGGCCAGCTTCCGTACTTTATCATCCGAATGATTAAGCAACGCTTTCATCCCTTCATCGTCTTTAGCAAACGCCGGAATCATTTGCTTCTTACCTTGTTTCATCGGCACTCTCTCGCCGGGCGGAAGTGCCTCTTGCATCAGAACGATAAAGGTTTTGTTGCCACTGATTACGGCCCGAGTATGCCCCAATTCTTTCGCGACCACATCAGCTTGTTTTTCCATTTCCCCTTTGAGTTCCATCGCCAGCATGAAGTCGAATTTGAAATTCTTCTGTAGGAATAATTGCGTTGTGTGGTTCATCAGAGGAAGTTCCAGTTCAGGGTTAGTGACGAGGGGTAACATTTTCTGTAGTAACTTGGTCTGTATTCTTACGTCACCCCGACAATAATCCGAAAGAGCATTTCGTTGAGCCTCCGTCATATCACCCCAATGTAACCCCTTGAATTGTTTGGTGTCACCTTTTGATTCGAGACCACATTCTTCTGCCAAATCTCTGAGGTGGTGGGACTTCCGAGCCTCAAGGAAACTAGCTATTTGTTTCGTGTCAAGAATATACTTCGGTCGAATATTATAATGCTCGTGTAAAATTAACGCGTCGAAAAAAGCAAACTGCATATTGACCACACACCGTTCGAGATTGGGGCCGTATTTCTCTTGGAGTACTCCCAAAGCCTTTTCAATAAGGTTCGGATCGTAAAAACCGATGCGACCTTCGGCGTATGCTCCCAAACCTGTCGCTTCAAATTTATCGGAGGTCACAAATTGTACCGTGGGCCATTCCTGTTTGGAGAGGGAATATTCCTGATCCCAGTAAGCCTCGAAATCCAACGTCACTATGTCCGTGGGCCACCCAACTTTTTTTAGTACATCTTTATAATTCACGCTCATTACTTCTGCAACTCTCTTATTGTAGCTATCAAATCTTCAATGTCTTCTCGTTTTAGTATTCTACCCTGTATCTCCACACTAGGATTATCCCCACATGCCTGCAACCAACACTCTGCGTTTTCTAAATCTACTGCTACCTTTCTTTGATCCTCACCCATGTGTATCCTTTATGCTATTTATATGGCCGAATATTTCCTCACCTGACATCCTCCAGACTCTTCGCATCGAGAAAACTAATTGGGCCGTTCTCCATACGTTTCTTACCTTCATACGGAGCAACGACCATACGGTAGAGTTCGAGTTTAGCACACTCAAGTACACCGACCAAACAATTTAACATATCATAGGATAACCCAGTCCCTTCAAGTATTCTATGGAGGAATTTTGTTATCGCATAGTTTATCTCACCGGGTCCGAGGGTTATTTTGGTAAGTTGTTCGATTATGGCATCAATTTCGACCCTATCACTTTTTTTGATATACGGCATCACTCAACCTCCTGTTCTTCGGTGTCAGCATCTAACTGTTCCTCAATCCCTTCAACGGTTTCCCCGGTTGCTGTCTCCATGGAGATTTCTTCTTCGGCCTCTTGTCCAACTATTACTGGAGGGCCAAGTTCCTCTTTAATCTTTTCTCCGAGAGGACAAGTACAAGTATGCTGAACAGGATCGAACTCTTTTTTCTTTTTGCCAAACTCACCGTTATCTTCTATGGTTTGGTATGTTCCGGTATCTTCGCATTTCTTACACGTCACCAACCTAAAGCCACCCTCATAGGCACCGACCACTTTAAACGCGTCCAACCCCAGTTCGATGATTTTATCCAGTTGATCCAAATAGGCCACAGGATAGGGACTCTTATTTTTGTCCAACGAGTAGTCCCACCACTTCACGATAACAAATGTGGCAAGTGCCCGGAGACAATCGTATCTCTTAGGTCGTGGGGCAAATGGCTTCTTATAATACACCGGTAGTCGCCCGAAGTCATACGTGTTCTCGGTGACATTCATACACCCGGCGATATTCCAGAGTGAGGTACTCTGCAAGCGATGTCGAATTAACCCCGGTAACTTAATAAGTATCTGGTGTATCCGAGTTTCGAGTTCTTTTTTCGCCTCAAGTACATCAAGGTCGGGGATTTTATCTAGTTCGCTCATATTTTATTCTCCTGTTTTATGCTAATGGTTTTGTTATTTTGTCCATTTTTTCAATCGCATATTGCATCGAATATACAGCATCACAGAATGAGCCTGTCCCGTCAAACAAATCTCTAAGGGCACACCCCATTCGCAGTTCGTCAAGGATTTTTTTAGCTTTTTTAAGAGACCTACGTTTTTCTCGGATAAACTCACGCCTTATTATTTTCATTCTCATGTTCCTTTAGTATTTTAATATATCCTTTCGGAGTTATAAGGCCATAAGCCAAATCATGTCGAGCTTCATATAACCATCGCGGCACTAAACACGGTCGTTTTCTTGATCCTTTACTCATTTAAAATTCTTATCGTAATATCTTTCGCCTTTTCCCGCGAGCATTATTTCAAAGTACGGGGTGCCGTCTAAAATAATACCGGCACTCAGTATCGAGCGTGTAACTTGTTCTTTGGCGTAGGCGAACGCATAGGTCTTATCATTAATACCACACCCGACATCCATCCCGAACCACCTTCTAAGGGGATTAGAAGACCAATTAACTCCACCTTTTGTGTGGAAGTGGCCCATTACAACGGACATACCCATTTTTTTCGATAAATTCCACGCCGGAGTATTACCGCCACCTCTACCATGACCATGACAATAATAAACATCATCGATCATAATTGATTGCACCCATCTCCAATTCGGAGTTTTCCACAAATCGGCATAATCCCTAATAAATTTAGCGGGGATGTTCACCGACTCAGCAAGTCGTCGAGGTCGAGAGTCATGGTTCCCGAGTGTAATAATTGCTTTTGGAAAAACCTTGTACCATTTCTGTGTGGCGGCAAGGGCCAGTTTAAACTCATCCAGTGGTCCCGGACCTTCCGGATTATTGGCGTGAAAACTAATCGCTGACCAGTCTACAATATCACCGATGAAAACCACGGTGTTGCAATCCCACTCTTCATAGAGGTCTTTACAAAACTGCATGTAGCCCACTCGTTCGACTGGACAATGCAAATCACCGATACAGAGCACTCTCGACATTATTTTCTTCCCCGTAAGTATTCGAGAATTACTGGTTTTAATGCCTGTAGTTCTTCGACATCGCGGATGATGTATACCGGGATGTCTTGTTCACGGGCAAAATCGATCTCGATCCCCATACCTGTACTAATAAAATCATCAGGTGTCCATGCAATTAAAAAGGCACAGGTCCGAACGATCTCACAATCTGCCCACAGAATGTCGCCCTCTTTCAGCCGACCATCTTGATAAAGTAAACTGATTACCTCGTCATGCTCCCCGGGAACATATAAATGAACCTCGGGTAATATGCACCGCATGGCAACGGCGGATTCATGGGCCAACCGGTTATTATCGGCCATACTCTCGGGAGTAGCATTAACCCCGAGTTTCCCCCGGATCGAATGTGAAACGTATGCCCTGTCATTTTGTAGCATTTTCAGTTCCCTTCTGATTAATGATTTTTCGCACACTCCACACAAACGGCAATAGCCGCCCCGGGTTTCGCATTTCGTATCAGCATTATACAATCTGGACAATAGTTGGAGGGGCGAAGGCGATCTATTTCGGTCTTCTGTTGTTCATACTTTGGCATATCGTCGAGTTCTGGCGGGAGTAACTTCATATTAATCATAGCCTCATAGTGCATAATAAATTCGGCATTTACGGCGATTGCCGCAAGATGATCCTCATTTGTCGACCCCATCATATACTTAAACAGGTGACGACAAATCGAAGCGATACATCGGCTAATCTTCATGCCTTTTTCCCAATTACGCTCGTCATATTTCTCAGCACCGAGCCTCAACCACTGACCTTTTCGTAACTGAGCATAGGGTGATATTAGGTCGGGGCGTGATTTCCCTTCAGCGGTATCTCGTACTGCACCAGTTGTAAATTGTTCACGCTTGCCTGAGTCTTCCATATTATTCTCCAAAATAGAAGGGAAATAACTTGGCCCGTCCATGACTATTTAGCGTTTACGTTTGCGATCATCCGACCGGCTCCATGTTTCCCATTACTATTATCATCGTTGGTTAATAGGTTTTATTCAAATCATTTCCTTCACTGTCTAATCTTTTTTAACGAACGCGTCGACCAATGGCTGTATAATCGTCACAATCCTTTTATAGTGTATAGATATGTTCTGGTGGGATAACCCGACCAGCTTTCCGACTTCTTGAAGAGTCCGACCATTTCGACAGTACTGTACGAAAATATATTGCCGTAACTCCCCCACAGTATTAAACCCACAGTCCGAGGTTAATTTCCGGGAGTTCTCTAATAACTTTATCGCGGCCTTATAAAAATCATTCAATTCGGTCTCCTCCATTTCGTAGTCGGGGTGGTTGGCCCTAATTGAAGATAGGAAATCTATATTATCGGCATCGAGGCTGACTGTTGAAACTCGTCGATATTGTTCCCGAAGTGCCTGAGCGGGTTGTCGATTAATTGCACCCTGAACGTATTTGTCAAACTCCCCTTTGGCGATGAGATCTTCACAAAATTCCTTCCGGGCAAACAGGGACATAAATACGTTCTGCACACGGTCCTCTGCTTCCTCCCGGCTGATTTTCCCGGTCAGGTAATCCACATATCGACCAAAAGTTTTTTCATAATACTCTTCGAGGGTCATACTATTACACTCTCCAATTTATCCCAAAGATTTTTTCCAGCTTGTAAGTATAGGGGTTCTCGACCAGTTTCTTTCTTAACCCGATCTAATACCTCTTGTATACAGTCTTTCGACCATGCCGTTAATATTCCGATGATCGCCCCGGGGTGATTAGTCGAAATGGTACAGAGGGGGCTGTAACAATGATGAATCTGATATGTTCCGCCAATAGCGGACATATCGAATATATAAAAATCAGCATTAATTTGGTTGGCGTCTATGGCATTATCCGTTACCCATGCTCTGAGTCCATGGTCCTTCGCCCAGTCTAATAGACTATCCGCTACTAATCTATCATCTTCTATAAACACTACCCTCAAGGCTTTTGCCATTTAAGCCTCGCTTCCTTTTTTCGTTTCGCTAACCCCACAATTCGGAGTTCAATAAAGAAAGCGTCCCCCCTCGTCACATTAGCCCCAGTGAGTCGATTAAATCTTTTCGATTGTTGGCCCACACAAATGAGGCACGTTCCAATTATTAGGGCGATAAAACTAACCACCCCCACTATCCACATACATATTTCTGTTTTCGTAAACATTATATAAACCCCTTAAAATAGTATCTCATTAAAAGTTTTTCCGCGGCCCGGGTGCATCTTCACCGCCCGATCTAAAATCTCATCGATTCGAGCGTCCAACCGGATCAAGACAGCCTCGGACACACGGGTTACGTCCCAGTATGGCCGGGTTGCCTTGATCTTATCCAGTATTCGTTGTCGTGTAACTTTCTTATTTAGATAACTCATGTTATCTCCGTAATTGTAACATGCTCTTGTCGTACCAGTCAATCGCGTAGAAAGCACCTCTGTAACACTGACCGATTTTAAAATAGTTCCCGGAATTAATGGGGGATAACATTTTTATTCCACGTTTATTCCAGATGGCCCCATTGAGGACAAAGTAGATACACTTACCCGTTTGTAAAATCGATCCGTTACCCCGTTCGTCGTTCCCGGTCACTATAACCTGTCTCCCATCGGGAAGTTGAAAAATATTATACTCACCCGGGGTCAACGAAGATGTTAAAATGTTCTCTGATTCCTCGTTGGAGTTCCTCGATGTAGTTTGGCGAGGCCGTCTTCCATTCGATAATCCGGATTTCTGGCTCAACAAAAAGGGCGGACGAGGACGTCGATACCTTCTTTCACTCCGCCGTCTCCAGCCTGTAATACGGTGGCATTTGCGATGAGAGTGATCTGTTTCGCATCGGTCGGGTCTTTCGCCACGAGAGACGTGATCGGTACGAGGATAGTTACTTTCCCCGTTGCGTCTGTTTGGATTACTACTGTTTCAAATACATTCGACATCTTTTTTCCTTTCAAATTATTGTTATCGTAATATTCACCACAAAACATTTTATGGTAATAGGTAAGATCGTCTATAAATGAAGACGCTCCTAAGCGGGGCATTTTTCGGGCGGGCATTTCGTTTAACTCTTGCCACCCTTTTTTTGATATACTCATTACCTATGTCCTCCCGACCTCACGTAGTAATCACGTTGCAGAAGTCCATCGGCTTTACGCACTTGCTTGTGATTAAAAGCTAACATACCCGATCCCATCCCCTGCTCAAGTATCTGTGTCCACGCTGGACGGTTTAGGGATTCATGGTCATTTATAAATACTGGTTGTAGTTTTACTGGCATTTAGCCTCATTTCCTTTTCAATATGTGCTTTAATTTTCTTATGGTTTTCCCCGGCGTTGTGGGCCTCAACTATACTTCGGATTTTGAGATTACACTCTGGACAGTAAGTAGGATTAGTCCGTTGCTTTTTTGGCTGGCCCCTTAACTCAGGTCGGCAATACAGTGGGCCACGTCGTTTTTCTTTTCGATCAGCCATTACGATATCTCCACTACTTTATTTTCAAATAGAACACTCGACCAGCCGGGCCGACCAATCAACGGCCCACAAGGATTTTTCCAATGCCAATTCTGGCTCCACATGTTCTCCCACATACATTTTTCAAACTCATCAATGTGGTCGTTGTCGTGTGGAATATCCGTACTGAAAACAACATCGGCGGTTTGTTTTAAAACCGGATCGTACCCAAAATTAATACGTTCAAAACGTGCTCGATAGGTTTTCAATTTCGTTTCCTCGGCATTATAATTTTCTTTGACACAATGACATCTTGTCCTTGTTGCTGACCGATATTCGTAATCCATGACGGACGAACTCTGCACTTAATAACTTTATGATGCTCCCACACACAATGGAACCTTGCCGCCAGTCTCGTTCTGTAAGAATGAAAATACGGGGCATACGTAACATTACCGCGAAAAAATCTTCGTTTCTTAAATGGTGATTTATTAATCCCTTTTTTAAATCGAAACCAGCGAAATCTCGACCGCATACCTTGGGCTACTACTTTCCAGACCGTAATCCAACCACCTTTTTTAGTGAGTTTCTGGATAATTTTAATTTGTTCTTCTTTCGAGTGTACCATGCTTAAACACATATTATTTCCCTTCGTTAATTAATTCGTGATTTCATTTCCATATTAGTATCATCGCATATTTGCGATGCAAAGTCAAGTCTTTTCTCGTGATTTTTAATTCTTTTTTCCCATCCGTCGAATCCAATATCCGATCATGGCAAATATTACTAACAGTAAAATTATTCGATCCATTTTATCCTCTTTTAATACATTGGCCCGTTCGCGTCCACCAAACAGACGTTCGCGTGTCGTTTCTGGACATCGAGCACCTTGTTTGTCGCGTATTCCATACCGTCCTGCGACCCGCAACATTCATGTAAAATCGTCATATCTATTTTAGGATACTTTTCCCCCAATCCCGTAACGGTTTCGAGCACACAGTGATTAAGATTCACCCCGCAAAACTGGACCTCATCTATTTCAGAGATATCGTATCGGTCGAGGTGGTTCTCTATTTCCTCCGATCCATCATTATAATCCTTCAAGAGAAAAACACCGTCCGGGTAGTTTTTTAGTGCGTCCCGGATCGACTCAACGGTGCGTTGATAACCCCTATATTCAAGAACAATAACTGGATCATTTCGCTCTTTAAACTCCTGTATCTTTTTCACAGTATTTTTAACGAGGTCCATGTCATTTGATATCCCGAAGCCGGGCTGACAGTCTACCACAATTAAAATTTTCATGTTTTCCTCTCCGGATCATCTTTTGCGTAACATATTCCCCGCTCGATCAAACTGTGTGCCGTGCGTCCGAACCAGCCTTACAAAGTCCATGCCATCCCAGTATCGATTAGATATTGCCACGCTTCGATCTGTTCTTCTTCACTGGCCCCTTCACCTTCGCAAAAACCTTCGACAATTGCTGTGGCTAAGTACGGAGTCATTTCTCGTTTTTCTGTATCCATAATTACTCCTTCTTTTTAAATACCCCAACGTAAACTTGAAACTGTCCCTCTCCAATCGTTTAAAATTCCCGGCACTAGTCCCTGCCGATTCCTAAGATCGTCCCGCACAGACGACCTCAGACGTTTTTATTTTGCGTACTTTTACAATTTTACGTAGTTCGATCCAATCCCGGGATAATTCGTGATCCACAACCGCGATCAATTCAAGGCATCTATAGTCCCGATATATTTTTCGGATCGTTTTTAATTGGTCCGGCGTGATATATTTTTGCAAAGTCTCTATACATAACTCGTCCCGGTGTTGTTTCACCCGGATATTATTTTGTAGATACCCTCTTAGAGTAGTGGACAGAGCGTGTCTACAATAACTTGCGTGATCCCCACCGATGATTAATACACGACCGTTTTTGTCTATAAATGATTTCATATAAACCAAACTCCGATTTTATGCTCGGTGACGAGTACCGATTTTTGTTTATTTAGCTGTCGAATTTGACAGGCTATAGTCTGGATTATTTTCAGGTTTTTAAGGCTACCGGTTGCAATTATCGATATAGTTATACTTTTTTCCTGTTCGTGATTCCAAAACCCAGTATTTTCGGTGATTGAAAACCCCGAATAATACCCGCATACTAATTCGATGATTTTATCTCGGTTTAAGTCTTCTGTAATTATCCTGTATTCTGTACGTCTCATGTCTTTAATCTCCCGTTTTAAACCTATTCTCTTTAATCCTACCAGTAGGATTCTGGACCGTGTGCATCCAGAACCCTGCTCGTGTGATTAAAAGAAGAGTTATGATGTCTTTTCACTCATTATTTTAATCCAAACCGTTAGGGTCAAGATTATTCCTATTGTACCTAATATTTGATCCATTATACCTCCAGAATAAACTTTTTAGCAACCTTGTCTGCGTCTTCACTGACGCGGACGGATTGAACATCAAGAAAACGACATTCTGTGTCTACAATTATTGCTTTGTTCTCGATTAATCCTTGCAATAATTCCAGTACTATTTTTGTATTGTTATCCATTTTATTCTCCTGTCAATTAATAGCCAATAATCCCGGACAATTCACCTCAAGATTGCCCGGTATTATAGGTTATCTGTTGTTAGTTCACTATCTGAGAAAAGTCTATCCCGTTTTCGACCGCATGTTGTAATCGATCCGATAAATCTTCCTGTTGGAATAGAGTCAAATTCGATATTCCCTTATTGACCTCATCTAATGTTTCATCTTCCGTTAGTTTACCCCAGTTAAACATTTCGTCTCCAATCACTTAATCACCTATTTACTTATCAAATACCACTGATCCGATTCAAGTACTATACCATAACTCTGATCGAATGTCAAGACTATTCCGGGCACTCGATAAGATTTTCACGCACTACTTATCATTTGTCTATCTATAATGTCCTGTTGTAACCGGTGTCCAATGGCTCGTATGGTACGGGCAAGGGGCATTGTGTATCTTGTATATCTAACTAACGCCTGTGTTCTGTATGTTATCTATCTACCTACTCCGGAACTCTTGTATGTTAGATAGATAACTAACAAGGAATAGCACACCTGTACTAACTCGTACTAATTAGACAATGACGATGTCCCGCACCTCCTCGACCGACACACAGCGACGCATGCACACAGAGTAATCGCGTCAATCTCCATCCAGTATAACTAAGACCAAGTATGTCCGATACCCCGGGTAGTAC
>SDBT01018694.1_pt1 | contig 10884 bp, 2 predicted proteins | sample 2277101 | NCBI WGS metagenome assembly SDBT01 (sample SAMN10404973, study PRJNA504765) | marine sediment metagenome | isolation source: marine sediment core GS10_PC15, 103 cmbsf | place: Arctic Ocean: Southern Knipovich Ridge | collected 2010 | reverse complement strand
GCAGACTGCCTACTTGACCACCCACCCTGATACCTCCTCCGGTGTTGTTCGAAATCAATGTATCGGTCAATGTAATGACATTTGGATTCCAAACTCCAATCGTATGCACGTCGCTGATGAGAGCAGTATTGTTGATATTGCCAACGAATGTACTACCAGTAATCGTAGCTGTTACTGAAATGGAGTCATCCAGCTCCAAAGCAGCACCATCCTCGGCCATGTTTCCCGTAAAAGAGCTGTTGTCGATGGTGTTGGCATCGATCGTGGTGACGCCTTGACCGGCGCCGACAAGGGTGATGTTGGACGTGATATCAAGATCGCCCGTTGCCGCGACGTCCTCGCCGGTGCCAGCGATACTCAGCGTAAAGGTACCCGCCGGGAGATTGATGACGTCGTCTTCCGGGCTCGCATTGGCTTCCTGGATGGCGGCCCGCAAGGTACGATTACCCGAGGCGTCGAGGTTCACTCCGTCACCCACGTTGGCGTCTGCTCCGTCCACGAAGTCGGTGACCACGATGCCGCCCTGGATGGCTGTCGGCGAGGTTTGTACCCAACCTTCTTGCAGCACCACGCGGACGTCGTAGGTCGCGCCGGGTACCACGCCACCGATCGTATACGAGCCGTCGCTAGCGGTAATCGCGAACGGTTCCCCCGCGTCGAGCTGCTGGTTGTCATTGACATCGACGTAAATGGTCCAGCCTTCCAGGCCGGGCTCGCCGCCGTTCTGCACCTTGTTTTCGTCGAGGTCGTGGAAGTGCACGCCGCTGATGGTGGCGAAATAGCGCTCGACGGCGCCGATGTCGACCTGTGTGATCGTGTCGTCGTCGCCGTCCTGCGGTCGGGCGACCAGCCGCTGGTCGGTCACGGGCGCGCCGGTGTCGTCGCCGGCGTCGATGGCGGGACTTCCCGGGAGGGGCACGTGCGTGAGCGTTGTGCCCGTGTTGTTCTGCAGGGGTGAGAGCACGGGAATGATTTCCGACCCGAGTGTTCCCACCAGGTCGCCCGTACCGCCGCCAAAATCGGTCACCGTGCCCACGTCGCCAATGAGGTTATTGTTGAGTGACATGAAACTGCCGGCGACGTCGGGATCGGTGCTGGCCGTATTCTCTGCTACGAGCGTATTATGCAGATTCGTCGTACCGCCGGTGCTGCGTATTCCGCCGCCGACCTGAGCATCGTTGAGCGTGACGGTTGTGTTGAGGATTGTGGCGGTTCCCGCCGAGGTGTGAATCCCGCCGCCGTCGCCGGTGGCTGTATTCGTCGAGACGGTCACATTGGTCAGACCGAGCGTGGCGAGGTTGCTGATGCCGCCGCCATCCATCCCGGCTGCATTTCCGGAGAGCGTACTGCGGACAATGTCCACCGCACTGCCGCTGCTAACGTAGAGGCCGCCGCCACTGCCGGCCGCTTGGCTGTCAGTGATGGCGCTATCGGTGATCGTCAGCGTTGCGCCGTCGACCAGGATGGCGCCGCCGTCGTCCGTCACGTCACCACCGAGCAGCGTCACACCTGATAAGGAAACCGTAACACCCGGACGGACATCGAAGATGCGGTCCAGGCCCGCCGCGTTAATAAAGGTCTTGTCGGCTCCGGCGCCGACGATAGTCAGCGTGCCGGTCGTGTCGAAAACATCCAGATCTCCGGTGGCAGCGAGATCCTCTCCGGCGCCCGTAATGCTCAACGTGAAAACACCGGAAGCGATAAAGATTGTATTGTCGCCCACCATGGCGTTCGATTCCTGAATCGCCGCCCGCAGCGTGCTGTTGCCCGAAGCGTCGACCGCGTTGCCGTCGCCCGGATTCGCGTCGACGGTATCGAGCAGGCTGTCGACGAAGAACTCACCCGGATTGTTTACGTCGACGTTAAAGGTGCCGATCACAGTCGCCAAAGAGACATTGCCCACGGTGTCGCTGACTTGTCCGGCCACCACAGATACTTCATAATCACCATTATCCGCAGGGTCCCAAACATCACCGGGTGGCTCCATTTCGTATTGGGCGATGCGCACGGGGCCGTTGCCGGGCAAATCTACCGATTGAAACGTGGTGGTGAACGTGTCGCCACTTCCGTCCAGACGAGTGACGATGACATCGAAGTCGTCGAGCGTAGAACCATCGACCGCGGTGTCATCGGTAAACTCGACGCCGATCGTCTGCGGCGTCGCTCCCACGAACGTAATATCGGGTGCGCTATCAAGCACAGGTTTGGGCGAAAAGGTATCCATTCCCAAAGCACCGACCGCGTTGAGTCGGCCGTCGGAGAGGACCAGGTCTTGCAGGCTGGGGATTTGGTCGACGCCACCCATCAAGGCTGCCTTGACTTCGGCGGACGTTGCACCCGGAACGTTCGAGAAGAGCAACACAGCCACCCCGCTGACATGCGGTGCGGCCATGCTAGTGCCGCTACGTGATCCAAAGTCGCCCGGCTCGGTGCTTGTGATACCGACGCCTGGTGCCGCCATATCGACGGTGGTTTCGCCAAAGTTGCTAAAACGAGCCAACCCGTCGATTCGATTGGATGCGGCGACGCTGATGATATTATCGAGGTCGTAGCTGGCGGGATAGAACGGCAGGCTATCGTTGTCGACGCCGCCAAAGATATTGCCGTTGCCGGCCGCAGCGACGAACAAGATATCGGCCGCTCCGCTAGCCGCGATCGCATCGCGAAGGCCGACGTTGAAGGTATTGCTGCCCCAACTGTTGTTCGCCACCCGCACGTTGACGTCGTAATCGGTACGCATCATGGTGGCGTAGTTAATCGCTTCGATCGCGTCGGATGTCAATCCTGCGTTCCTATCGCCGAGAAACTTCAGCACCATGATCGACGATGACCAGGCCACGCCGGTCACGCCGGTCATGTTGTTGCCAACCGCCCCGAGCGTCCCCGACACGTGCGTTCCGTGACGATGGTCGTCGAGTGGACTGTTGTCCTCGTTGCGAAAATCCCAGCCAAACAGGTCGTCCGTAAAGCTGTTCCCATCGTTGTCGACGCCGTCTGTCCAAGCGGCATCCACCAGCAGGTCGCCTGCATCGATGAACAAGTTTAGATTGTCGTCGGTCACGTGCGCGGCATTGAGCGGGTCGTTCAGATCAACGAAAGTAATCAACCCGTCTGAATCGACGTCGTTGAGTACGCCCATCAAGGCGGCCGGGATCTCGCCTTGGTTGATCCAGATATTCTCCGCCAAATCGGTGTGTGTGAAGTCGGCGCCCGTGTCGATCACCGCCGCTACAACGTTTCGGTTGCCGGTAGTAATGTCCCAGGCAAGCTCCACGTCGATATCCGCGCCTGGCAAACCACCGTCTTGCCCTGTGTTGTCGAGTCCCGCTTGGACACCGAACTGTGGGTCGTCGGGCGTGAGCTGAGCTTGAATAGCCGCGTCGGATTCGTAGTATGCCAGCAGCGGATGAGAGGCGAGAACATTCGTTACCTGATCGTGCTGTGCCGCTGGTGATTCGACAAGCAGCTGACCGGGCAGTCCAAGTCCACGTATAACTTCAATCGCCGCGCCCTGTTCGACAAATAATCCAGCGGTCGCGCTGGCACCGTCAAACTGAGAAAGTCCATTGGACGAGAGACGCACGATCCAGCGATCGACGTCCGGGTTCTGCGCTCCCAGAGTGACCGCCTGGGCCGATGCACTTTCGGCGACCGAACCGAACCACGACGGCGACACGCTTAGATAGTCGGTGGCAGCCAAACCATTGAGAACCAGTCGCGCTTCGCGCACTTCGGCGGTCAGACCGGATCGCGAAAGTAAGCGAAATGGATCCCGGGCTGGACGACGTTCACGGCATCGATGTCCGACCTGGAAGAAGCGCTTTCGCCCCATCACTACCTCCTCGCGCGGAAGTCACGGGCAGTCGTCGCTCCGGAAACGTGAGGCCCTGTTTTCGCTACCCAGGCGGACTCACAGATTCACTTCTCCTGGCGGCTGCCACAAGCAAGACGATGCCTCCTCCTGTGCCTGCGGATACTTAAGTCGCAGTCTACCACGAGCGGATAACAACTGCACGTTTTTTGGCCGAAAATTCGTGATCCTTGTCGAGCCAAGGCCCTTCTGCGGAGAGCATGACGATGGCTGCCCAGCACCGAGACGAAAACCGCTCCAAACTGGCTACGCCGGTCGGGCAAACGAGGTGAGCACCAGGTTGGAATCCTCGCCGACCTATCTACCGGTTCGCACACTGGTTGCGCGGGCAGCAGCGGGCGATCTGTGACGCGAAGATGCGTCGTTCGACAGGCCATGTCGGCCGCCGGACGTTCCAGCCGCCATCGGATCGGCAGCTACTTTGACGAGATGCAAAGAGGCAAGATCGATCTAGCGTCCCAGCCCTGCCTGGTACCGGGGCTGCGATCTAGTACTTTAACTCGCTGCCAAAAGTGAAGTTTATGCCAGGTTGGAATAGTTGGCGTCCGCTAGGGGAACGGAAGTCGAGGTATTCGCGATAGTTCTTATCCGTGAAGTTCTCCACGCCCGCCACCAAGAGCCAGCAGTCGTTCACCTGCCAGTAACTTCGAATATCATAAACCGTGAACCCGGGTGTGGTGGATTCGAGCAGACTCGTCGCCACGCGATCTTGGTCATCGACAATGCGGGCAGTGAACTCGACGCCCCAAGTAGGCTGCTCACATGGTTCGTGAAGGCGAATGCCGGCGCGACTTTCGAGCGGCGCGATGCTGGGCAACGGCTCTTCGGCGCCGCCCAGTATGCCGCTGAAAGATCCTCGCGGCAGCCCGTACACACGTTGACTGGGGTCACTGGGACTGGCAGGCTCCGTTGCAAACAAACCGTTTCTGGTCTGGTCACGCCCTTCAACATATTGCATCGTTGCAAACGCCGTCAACCAGGGATTCAAGTCATACTCGCCGAATATGTCTGCTCCGACGAAGGTTGCTAGATCGGTATTTACATACTTGAGATTAAGCTGTTCGACCTGCCCCGCCGGTGGTCCGGTAAATACGGAAAGGGCCTCGAAAGTAATGTAGTTGTGAACCCAGCTATGGAATCCGTTCAGTCCATAGCGAAATCGTCCATTATCATAGGTTAGGCCAAAGTCCATCTGCAGCGCTTCTTCGGGATGAAGCCGCGGATCACCGGTGGCCGTATTAACGCCATTAGCCAGTAGGAACAGGAAGGACTGTGCAACGTACATCTCAGTTAATGAGGGGGGTCGTTGCCCTAGTCCAACCGACGCATACAGATTCGTCTCGTCATCCACCTCGTACTTGCTTCTGGCAAAGGCGGACCACAGACCGTGTTCCTGGTCAAAATCATCCGTTCCGAGGATACTGGCCAGCGGCAACCCCAGGATGCCCAAATCCTGTAAGTCTGCTTGATTCTCGACAATGTTTGCCGACACGATGTCAGCACGTGCGCCGCTAGTAATGGTCCAACGTTCGGTAAGCGGTAAGTTGTGATCAATGAAAAACCCCGGGTTGGCCGTCTTTGATTTTGGTATCGGCGAATTGGCGCCATCCCAGACAATGAAGCCGATGATGCCACTGCTGAGTTCGTTTAATTCTTGTTCGACGTACCGCAGATCGGCACCAGCCCGCACTTGCTGGTCACCGTCTTGGCCCCACGTAAAGGCCACGCGATATCCCAGCGACATCACGTCGGCATCCGTGAATCCCACGAAGTTAATAAAATCGAAGAACGGGAATTGCTCGCGCTTTCCCGGGTTCTGAGTATTGCCCTCGAAATGTGTGCGGTTGTACCACACGTCCAGCGACATGCGATCGAATTCAGGTTGGTCTTCCAAAACGTATGAAACTTCGTAACCGTCGGTAACCAAAAACGTCATGTCAAAAGCTTGACCAGGAAACAAAACGTCGGTTTGATCGAGACGAAGATAATTAAACTCAAGATTACTATCGGGTGTCGGATCGGCGCCGAGCGCCACGTCGAGATCGCGTGATCGGTAGGCGGAGGGCACTTCCATCCCGTTACCGCTCGTATAGTCGGACCCGGTACGATGGCCATAGCCGACACGATAACCCCAATGTTGATCACCTCCCCAGAGCGCCTGTCGTCCGTACCACTGCTCACCGTTGGTCTTGTAATCTATGCTGGTGCTGCCTTCCAACTGATGGCCGTTGTCATAGCGGGGTGTTCTCAAGAGTTCGACATCAAGAAAGTGGAGCCCTGGTCCGTAGAAGGCGCTGTAGGGTCCTTTTACGACGATCACATTATTGATGATCCGTGAATCGATCTTACTAAGCATCGTGTCCAGATCGATCCGCGCTGGCACCCAGTAAGAACCAGATGCCGCGAGTTGCCCGATTCGACTGCCGCGTATTCGGGGGTCGTTTACGATCGGAGTCCGGCGCTGAATCCCGATACCCAGTGCCTCGGGCGCTTTGCCGAGCAGATTGCCCGTATCTGTTGTCGAGAGGATCATCGCCTGACTACCGAACACAATGTCGCTGCTCGGGGCGGCAGCCAACCGTTGACGCCGTTGGCTTAACAAACTGATATTGGTCCCGCCCGGTCCAAAAATGCGGGCGGCAAACGATTCAGCAACCGATGGCAATGGCGTTTCCGGCTGGATTTCCTGCTGAGGCAATAGTGGAGGCTGTGGCTGTAGTAGCGAGGTTTTGCGGAAAGGCGAGTCTTGTTCGTCTAACTTGTTGTTTGATTCGTCGCTAGCTACTGCCCACGCCTGCGGTTTGACATCCAGCGGGTTTAGAAACGATGCGTCGGCGCGCTCCTCTGCAAGGATGTCGTCGCGGTCGGTAGGTGCGTTGCCCGCTACCGATTTTTCGACGACCCGGCGTACCGCCGGTACGGCTGTGCCCGCCCAGACTGCTAGCAGCATAAATGAGCAGATCGGCGCAGTTAAGCGTAACGCACAATTCACCGGTCTTCCCTTGCCAGCAATTTGGGCCCATGACTGCTGTCAAAAAATGCCTAGGTCGCAATATTGTCATAATCGTCAAAGCCTAACACCGTACTTGAGAAAGGTATCTTGCCAGCACGCCATTATTCCTTGTTTTCGTCGGTGCCGTTTATCGATGCGTTGTCCTGTAGCACTGACCGAGCCTCGTCTCGAATTCGCTTCAATTCCACATTGTCGGGCTGGTTCTCCGTCATCCAACGCTCGGCTCGCTGATGATTCTTGCCCGCTTCATCAATTTGACCAAGTTGTCGCTGAGCCATGCTCAGGAAAAACCAGTCGAGACCGTGCCCCACACCGCGTAACTCGATCGCGTGTTCCAGATGTTTGATCGCAGTCTGCCAGTCGCCGGTGCGGTAATAGGCCACTCCAAGGCCGTTGTGGTACTGGCCGTTACGGGGCGCATCATCAACAGCTAGCTGCGCAAATTTTACCGCACGCACCGCATCTCGCATTTGAGGGTCCACGCAATTCGCTAGCAACCAGGCCGCATGATAAGCATATGTTGGCGAGCCCGATCGGGAAGACAACTCCTCCCAAAGTCGAAACGCTTCGCGAAACTCGTGTGCAGCTTCCAACGCCTGATCACCGTCATAGAGAAGTTCTCCCCGGTAGCGGTGCGCAAACGCGGCTTCATTGCGATACGCCGGAATATCTGGCGCTCGCTTCGCCAACTCGTTGAGTGTTTCCAGGGCTTGTCGAAACGATTCGAGGGCGGCATCTTCGTCGCCAAGCTTTTGGTAGAGCTGTCCTAGATAACTACTTGTTACACCTGAACGCTCTGCGTACTGGAGCTCATCTGGTATCGCTTGTCGGAGTTGCTCGTATGTCGCCAGCGCCTGCTCGAGATTTGTGTTTGCTTCCCGATTGCGTCCCCGATCGCCGAGTACGCGTCCCAACGCCACCTGGGCCGCTGCGTGCTCTTCATGGTATCGAGGTACATTTGGGTAGAGCGCACGAAGCCGAGCAAATATTGGCAGCGACTTTTTAAGATTCTGTTTGGCAGGTTTAGTGCGTCCCTGTTCCTGTAGTAACTGAGCGAGATCGGTCTGTGTGAGTGCTAGGTTCTCCTGGTACAGCGGCACATCGGGCATGGCTTCTGCCAAGGCGGTGTAATCTTTAATGGCCGCCTGGTACGCGGTATGCTCAGTCTCAAGCTGACCGAGGTTTCTGGCCACGCTGGCCAGGTAGATCCTGGTCGCCGCCTGCGACGCAAGAAGCTGCGGGTCATCGCGGTATTCCTGGAGTAGCGCCTCGAAGCCAGCTAACGCGCGACGGAATCGCGCCATAGCCTCGTCGTAACGCCCTTCTATCGAAAACGTCTGTCCAAGTAGGTTTTGTGCGGTAAGCAGACCAACTAAGTAACTTCTTTCTCCCGATGCGCCACTGACAGCCTGGTCAAGTTCATCGATGGCCTGCAACAAGAGCTCTCTTGCACCAACGAGTCGACTCGTCTGAATACACAACGATGCCTGATTCACCAGCGCTGTTCCCAACGCGTAGCGGTATCGTGGTTCTTGCGGATCGGTCTCTACCAGCGAACGATTTGCATGGATTGCTGACGCGTGTCTCTTCTCCGCTCCGGCTAGATCACCACGTTCAGCCGCGACCAGACCAGACTTAGTATCGCTGTTGGCCAATTCCAACCGAAAGATCGCAGCCGACGGGTCTTCTCGTGAGTACTTCTCAAACACGCTTCTTGCTGAACTATACGCCGCCTCCGCTTTCTCAAGGTCGCGCAATACGCGACGCACGTCTCCCAGCCTTACATACGCGCGACCTCGCTCCAATTCGAGTTCCTCATTATCGCTTACCTGTTGTGTAAAACGCTCGTAATCTTCCGCTGCCTTGGCCAACAGGCGGCCTCGAGCCTCTTGTACGCCCGGATAGTACTTCAGCGCTTCGGCAACGCCCGTGTGCCAGGTGTCGACGGCCTGCCGTGCTTCATGCAGACGCTTCATGGCCTCCTGGCGCGCAGTTCGCTCGAGCTCCGCAAGCGACTGATTGTCCTGTGCCAGTTTTCTGGATTCCCTCTCCGCGACTTCTGCGATACCTCGCTGCCGCACCTCTTCTCGACGCGCTCGATTGACGAGAACGACCGCGGCACTGGCCACAACCGCCACGACAATCAACGTCGCCGCCGCTGCTTGAGTCCACGTCCGATGCCGTCGCGTCCAGCGTCCCGCACGTTCAATCCACGACTCCGCGTAGGCCGACACCGACTCATCGGCCAGCCAATGGTCGATGTCATCGGCTAGTGCGCTTGGCGAAGAGTACCTGTCCTCCGATTTGAAAGACATGGCCTTCGAACATACAGCGTCCAGCGGGCGGGGTACGTTCGCGTTAATGTCTCTGGGTGGACGGATATTACCTTGCTGCACCTTTCGTAAGACTTCCGTCAACTCGTTACCGCCGATCGGACGGTGGCCGGTCAGTAATGAGAAAAGCGTGGCGCCGAGGCTATAGACGTCGCTAGCGGGCCCCATCAGATCTAAACGACCTGCCGCTTGTTCGGGTGCCATATAGTGAGGTGTTCCGAACGCGCTACCCATCTGTGTGCCTGCCGACCCACTTCCAGACATCGGCTGCACCACTGGTTCGTCAATGTTGGCGACATCGGAAACCTCCTGACTCGCTTTTGCCAGCCCCCAGTCGACGACGAAGGTTTCACCGTACTTTCCCAACATAATGTTGGCAGGTTTCAAATCGCGGTGCAGCACACCGCGACTATGCGCATATGCCACGGCGTTGCATACATCGACAAAACTTCGCAAGAGTCTCCGAAGCTCCATCGATTGGTTTTCAGACCGTGATGCATCGACGGTCGCATCGTGAAATCGTTCGATCACCTCCTGCAAGCTGCAGCCGTGAATGAGTCGCATTGCGTAATAGGGACGCATGTCTTTACGCTGCCCCAACGCATACACGGCGACAATGCCTGGGTGTTCCAGGCCACCAGTGATTTCTGCTTCCAACATGAACCGAGCACGCTTAGCCGGGTCCTCGGCGTTTTGGTTCAACAACTCTTTCAGGGCGACCTCGCGGTTGAGCTGCCTGTCCAATGCGACTGAGATCTTACCGAGCCCGCCGCGGGCATGTGGACGCAACACCAGAAAACGCTCATCTTCCGACGCTACGTACTGATCCGTCGCCCATGATACGGCGTCAGGTTCAAGTCCCTCCTTTGCACCCGACGAGTGATCGATAGTCTTGCCGAACGCAGATTGACTCTCTTCGAGCTCGCTACTTATATCCGCGAACGAGTTGGTCGCGTTCAAGCTGCTCATCAGGTCGTTTCCGTGCCTCTTTAGGTGGTGCTGCGTGAGCTCTTGTAGTAGTCGGACTTCGTCCGGCATGAGCCAACCCCGCTCGACGAGAATCTCATCGAGCGGTTTCGCTTCATCCTTCATCCACTCCGCGGCCGCGGTCATCAACTGATCACGCTCAATGAAGTTCATTTCTACAGCAAGCACGCCGAGCAGTAGATTCCAATCTTCGTGCGCATTCGACATAATATTATTGTCCGAAGCAGTGTTTAACGGGTTGAATCAAGCACGTATGGAAAAGGTGGCGACAACGTTTTGACGCGTCGACAAACGGAGTGACCACACTCCTCGTGTTAATGTCGAGCTGGAAGCTTCCTGGGGCACGATGGCCAGCGGTAGATCGCCGTATTCAAAATCCAAGGACGTTTCCTACATGGCATCATTACAGCCGGGCCGACCCGGCACATGTTGAACCCATGGTAGTCCATCTCACCGAAAACCGCCTCGTTGCGAAACCAGTTGCTTGACCGAAGATAACTGAAGACATGCATGCAAACTATATGCGTTGTGACATGCACGGTCTAACAGGTTAGCCTGCGCAAGACGAAGATCGCGAATCCTATTATCCTCCATCACCTTTTCCCTCACGACCGGACCGCAGATCGTCAGGTACAACGCGCAGCGCGTCGTCAGGTAACACGTACGAACTGCCCGTGATC
>SDBT01018693.1_pt1 | contig 10884 bp, 8 predicted proteins | sample 2277101 | NCBI WGS metagenome assembly SDBT01 (sample SAMN10404973, study PRJNA504765) | marine sediment metagenome | isolation source: marine sediment core GS10_PC15, 103 cmbsf | place: Arctic Ocean: Southern Knipovich Ridge | collected 2010 | reverse complement strand
CCTACGACTGCCGCTCGTAGTGCTCGACGTCGCTCACGACGGGGCAGTCGCACCAGTAGGTGTCGGTGGTGGGTTTGCGGAGGACGAGCCTGTCCCGGCGAAACGGCCTCATCACCAGGCCCATGAGCATCACGGCTCCAAACTCGCGTAGGCCTTTGGGGGTAGGCTTCCAGTTGATCGATATCAGACTCATGTCAAATCATCCTCGTGTATTGTTCGGCGCCTTCCATGGCGGGCTGATCTTCCTTCAGCACAGGCAGTCTTCCAGGACCAGCGCATCCATGTTCGTGAACATGAAGCACCGGTATGCATCGCTGCGCCGAGTGCGCCACCGGCGTCGCCTGCGCCGTCCATGGTTATCACGGCGGCCCGCTCGAACGGCTAGGGGAAAAACGCACTGGCGGCGTGCGACTCGTGATGGCTGGCGAAGTAGATCGGCCCTCGTAAATGCCACCCAGGCCCTTGTCGATTTCCCTCGGCAGATGCAGCCTCTGCTGGAGCCGCCTCGGCAGGACCTTCGTGAACGATCGAAACCCACGCGGCGCGAAGGCCAGGTACGTCTCCATCATTATGAGAACTAATCGGAGCCGACTACCACCAGCCTGATGCGATTGGCCGTAATCTCCACCACTTCCAGGGGGGTGTCTTCCAGTTCCAGCAGGTTGTCGGCCAGGTTCTCGTTGTCGTAGCGGTACTCGATATCGACGTGCGCGACCGATTGTGTTATCTCGCGCAGGTGAACCGCCTGAACGCCGCGGAGCTGCTCGATCTCCTCCTTGAAGGTCCGCCACGCCACATAGTTCATTCCGGAAATCGCCAGTGTGACCGTCCGCGAAACGGTCGCTCGTTGGCGCCACGCTTCGACCACGGCTGCGAGGACGTCCGGTGCCGATTCCTCCGCAAGTGCGACCAGCGCCTCGTCCGCCCCGCCTGCCCGCTGAAGAGAGTTGATGGTCACCGGGCCGAACGTTTTGGACGCCAGCACCTGGCCGGAGTCCGTCTGCACGATGCGGATGGTCATGGTCGCCGTGAACTGGAACATCTGCACGGAGGCGACATCGATCGCGTTGCCGAATCTGGCGGTAGCCCGGCCGATGATGACCACGTCGGCGTGGAACCGGGCCCCCAGAGACGCGACGGCGTCTTCATCGTTGGCCAGTGCGGCCAGCAGCACGTCCCGCTTGGTCACCGCCGCAGCCATCTCACGGTCCATCAGCGTGATGCCTCTTTCCAGGAAGAAATCCTCGACGATCCCCTGGACCGTGCCGGCCTCATCCACCTCCGTCGTCTGCCCTGCGGGAGTGACGCTGGTGGTCTCGAGGATGGCCACGATAACCCGAGGGTTGTTCTCCTGGTCCACCGTGTGGGCGATGGCCGCCCAGTCCTCCTCGAACTGCTGCGTGGAAACGCGGGCGCGGACCTTCGCGTAGGTCTGGCCGTCCTCCGCCCACACGTTGAGGACCTCGTATTCGCGAACGTAGCCGACCGCGTTGGTGAGGACTCTGTCGTAGACGGCCTGGTAATTGACAGCCTGGGATTGAGTGGTGAGGAATACCCCGCAGGCTTCCTCCACGGCCTGCCGCAGCGCCTGGGCGACCGCTTCGTCCTCAGCCCTGGGGTTGTCGCCGGCGGCGACGCCGGTTACGGTCATCCACCTGTCGACGGCCTCCGTGTCGAGATCCTGGGCCGATGAAACCCCACCGCGCCCCACCAGTAGCAGTGATACGATCAAAACCGTCAGAAGTGTTCGCCTTGCCATGATTATCGCTCCCAACAGGGCCCGTGCAACCGGGACAGCCATGCGGCAGCCGTCGCCGGCGGCACAGCCGCCTTAAGTTATCGTTTCGATGTGCCACAACTCACGGAATTGACCCATCGCTTGTGCCATAAGTCAGCATCGGCCAGACAGGCGGGGCACTGCAATTCAAAACCGTCTTTAGTGCCCAAGTGGGCGCCGGTAACAGCCTTGCGACGCCCTCCCCGCCTTGTGAAGTATATACACCTCAGCGGCGCAGGTCCCAAACAGTTTGCGCCGGGACGCCATCCCCGAGAACCGGTGGCGTGGTCTGCGGCAGGGGCCGCAACCACTTCTTCCGTGCTACGTAAGCACTTCTTCTATCCGGTCAAGGGCCCAGTCGAGGTCTTCTTGGCTGATGACAAGCGGCGGAGCGAAGCGGATTACGTCGTGGTGGGTCTCCTTGCAGAGGATGCCCTTTTCCATCAGCTCCTCGCAGCACGCGCGGGCGGTCTTGGGCGACTCGGCCACCAGCTCGACGGCGTTGAGCAGCCCGCGCCCGCGGATATCGGCGACGAGGGGGCTGTTCATCTTGCATAGCCGCTCGCGGAAGTGCCTGCCCAGCTGCTCGGCCCGGTCGGGGAGGTGCTCATCGCGGATCACCGCCAAAGCTGCTCGCGCCACCGCACACGCCAGCGGGCTGCCGCCGAACGTGCTGCCGTGATCGCCGGGGCTGAAAACTCCCAGCACTTCGCGGCTGGCGACGACGGCGGAGACCGGCAGCGTGCCGCCGGACAGGGCCTTACCGACGATGATGACGTCCGGCGTGATGCCGTCGTGCTCAAAGGCGAACATCTTGCCCGTCCTGCCCAGGCCGGTCTGGATCTCGTCGAGCATCAGCAGCACGTTGTTGGCTGAGCAAAGCTCGCGGACATTGGCCATGTAGCCGGCATCCGGCACGATGACGCCGGCCTCGCCCTGAATGGGCTCGACCAGGAAGGCGACGGTGTTTTCATCGATGGCTGCGGCCAGAGCGTCGGCGTCGTTGTAGTCGATGATCTCAAAGCCCGGCGTGAACGGCCCGAAGCCATCGCGGTATTGCTCGTCCGAGGATAAGCTCACCAGCGTCGTCGTACGCCCGTGGAAGTTGTTGCGGCAGACGATGATCTTCGCCCTCTCGGCGGCGACGCCCTTGACCGTGTAGCCCCACTTGCGGGCGGCCTTGATGGCGGTCTCGATAGCTTCGGCGCCGGAGTTCATCGGCAAGGCCATCTCCATGCCGCACATCGCCAGCAGGTCCTCATAGAACGCCCCGAGCTGATCGTTGTGAAACGCCCGCGACGTCAGCGTGACGCGGTCGGCTTGGTCCTTGAGGGCGGCGATGATCCTGGGGTGCCTGTGCCCCTGGTTCAGGGCGGAGTACGCGCTGAGCATGTCCATGTACTTCCGCCCCTCGGGGTCCCACACCCACACGCCCTCGGCCCGGGATATCACCACGGGCAGCGGCTTGTAGTTGTGCGCGCCGAGACGATCAGCCAGTTCGATAATCCGCTGCGAATCTGTCATTGGGTACCTGAGAATCCAGTTACGTAAGAAGCTTCAGAAGGACGGCCTTTTGAATGTGCAGGCGGTTCTCGGCCTGGTCGAAAACGATCGACCGAGGCCCGTCGATAACCTCGGCGGCCACCTCCTCGCTACGGTGAGCGGGCAGGCAGTGCATAAACTTGGCGTCGGGTTTGGCGGCCGCCATCAGCTCGGCGTCGACCTGGAAGCCCGCGAACGCCTTCAGCCGCTCCACCTGCTGGGCCTCCTGACCCATCGACGCCCACACGTCCGTGTAGATCACGTCGGCGTCGCGGACGGCCTCGAAGGGGTCGGTCAGCGATGACAACTCCGCGCCTGTCTCAGCGGCGTCGGCCTGGGCGGCGGCGAGCACGTCGGCGTCGACCTGGTAGCCGGCCGGCGAGGCGATGGTCACGTGACAGCCTGTCTTCGCGCCGCCGTACAGCAGCGAGTGGGCTACGTTGTTGCCGTCGCCGACGTAGGCTATTTTCTTGCCGGCCGGCCCGCCGCAATGCTCGCCGACGGTCAGCAGGTCGCAGAGGATCTGACAGGGGTGGACCAGGTCGTCCAGCCCGTTGATCACCGGGACCGTTCCGAAGGCAGCCAGGTCCACCACGTCCTGGTGGGCGTACGTGCGGATCATGATCGCGTCGACATAGCGCGACAATACCCGGGCGGTGTCGCTTATGGTTTCACCCCGGCCTAGCTGGATATCGTTGCTGCTGAGGAACAGCGCACAGCCGCCGAGTTGGAACATGCCCACCTCGAAGGACACCCGCGTGCGGGTGGAGGACTTCTGGAAGATCATTCCCAGCGTCTTACCGGCCAGGGCGTCGGCGTATCGGGCGGGGTCGGCCTTTACCTCGCCGGCCAGGTCCAGCAGTTCGCGGGCCTCGGCGACGGTCAGGTCGTGAATCGTCAGCAGATGATTCATCGCTCGCTCCTCTAGCACAGGCCACTGTCGGCGAGGAAGTCCTTGACGATCGACGACAGCGTCGGGGAGCCCATGTCCTTGAGCTCGTAGGCGACTTGGAGCGAGGGCTTATTGATCGTGATGAGCTTGCACAGGTTGATGGGCGTAGCGATCAGGACGAGGTCGCAATCGGCGTTGTTGATGGTCGTTTCGAGGTTGGCGATCTGCTCGCCGTAGTAGCCCATCGCCGGGACGAGATCGCCGATATTCTGGAATTTATGGTAGCACGCCTTGATCGAGCCGACCGCGAACGGCCTGGGGTCTACGATCTCCGCGGCGCCGTACTTGTCAGCAGCGACCTTGCCGGCGCCGTAGGGCATTTCACCGTGGGTCAGCGTGGGTCCATCTTCCACGAGCAGGACGCGCTTGCCCTTGACGGCGTCGGGGTCGTCGACCGTCACTTCGGACGCGCCGATAACGACGGTCGCGGCTGGGTTGGCCTGGCGGGCGCAGGCTGTCAGGTCGCTCACGACGGAGCGATCGGCCGTGTTGGCCTTGTTTATCAGAATCACGTCAGCGCGGCGGAAGTTCACCTCGCCGGGGTAGTAGCTAAGCTCGTGCCCTGGGCGAAGCGGATCGGCGACGGTGATCCACAGGTCCGGGGTGATGAACGGCAGGTCGTTGTTCCCGCCGTCCCAGATTATCACGTCGGCTTCGGTCTCCGCGGCGGCGAGGATGGCCCGGTAGTCCACGCCCCCGTACACCACGTTGCCGCAGGCGATATGGGACTCGTACTCCTCGCGTTCCTCGATCGTGCAGTTGTGGGTAGCCAGGTCCTCGTACGTCGCGAACCGCTGGACGGCCTGCCTGGCCAGGTCGCCGTAAGGCATCGGATGGCGGATGGCGACGGTCTTCAGGCTGGCCTCCCGAAGCACGCCGCTGACGTAACGGGCGGTCTGGCTCTTGCCGCACCCTGTCCGCACCGCACAAACCGCGATAACAGGCTTGGCGGATTCGATCATCGTCACATCAGGGCTTTGCAGCTTGAAGTCCGCCCCAGCCGCCAGCGCCCGCGAGGCCAGGTTCATGACCGTCTGGTAGCTGAGGTCGCTGTAGGCGAGCATCACCTCGTCGACATCGTGCTCGGCTATCAGGGCCTCCAATTCGTCTTCCCGGAAGACCGCAATGCCGTTGGGATACAGTCGTCCGCTGAGCTCGGGCGGGTAGCGGCGGTCGTGAATCTTGGGGATCTGCGTAGCGGTGAAACCAACCACTTCGTAGTCTTCGTTGTCCTTGAAGAACAGGTTGAAGTTGTGGAAATCGCGTCCCGCGGCTCCCAGAATCAACACTCGTTTCTTGCTCACCGGCAGCTCTCCATGCGTGGAGCCCGGGCGAAGGATCATCACGTAAGCGTCCTTTCGCATGTGGGCCTCCGGCACCTTATATGTGATGCCGCGGGCATTGTCAACATGCCTGGTCTGCACCCCGCGCACACCTCGCCCGGCCGACTGGATGATCTCGCTTTGTGGCGGCGGCCAAGAGCCCGCGACGGCGTCAGGTGGCCTCTATCCTCAGCGGCACGACCGCGTCGATTACCCCGAACGTCTCCGCCATGTGAAAGAACTCCACAAGCCCTTCAACCTGGTCCGACGTTAACTCATATTGCAGGTTCTCCGTCAGTTCCCTGCGGGCCAGGTCCTCGGGCCAGCCGTAGGCCGAGGCGTGCTGCTCGGCGATCTCGGCCAATCTGGCCACGCCCTGCCGACGCGACTCGCTCAGCAGTTTATTGAGCGTCCCCATGTGCGCCAGGTCCGTAGCCGCCCAGACAGCCAGCACGAACGGCAGGCCCGTCATTCGTTGCCACATCGCCCCCAAGTCAATCTGGTAGTCGTACCCCAGCGGCGGGTCAGCCACCACGCGGTCGCCGACGACCACCGCAGCTTCCGCGTCGTCCGGCGGAGCGAACCGCCCGGGCGAGAACGGTACGATCCGCAATGACCGTCCATAGGCCGCCGCCCACAGTATCCTCACCAGCGCCGAGACGGTCCGACAACCATCGTCGGCCCACACGACGCCTACCATACTTGGCTCGACACGAGAGAACAGGCGAAAGGTCAGCGTCGGCCCGCCGAAAGCCAGACAGCCTGCCGGCAGCACCGACAGGGGGCGGCCGAACCGTTGGAGGTCCATAACCTCAACCATCGCCACCTCGACTTCATCGCCGCTCAACAGCCGACACATTTCCGACGGCGCAGCCCGAATCAGCTCGACCGCCGGCGACCTGTCCAGCCCCACAAGTAATGGACGAGCCACCAGATACGGAAATACGCCGATCTGGTGACAGTGCTTAGCTCCACCCCGGCTGCCGCCGCCCGCACTTGGTTCGCTCAAATTAAACGCTGGCTTCTTCACTGAAGTTCCCGCGACGGCATGTCTTATGTGAGGCACAGAAACGCGGCGCTCACACAATTATTATAGCGCAGCCTACGGCGCACGAAGACCGAGAGCCCAAGAAAAACGCCACGAGTCAGAAAGTCAGACCCCCGCGGCCGCATGCCGCCATCCGGCGGAGCGCGGGGGAATTTGATGGAGCGGACAGAAGTGTGGGCGGATAATCGGAGTATGTTGGACAATCTCAACGCCATCATCGTGGTGATGTGCGATCAGTTACGGGCGCGTGAGGCCGGTGGCTGCGGCAACGATGTGATCCGCGCGCCGAGTGTCGACCGGCATGGGCGATGGCACGGTGAGACGACCTCCAGCCGGCGAAAGACCAATACATGACCCCAAAGCAACGAGTGCATGCGGCGATGGCCGGCGAGCCGGTGGATCGCTATCCGGTTGGCGTGACGTACGGCGACCTGTACTGGATGGATCATCTTTCCGAGCTCACCGGCGCGCCGCCGTGGAAAAACCGCATGCTGTGGCACATGGGCGCCCACGAGCACCTGGAGCTGTTCCGCGAGATTGTCGCCAAGGCGCCGTTCGACATGCAGATCCCCATGCTCCGCGTAGCCTCGCGGGCTGAGCGCGACCGGCAGGAGTTCGTCACAAAGGACGGCCGGCCCTTCCGCCACGACACGCTGACGAATGAGTGGCAGTTGTTGGACGAGCCCTCCAGAAGCGGCTACGCGCACGACGGTGCAGCCCCGCAGGAACAGACCGTATTCGACATCAAGGATATCGACGAGCAGATCACCGTCACCCCGGCCGCCGAGTTGGCGCGCGAAGGTGAGCTGGACGCCGTTGAGGCCGTCGCACGCGAATTCGGCGACGAGTACGCCATCGTCGGGGGCGGCCTGACGGGCGTGTTCTGGACGTGCGTCGTCTACGTGGGGCAGCTCAGGCTGCTGAGCATGCTCATCGATCAGCCGAAACTGATCGACGCGCTGTGCGAGAGGATCCTCCAGGTCGACATCGAGGGCATTCGCCGCCTGGCCGAGACCGGCGCGGACATCGTCCGCCTGGACGACGCGATGGCCGCCGGTGAGATGATATCCGTCGCCCACTACGAGCGGTTCTCGCTGCCGTACATGAAGGTCATGGTCGACGAGATTCGCCGGCTCGGCATGAAGTCGGTCGTGATCTACTTCGGGTGGGTGATGGATCGGCTGGAGCAGATCGCCTCGCTCGGGGCTGACGCGCTGCAGGTGGAATGCTCGATGAAGGGCTACGTTAACGACATCGACACCATCGCCGAGACCATCGGCGACCGCGTGGCGCTGTTTTCCAACATCGACCCAGTGTGGTGTCTCGAGAAGGCCAGCGACGCCGAGCTGGAAGCCGAAGTCCGCCGCCAGGTCGCCGCCGGGCGAAAGGCCAAGGGCTTCATCCTCGCCCCAGCCAGCCCGATCACGCTCGGCACGCCGCTGGCGCGCGTGCAGAAGTTCATCGATCTGTGCCACGAAATCGGACGGCCCGGTTGACCGCCGCGCCTGTCGGCGAGTTAACTAGTGGGCCAGTTAACGTCCTCGGAGAATTCGATGTCCGACAAACCGAACGTGATTGTGGTGATGTGCGATCAGATGCGGGCGTTCGCGGCCGGGTGTTACGGTAATCAGTTCTGCCGCACGCCCAACATTGATCGACTTGCGGCCGAGGGCGTGCGGTTCGAGTACGCCGTCAGCAACAACCCCGTCTGCACGCCGGCGCGAGGGACGTTCATCTCCGGCCAGTACAGCCGCACGTGGCAGGGAAATCTGCAGAACCCCGAGGCCGAGTTCGGCGGCCTGTGCGCGCCGGAGCCGATCTGGCAGCGCGTGCACTGCAAAGACCCCACGCTGCCCGAGCAGCTCAAGGCTGTCGGCTACGACACGGCCCTGATCGGCAAGTGGCACGTCCACCCGGCCCCGGACTTGCTGGGCTTTGACTACAAGGTGTATCCCCGCGTCAATCACCGCCACACCGACCAGATCTTCGTCGACCAGCTCCCGCCCGGCGAGTGCGTGAGGGGCTTTTCGGTCGAGTACGAGGCCGACAAGGTCGCCGAGTACCTCGCCGGCCGCGGTGACGATCCGTTCTTCCTGTTCTACAGCATCTCCCCGCCGCACATGCCGGTGGCCGACATGCCGGAGAAATACCTGACCATGTACGATCCGGCCGACGTGCCCCTGCGGCCGAATGTCTTCGTCGACGGCGAGATGTACTACGACAAGGATGTGTTCCTGATCTACCTGTGGGACTACCTGTACTACTGGTACCACCTGCCCGAAAAATCCGTCCTGCCCGAGGGCTTCGACCTCCGCTCGCTGACGGCCCTTTACTATGGGGCCACCACCTGGGTCGATGACATGATCGGCCGCCTGATGGGCGAACTCGCCAAGAACGGCCTGACCGACAACACCATCGTGGTGTTCACCTCCGACCACGGCGACAACCTCGGCAGCCATCACACCTGGAACAAGGGGCTGGTCATCGAAGAGTCGATCCGCATCCCGCTGATCTTCTGGGCGCCCAAGCTGTGGAAAGCGGGCGTCAACGAAACCCAGGTGGCCGAGTTGCTCGACATCATGCCCACGCTGCTGGACGCGTGTGGGGCCGACACGCCGGCGACCGTCCAGGGCGACAGCCTCGCGCCGATTCTCACCGGCCAGCGCAGCGAACTGGACGAGACGGACGCGATCCTCGAAACCTGCAGCGGCTTTCTGGGCATTCGCACGCCCACGCACACCTACGGCATGACGATCAACGAGGCCAAGCGGCCGATTACGGATGAGAGCTACTGCTTCTACGACATGCGCGACGATCCCTACCAGCAGAATAACCTCATCGCCGCGGGTGAGCAGACTGAGCTGGCCGAGTCGCTCAAGCAGCGCTGCCTGGCCTGGCATGCTACGACGCCGTGGCTTACGCAGTAGGCATTGTATGTCGGCAGAATTTCGGTAAGGTCAGCCGGTCGGCCCACAACGTCAACGCCGACGGCTGCGAGCGCATAGAGGATAGTTCCACCAGCATTTGAGGACATTATGAGCGGACCGAATCTGGTTTTCGTACTGGCTGATCAGTTGCGATGGGCGTCGTGTCGTTACAACGGCGACGCCGACGCACGCACGCCGAATATCGACGCGCTGGCTGACGAAGGTGTGAATTTTTGCAACGCCGTCTCAGGCCATCCTGTCTGCGCACCGTACAGGGCGACGCTTTTTACCGGCAAGTACACCACCTCCACCGGCATGGTCATCAACGAAATCCGCATGAATCCCAACCACGAGTGCATGGGCCACGTGCTCACGCGCGGCGGGTACGATACGGCGTACATCGGCAAGTGGCACCTGTGGGCCAACGAGATGGGCAACCACCATCTGCCGAGAAACTCGTTCGTCCCACCGGGCGAGCATCGGCTGGGGTTCGACGGGTTCTGGGCCGGCTTTAACTTCAATCACGCCTACTACCAGGGATTCTACCATACGGACTCGCCGCGGCAGATTCCCGTGCACGGCTTCGAGCCGGACTTCCAGACGGACCTCGCCATCGAGCAGATCGAGCGGATGGCCGGCGGCGACAAGCCGTTCGCCATGTTCTTGAACTACGGCACGCCGCACGATCCGTGGACGCGGTCCAACGTGCCCGAGGAGTTCTACAAGCCGTTCGAGTGGGTCGAGTTCGACAAGCTGCCGCCAAACTACTCCACCAAGCCGGACCCCTACGCCGACCACTGGGGCTTGCCCACCCCGGAATATTTCGAGGACCTCAAGGAGATCAAGCGCTGCTACTACGGCCAGGCTGCCAACACGGACTGGAACCTGGGCCGGCTGCTCAAGGCCGTCGACAAGATGCACCTGCGCGACGATACGATTGTCGTGTTCACCTCCGACCACGGCGAATGCTTCGGCGCGCACGGCAGACAGGCGAAGAACTGCTTCTACGAGGAGGCCGTGCGCGTGCCTTTCCTCCTCCGATGGGGTGATAAGACCCCGGCCGGGACGAGCACGGACGCGTGCCTCAACACCGTCGACATCATGCCGACGCTGCTGAGCATGCTGAACTTGCCGATCCCCGACGCTGTGGAGGGGGCAGACCTCAGTCACCTCGCACTCGCCCAGGCGGGCGACGAGCCCGAGGCGGCCTTCATGCAATGCACGGGCCCGACAGCCGACTGGCAAGACAGCGTCGAGTGGCGGGCCGTGCGGACCAAACAGCACACGTTCGCGGTGTATCGCGTCGATGGCAAGGA
>SDBT01018692.1_pt1 | contig 10884 bp, 8 predicted proteins | sample 2277101 | NCBI WGS metagenome assembly SDBT01 (sample SAMN10404973, study PRJNA504765) | marine sediment metagenome | isolation source: marine sediment core GS10_PC15, 103 cmbsf | place: Arctic Ocean: Southern Knipovich Ridge | collected 2010 | reverse complement strand
GGGCTGGAAGAAAGCCGTCGCTTAGCAGCCCCAGGCGATAGTCGGCATGCAGTCGGCCCAGCAACTCGGCGGCGCCTTCGTAGGGGCGGATGGTCGGCCGATGGCTGCGGTAGACATCCACCAGCGCGGCGATGTCGTCCTTGCCAAGCCCCAGACCCTGGCGGCGGTTCAGCTCGTCGAAGGTCGCGGCATATTGCCCGGCCTGGAAAAGCGCCCACAGCGCCGTCTCGAAGGGTTCGTTTCGCCCCAGTTGCCCGCGAAGGTGATCGGCTACGGCGCGGTAGCCGCTGCGCACGTACTCGCGTTCGGGATAGAGCGTGTCGTCCAAGTCAAAGACGACAGCCAGGATCGGTGCGTCGTCGTCGGGCATGGCGGCTCCCGAGGTGTGGCTTCTCAGCGGAAGATGGGCGTCTTGTAGCCGGGCAGCGTACGCAGATCGCCCTGGAAGTTGACGAAGACTTCTTCGTCGTATCGCATCATCAGCAGGCGGTCGGTGAACTCACCGAGCTTGGCGGAGATGTCCTGGCCGAGAACTTCCTGGAGCAGGTAGAGTGGCAGGTCGGCCCCGGCGGCTATCGACAGCAACGCCCCGCCGCCGAAGCGGGGGTTGAGGTCAAAGAATTTCGGTGGGCTGTTGTTGTTCCGTCGGCACTGGCAACAGAACACGCCCCACATGCCGTCCATGGTCTCGGCGATTCGGATTGTCAAGTCGATCAGCTCTTGGTCTTTGACTGTGATGCCCTTTTCCACCTCGCCGCTGCGAACGGCCAGACGCTGGCGCGGCACGACAGAGCGGACCTGCCCGTCCCGACTGCGGTAGACGTCGATGGTGTATTCCTGGCCCTGAGCGATCTCCTGGACGACCATCCGCAGCCCATAGGCGGAGATATGCAGCTTCAGCTCGCGGTCGTTCTTGATGATGGTTGCCCCGATGCCGGCCGACCCGCTGGAGGGCTTGACGAAACAGGGGAAGAACGGGCGCTTCATGAACTCATTGAGCGTAAATGACTTAATGGTCGCCAAGCCCACTTTCTCGAAGAGGCGATTCGTCAGCGCCTTATCGCGGCAAAGCGTGACGATCGGTTCGGAACCGACCATTACCGTGCAGCCGATCTTGGCGAAATCGTCACGATGGCGTGCGAGGCTTCGCAGGTCCAGGTCGGTCATCGGCACGAGCAGGCCGACCTTGTGGGTCTTGACCGCTTCCATCAAGGCTGGGAGATACTCCACGCGCCGGACCGAGGGCACCTTCACGCCCACGTCGGCCTTGTGAAAGGCCGGCGAGGTCGGCGTGATGTCCGTGGCGATGATCTTGCCGGTCACGCCGAGTTGACTCATCGCCTGGCGGAAAGATTCCATCAGGGCAACGCGTCGCCCGACGCAGGTGAAGAGAATGTTCAAAGCGTGCCGGCTAATCGGTCTCTCGCTCCTTGTCCTTGCTATAGCGATGCTCGTAGACGTCGCCCTTGCGGGAGAAGATGTTGGCTATTGTCCTCAGAATAATGCGAAAGTCCATCCCCAGGCTGCGATTATCCACGTAGTGGACGTCGAGTTTCAACTTCTCTTCGTGGGTCAGCCCCCCTCGGCCGTAAGCTTGGGCGTAACCGGTGATGCCCGGACGAACCTCCAACCGCCGCCGCTGGTGGTCGGTCCATTGCTCGGCCTGTCGCTCATAGAGCGGGCGCGGACCGACGAGGCTCATCTGCCCGGCCAAGACGTTGAAAAGCTGCGGCAGCTCGTCCAGGCTGGTTTCGCGGAGTAGCCGTCCCAGCCGGGTCAGGCGCGGGTCGTCGCCGCCGTGGGGAGACGGGGCAAACGGATCAACGTCCGTCCGCATGGTGCGGAACTTGAGCATGGTGAAGGGCCTGCCCTTCCACCCGGCCCGCCGCTGGCGAAAGATCGCCGCACCGCGCGACCCGAAGCGAATCGCCAGGGCGATCAGCAACATCGGCACCGCCAGGATCGCCAGCAGCGCCAGACTCACCACGATGTCGAAGAAGCGTTTAAGCATCTCGAACGTTGCGGCCTAGACGGGCCTTTGAACGAATTCGGGTCAGGGGGATACGAAAACACCCCTCGGGGCCTGCATCGGCGCGAAGCCCTTCGCCTTTAGGATAGATTCGCCTTGTACCAGTCGATGGCCATTCGCAGGCCTTGCTCGAAGTAGACCTTCGGCTCATAGCCTATGGTCTTCTTGGCCAGTGTCACGTCCGCCAGCGAGTGCTTCACATCCCCGGCTCGCGGGTCGGTGTACTCAGCCTGGATGTCCGAGTCGAGCAACTCTGCCAGCAAGGCGAGAATCTCATTGAGGCTGATTCGACGATTGCAGGCGATGTTCAGGGCTGCCCCGTTACAGGCCTCGGCCGGGGCGTTAGCAGCCAGCCAATTGGCTTGGCAGACGTTGTCGATATAACAGAAGTCCCGACTTTGCTCGCCGTCGCCGAAGACCAGCGGACGCTCGCCGTGGAGGATTCGGCTGACGAACGCCGGGATCACGGCTGCATAGGCCCCGAGGGGGTCCTGCCTGGGGCCGAAAACGTTGAAGTATCGCAGGCAGAGCGTCTCCAGGCCGTACACGGCCGCATAGCCGCGCATATAGGCCTCGCAGGCGACCTTGTTGGCGGCGTAGGGGCTGATCGGCAGGGGGACCATGGCCTCGTGCTTGGGCGATTCCTTCTGGTCGCCATAGGCGCTGGAGGAGGCGGCGAAGATGATGCGCTTGACGCCGGCGGCGCGGGCGGCCTCCAGGACGTTGACCGTGCCGTTGACGTTGACATCATGGCTGGTGAGGGGGTCCTCGACGCTTCGCGGCACCGAGCCCAGGGCCGCCTCGTGGAAGATGGCGGCGCAGCCGGCGACGGCCTTGTCCAAGGCTGAGCGGTCGCGGATGTCGGCCTCGATCAGCTCGATCCGGTCGGCAATCTCGGTAAGGTTCTCCCGCTTGCCGGTGGCGAAGTTGTCCAGCACAACCGCGTCGTGGCCTTTCTGGAGAATGAAACGCACCAGGTTGGATCCGATAAAACCCGCCCCGCCGGTGACAAGATACTTGGCCATCTCGCGTGAACTCCTCTCTTGTCGGCTTAATCCTTGGACCGTTCGTAGTCGATGATCTGTTGGAGTGTCTGCTCCAAGGTATATTTCGGCTTATAGCCGATGAGTCTTTCGGCCTTTGACAGGTCGGGCTGGCGAATTAGCATGTCGTCGAACGGTCGGCCGTAGAAGTCTTCATAGCTGACGCGGCGAAGCTCGCTCTTTGAGCCGGTCATGGCCACCACCTTCCTGGCCAGGTCTTCGATGCTGATCGACTCGGTCGTGCCGAGATTGATTATTTGGCCGATGGCCTGGTCGCATTCAGCCAGCGCGATCAGTCCGTCGACCGTGTCGGCGACATTGGAAAAGCAGCGGCTTTGTTGGCCGTCGCCGCAGATCTCCAGCGGCTCACCGGCCAGCGCCCGGCGGACGAACCTGGGCACGACCATGCCGTATTGCCCGGTCTGGCGCGGGCCGATCGTGTTGAAGAGCCTGGTCACCACCGTCTCCAGGCCAAACTGCTCGTGGTAGGCCAGGGCCAGGAACTCGTCGACCATCTTGCTGCAGGCGTAGCACCATCGGCTGAAGCGCGTCGAGCCGAAGGTCGAGTCGTCGTCCTCGCCGAAGGGCACCTTCGTGCTCTTGCCGTAAACCTCCGACGTCGAGGCGATGAGGGTCCGACGGGCGAACTTGTTGGCCAACTCCAGGACCACCTCCGAACCGTGGATATTGGTCTCGATGGTCTGGACGGGGTTCTCGGCAATCAGCCGAACGCCGACTGCCGCGGCCAGGTGGAACAGCAGGTCGCAACGATCGACCAGGGACGTCATCGTCACGGCATTGCGAACCGAGTCGCGGACGAACTGGAACCGCTCCTGGCCATGTAGCGAGGCGATATTCTCCAGCGAGCCGGTGGAGAGGTCGTCAATCACGATAACCGTCTCGCCCCGGGCATGCAGCCGCTCGGCCAGGTGTGATCCGATGAACCCCGCTCCGCCGGTAATCAGTACCTTCATTATCTGTCGTCCAATATCAGAGTATCGAAGTCAGTCTAAATTGGTTCCGCCGGCCCGGTGCATCGTGGGCGCGCCACAAGAAGCCCCTGGAAACATATCAGCAACCAGCCCCGGTGACAACATCGAAGGGCAGCGGCCTCAGGCGGCGCGGGGACGCTGGAGCAGCCAACGCCAGAGGATGGCCATCAGCCGACGGGCGGAGGTTTGCTTGTCGTGGCCGACCAGGCCGAGCTTGGCCAGCCAGATGCTGATCCAGGCCAGTTGAACGCCGGCCAGGTATAGCACCCGCCCGTCGAAACCGGCGAAGCTCCGCGGATGATGGGTCAGGTAATCGAATATGAATCCGCCCAGGAGGCTGCCAATGGCGCCGGCTATGCCCAGGGACAGGACGGTCAGCGTAAAGCTGTCGGCTTGGTACACATCCGGCACGGCCTGCATAAGCACCCAGGTTCGGCCCATGAAGAAAGTGCCGAAGACGAATCCCCACAAGCAATAGAACCCCGCGCCCCAGAGCAGCAACCAAGCCGGCTCGACCGGCAGCAACAGCCACGCCAACCCCAAAGCGGCTTTGCATGGCAGGGAAATGCTCAGCACGGATCGCCCCCCGTAGTGGTCCACCGCCCAACCCGCAAGGCCGAGGCCGCCGATATGTCCTGCCGCCGCCAGGGCCGGCAGCCAGACGATCTGTCCTGCCGGCAACCCCCGCTGCTTGAGCATCACGATCCAGAAAGGTATCAGCAGGCTTTGGAACAGCGCGTCCGCGGAGAGGAACAGCAGGCATCTTCGCACGGCCCGCACCCGCCAAGCCAGGCGCAGGCGGACCCAAACGTTTACCGTGGGCGCCGCCAACGGCGTCTCGGGAACGGCCCGGATGAACCAGACCCCCAGCGCCACAGCGGCCGCGCCGACGCTGAATGGCAGGGCGAACTTAATCGGCGGCGGGTTCTTGCCCAGATACGCTCCGATCGCCAGCGGCAGGATGATCTCCAAAATCCGCATCCGGGTGCGCATCCGCGCAAAGAACCGCCCCCGGCCTTGCTCGCTGGTGTTGTCCTGCAGCAACGGCCACCACCCGGCATGGCTGGTCAAGCGAATCGCCAGCACCGCGGCATAGCAGGCCAACGCGAGATAAATGGCAGCCGACGAATCACCAGCCAACACCGCCAGTCCGATCAGCAGCCCGAGTGGAATGAATTGAAGCACGTCGCCACGGGCGAAGAGCCTGACCTTTCCAACCCGCGGCATCAGGTAAAGGCCCAGCACCTGGCCGAGGAGTGAAACTTGCATCGTGGTTTGCAGGAGTCCCACGTGGATGGGTCGGGCGCCCAGGGACATCAGGAACAGCGTGCCGACCGCCCCAAAGGTGCACAGGCTTGAAACGGTCAGGGTCAAGGCTGTTCGAATCAGCGCGGCCTGGCCTTGCCGACGCTGTGGCTCGGAAAGCGCCCCCGCCTGGATCGTGTGGGGTTTCTCAGACAAAGACTCCTGGCTCACCTTTCCGTGTATCGATGCGGCTAGGGCCGCCAAACCCTGAGCATAGTATTACTGCCGGCGCAAACTCAGAAGCCCGGAAGAAACTCCTTCTCGGCTTCGAAGAGTTCCTCTGTCATCTGTTTTATCTGCGCCGGCGAGCAGACAGCGGCCGTCAGGGGGTCCAGCATCAGCGCCTGGGCGGCTGTGTAGCGTGACTTTTCGATGCAGGCTGCGGCGGCCAGGTCGAACATCCGCATGTTCCAGTCGCAAACGGCGGCGCACTGCGGAGGCAACGGGCCGAAATGCACCGGCTCGATGCCGTTGCGCTCGACGACGCAGGCCACCTCGACCACCCCATCGGCGGGCAGGTTTTCGATCAGGCCCGTGTTCGGCACGGTCGCGTGGCAGACGAATGGGGAATTCGTCTCGATCGCCTCGATGATGTAGCTGGCGTATTCGTAGGTCCGCGCCAGCTCGACGGGGCGCTTGCCATCGATGAGGCGACGGCGATTCTCATCGCAGGCCTTGCGCCATTTTGGCCAATTGGCTGCGTAGAAGCCGCTGCCCCCGCGATAGCCCTCCCGACAGTACTTCTCGCGCAGGTCCTGCTGTTTGCGGTAGTAAGGCACGTACTCGCTGAGATGCCCGCTGGACTCGGTGACGAAATAGCCGAAGTGCAGCATCATATCGAATCGGACCGGGTCCTTCTCCAGCAAGCCCGGGTCGCTGCTGGCCTTCTCAAAGAGGGTCGGATAGAGGTCCTGCCCGTCGCAGCTCAGCTCGGTGAACCAGGCCAGGTGATTGATCCCCCCGCAGCGAAACTGCATCCGTTCATATGGTACGCCGGCGTAGCGGGCGAGCGCCTCGCTAGTGCCCTGGACGCTGTGGCAGAGGCCGACGACCTTGACGCTGCTGGCGCGGGCGGCGGCCAGACACATGATGCTCATCGGATTGGTGTAGTTCAGCACCCAGGCCTCCGGGCAGAGCTGCTCGACGTCTTCCAGGACATCCAGGAAGACCGGCACGGTCCGCAGGGCCTTGAACAGTCCGCCCGGCCCGATCGTATCGCCGATGCACTGGTCCACGCCGTACTTGAGGGGGATATCGTTGTCGAAGCGGACCGCCCCCACGCCGCTGACCTCGATGCAGTTGATGATGTAGTCGGCCCCGGCCAGCACCTCCCGCCGGTTGGCCGACGCCGAGAGCTTCCAGTCCTTCCCGGCCGCCTGAATGATCATCTGGCCGGTCTGCTCAGCCAGCGCCAGCCGTTCGGGGTCGATATCGACGACAGCCATCTCGCCGCGCTCGGCGCCGGGAATGCACAGCAAGTCGGTGAAGAGCGTCTCGAAAAAACCGCTGCCGGCGCCCAGGAAGACCACCTTGATGGGTCGTTGAATCGCCTTGGCGTTAGTCCGGCTGGCCTTGCCGGAGTGTTCGAAGTGACCCAACTGAGATTTCGCCATTGCCGCCTCCTTTTCACAAGACCGTCCGCGGACGGTTCCGGGCAGTATAGTTTCCTCCGACAAACCTGCCAACGTTTGGGGATTCGCGAATCAGCAATCCGCTGCCGGCGGGGATGTCGCATCCACCGGCCGGGCACTCGTCGGGGATAACTCTCGCCTGCCTACGTCTGCCGGCGGTAGAAGGGCAGGCGCTCCAGCGGGGCGTCCACGTCGAGTTCACAAGGCCCTTCCACGACGCTGCCGTCGTCGCCGAGCCACTTGCCAGCCGGAAAACGGATCGTGCGTTCTCTGGCGCCTTGGGTCAGCACGGGGGCGACGAGGATATCGTCTCCGACCATGAACTGATCCATCGTCGTCTCGAGTCCGCTGTCCGGGAAAACGTAGGCCATGTGCCGGAGGATCGGTTCGCCCGTTCGCCCGGCCTGGCGGGCCAGCTCCAGCATTTCCGGTCCGGTCTGCTTCTTCAGCTCCAGCATCTTCAGGCAGCAGGCGTAATGCTCTTCATCAAGCACGCGCCAGGGCATGGTCGAGAACTGCATGATCGGGAACATCGTCGAGCACTGGGCATAGCGAACGAACAGTTCCTGGTCGATTTTCGTGTCCGGGTCGAGAAAATCACGCACCAGCCCGCCGCCGACCATGTCCGGGCAGGTGAACGGATAGCCCACCAGCCCCTGGGCCAGACCCGTGGGCAGCAGGTCGGCCATGCCCCCTTCGCCCCAGCGATGGCCCTTGTCACGGACGCGTTGGATGAGGTGTCGGCCGCCGAGCTTCCAGCAGGCGCGGTACTCGCTGATGGAGTAGTTAAGCCCCACGGCGGCGAAGGCCTCGCAAAGACTGTTGGGCGTGCTGGGCTGGGACGTTCGGTCGTCCGGGCGGTAGATGTACGGATCGCCGCCGTCGAACTTGAAGCCGTCCACGCCGCACTGGCTGACCAGGTTATCCAACTGGCCCCGGAACCACGCCACCGCCTGAGGGTTGGTCAGGTCCAGCAGGGCGCTATAGCCGTTCCACCACCGACGGATGATCGGCTCGCCCTCGGCGTCGGTGATGAGATACTTCCGATCGCGCGCCACCCGGTAGACGTGGGCGTCGGGGCAGACGAACGGACATATCCACACCGCGAGCTTAAAGCCCATCTTGTGCAGCCGATCGGTCATCGCCCGCGGATCGGGGAATCGCCTCGGGTGGAACCGCCAGACCCCGTTCCGCTCGAACCAGTTGTCGTCGATCATCAGCACGCCCGGCGGAAAGCCGTGATCCAGGATGTCCCGAGCGTAGCGAAGGACTTCCTCCTGGGTCGGGTCCCACTTCAACTCGATCCAGGCGTTGTACTGCGGGGCGGAGAAGGCCAGCTCGTCAGGACACTTGCCCGAGGGTGGGAAGAACCGTCCGCACGCGGCCTGGTAGGCCCCGCGCAGGTTCCCCAGGCCTTCGGCGGTGATAACCTCATCGCGGGCGTCTGCGATCGTCAGCGTCCCGCGATCGAAGTCGATAGTGTAAGGTCCTTCCGACCAGACGTAGCGTCCCCTGGTGGATAGAAGCAACGGGCAGCCCTGGTTGCCGTCGAGATTGCCCATCAGCTCCCAGTGGTATTGGCTCTCAGGGCCGAAGGGCATCTGCAGCCCGTGGCGGACAATGCCGCCGAACCAGTACTCCCCATCAAGCAGTTTCAGTGTCACCTTGCCGCCTTGGGTCATTGTCGCACTCGCTTACTCAAAGTCGATTTCGATTCGCCCGCCCGGCAGGGCCTCCAAAGGCGTCCAGCCGTCAAAGGTTACCTTCTGCGAGTCGGTTTCCGACCCGGCGCAGTCCAGCCGACGGACCTTGGCGGTCTTCTTGTCGTCGCAGTGGATGAACAGTGGGCTCTTGAACGTGCCGTTGAGGATTGTCGACGACTTGTCGATCTCGAAAGGCCCGGCGTCGTTGAGGACGAAGAACACGTCCCGTCCTTCGGAGGGCAGCTTGAAGATATTATGCTCGCCGTCCAGCGGAACGCGGTAGGTGCCGAACAGATCGATGTGATCGTTGTACCAGTTGTTGTAATGGGCTAAGACGGCCTTGTTCTCATCCGGCAGGCGATCGAAGTCGATGCTGTACGTCGGGATGCCAACAGCCATCATCTTGATGACCACGCAGGCAGCCGATTCGGGCGAGTCCGCGCCGGTGATGGTCTGGTAGTCGTTGATCGAGTAGGGCGAGTAGGCCTGAACGTAAAGCGTCCGCTCGAAGTTGCCCTGGGGATTGTAGGGCGTGTCGCCGGCGCGGGTCATGCTGCCGTAGCGGGCCAGGAACGGTGTGCCATAGTTCTGCTTCAGCTCGACGATGTAGTTATCTTTGACGGCCCGCGACTTGTGGTCGATCAGCTCCAGGGTCTTCTCCAACCCCTCCATCATGCTGGTCACGTCGTGCTCGTGGTCGCCGCTGCAGCAGCGCATGGTCGGAACGGAGTTGAACAGGTCGTACTTAGCCCCGTCGAAGTCCCACTCGCGGATGAACGACGCGCAGATGTCGGCCATGATCTCCCGCGCCTCGGGACACATAAAGCAGAGGCAGTGGAACTTGTTGGGCGTCTCCATAAGCTCGCCGTTTTCGCCGACGATGAGGTGCTTCTTCCGCTGCTGGAAGCAGTCGGCCCCGCGGGCCACCGCGTGGGGCGCGCACCAGATCATCGGCACGCCGCCCAGGGCCTTGACCTGGCGGACCAACTCGCCCATGTCCTTGATCTTGGCCGGGTCGGGCCGCCAGTCACCGATGTTCAGCTCCACGTCATAGTCGTTGTCCAGGCCCGGACCGAACCACCCGTCGTCGATAATGAAATTGCGGATGCCGAGTTTGACGCCCTCGGCCACCGAGCGAAGGATCACCTCGTCGGTCACGTCGTCGCTGAACCAGTCCGTCCAGCTGCACCACAGGGGATGCAGCGCCCCGGGCGTCGTGACGTCGGGAATATTGAAGAGCTTTTTCTGATACTCGGCGAAGTCCCGCAGGGTGAGTATCCAAGGCTGATTCGGCGCATCGGCGGCCGTGCGGAAATACAGGTGCTCGGTGACGGCCCCATCGGGGTTGGCCATGGCGATGCTGTCGGGAACAGGGAACAGGTCCGTGCCGCGCTTGATCCTGATCGACAGCCGCCGCATGTAGGCGATCAGGGCGCGGTTGGTCCGCGGCTCGAGCGTCTGGAAGCTCGTCTCGTAGTTTCGCCCGATCACCCCGAAGGCCATCGCCATGTTCGTGTCCTGGCCGGTGAAGATGTACAGCGGCATCTTGAAGTCCTTGACGGCCGATTCATTCTTGTACCGCCAGAACCCCACCATGTAGGTGGCGTTCATGTACCACCGCCCGGACTCGGGGATGATGACCTTGTGGTAGTTCCTGATGTCGCTGCTCAGGTCGTATTCAATGCTCCTGACCGGGTCGTCCGGCGCCGGCGGCGTGACCGTCACGGCCGCGGGATGTTCCGCCGAGACGTGCAGGCGGACGCCGTCCTTCTCGCGGCTGAATTCCTTGCCGTATTCGATACCCTCGAAGCTGACGACCTTTTCGCCGCCCAGAATAACGTTGATTCTGAACACCACAGCCATCTTGCTACTTCCTTCTTATCCGATAGGTAATCCACTGGTCCCTTGACGAAACCGCCTCAAAGACAAGCCGGTTGCCGAGGACTAATCGATGCTCTACCGCCTGGGCGTGATTATCGAAGTCGACCGCCTCGACGGCAGCGACGTTAAAGCCTTCCGGCAGGTCGATAATGACCTTGCCGGCCAGCAGTGAGGCCAACTCGATCGTCTCCTCGCGATAGACCGCCAGACCGAACCCGCCCTGGTAGGTCCGGATGTAGCCTCGATCGCTGGGAGGGGTCGAGAACTCCATCCGGTCAAAGTCGATCCTCAGACCCGCGC
>SDBT01018691.1_pt1 | contig 10884 bp, 8 predicted proteins | sample 2277101 | NCBI WGS metagenome assembly SDBT01 (sample SAMN10404973, study PRJNA504765) | marine sediment metagenome | isolation source: marine sediment core GS10_PC15, 103 cmbsf | place: Arctic Ocean: Southern Knipovich Ridge | collected 2010 | reverse complement strand
CGTGCTGGCCTTGAAGACGCAAAAGCTGGATGCTTTTCGGAGGAGATTCCGACAAATGGACGTGTTGGCAATCGACGATATCCACTTCTTGGCCAGCAAAAAAGCAATGCAGGAGGAATTCCTGCATACATTCAATACACTTGATTTGGCAGGCAAGCAGTTGATTCTGGCCTCCGACGCGCATCCGAAGATGATAGGCAATCTTTGTGAGAAACTTGTTAACAGGTTCGTCTCGGGCATGGTGGTTAAGATTGACCCGCCGGCTTTTGAGACGCGGTGCAAGATTTGCGCCCAACGCGCAACGGCGATGAAGAGAACCATTCCCAAGTCCGTGATTCAGTATATTGCCGAGAAGATGCATACGAACGTCAGGGAGTTAGAGGGGGCGCTGCTTAAAGTCATCGCCTTTGCCTCGCTGAGCAATGAGAAGATTTCTTTGGCCATGGCTCAAGAAGTGCTCGCCGACCACATCTCCAGAACCGACCCCATTGTCCACACATCCGACATCGAATCGGCTGTGGCGACCTTCTTCGGAGTTACTCCCGCCGACGTCCACTCCTCCAGGAAGGACAGGACCGTCAGCCTTGCACGCTCGTTCACGATGTATCTGGCCAGAAAGTACACGAAGATGTCCTATCCTGAAATCGGCAGACTGATGGGCAATAAGAACCACGCAACCGTGATACTTGCCTGCCGAAAGATTGAGGACTTTGTCAAGCGAAATGCCCAGGTCAAATGGAACGGCCCTGCAGGAAATAGACTCGAAAAGGCCAGAAACGTTCTTGACCAGTTGATAGAAAGCATATCTTAATACTCAAACTGACCGTTTTGGAACAAAACGGTCAGTTTTCGAGTTTTTAGCCCAAGTTACGCAGATTTGATTAGACGGGATTTACAGGATTTTAATTTTGATTTAGCCACTGATTTCACCGGGATCACAGAGGTTTCGAACCGCGGATTGCGCGGATTAACACTGATAATATTTTACCGCGGAGGACGCAGAGGTGCCTTCAGGCACGAAGGTATTTAGACACGGATTTCACTGATTAACACTGTTTTTTTTGCCTGCTTAGTGTTCTCGGTGGTAGATTACTAAGATGCAAGCATCACGTAAACTACCGCCATCGTCCACAGGCCAAATAGTTGGCCTATCCTGAGCAGACAAAAAAAGTAGCATAGTGCTGTTGTTGCCGGAGGGCGGATACTGGATTCTCGATTCTGGATACTTGATACTCGATGCCAGATGCTGCCCCGGCGCGCGTGCGGCCCCGACAGGTCGGCCCCGACAAGTCGGCCCCGACAAGTCGGGATTTCGCAAGGCTCAAGATTTCGCGACGCTCAAGATTTCGCTTCGCTCAATTTATTGATAAAAAAATGGTTGCATTGGCTGGAGGGGTGTAAAACTCGAAATACGAATATTCCTTCGGTAACCTCAGGATAAACTCACTTTGAACGCCGAACCCCGCAGGTCGGCCCCGACAAGTCGGCCCCGGCGCGCGTGCGGCCCCGATGAATCGGGATTTCGCAAAGCTCAAGATTTCGCAAGGCTCAAGATTTCGCGATGCTCAAGATTTCGCGTTGCTCAAGATTTTTTGGAGGAAAATTGTGTTGACGGGATACTTACATTCAGGTTTGAGCGGTTCTTTCGGATGATTACGGCGTTGTTTTTGCCTGACCGCACGTACTCGATGTACTACAGTACGCCTCCGTGCGGCGGCAGGCAAACGCCTTGTACTGACCCGAACACCCTTCAGGGTGAAACGATCAGCCGCGCTCAAAAAAACACTTAAATATTTAAAAGAGGGTATTGATTTGGGATGGTTTGTGAGTAAAATTGGGGAGTAAATAATCGGTAGAATTGTTGAAAGAAAAAACGAGAGGCGTTTCAATTTTAAATTGTATATTTGATATTTTATATTGAGAGGCAAAAGAATTTGGGACTCCGGCTTCGGCCGGGGGAGTAGATAAAAAAAGATAAAGGGGGTTTAGAATTAAGTTGGTGAAAATTCGGTTGTAAAAAGGAGTTGTTGAGGTTAGGATTAAATTGAAGATGGTTCGTCTCATGTGTCCGGAAACTACAAGAAGTGACAAAGAGGATTTGTTAGGAAAAGATAGAAAGTTTTGTTTAGGGGCCAGATAAAAATTTAAAAAATTTATCCCGCAAGGGCGCCAAGGTACAAAGTAAAAATGAATGAAAATGAAAGGATAGGAGTATCTGTTGATGTCTACCGACGTAATAAAGGGAGTAAGTATTTGCGAGTTGGAATCATGGAATGATTTTTTTGATTTCATACGCGATACACATTCAAATTGTCCCGCCTTAATCTATCGTGGCCAGGCAAGCTCGGAATGGAAAGTGGAATCAACTTTAGATAGATTGGAACAACGATTTCCAACTAAAAAAAATTATGCTGGTGGGGTCCCTGGATTCTTCGATCACCCACCTGTTTCACGCGAAACACATCTAAATGCGTTTCAGGATGCTGTACGCGGCAAGCGTGGAAGCGACCCTTCGGATCTTAGCGATGACGAATGGTGGGCGCTTGCGCAGCATCATCGTTTAGCAACTCCGATGTTAGATTGGACATATTCGCCATTTGTCGCGCTCTTCTTTGCATTTGAGGAAGAGAAATATTTTGATTCTTCAGGACAATGGGTAGAGCCGAAAAAAAGAGTTGTGTATACTCTTTCCGTGACTTGTATCTCTGAGAAAAATAGTCCAGATTCGCCAGCACCTCTAGTTTTCTCACCAAAAGGAGAAACGAGTTACCGTTTGATAAATCAAGCTGGTTTGTTTGTAAAAATGCCTGAAAAAACAGATTTAGAATCATATGTTTGTAAAAACTTTGAGACAGAGACAACTGCAACAGCAAAAGTCCCTCAAAGTGTCAGAGCTATTCTTCAAAAAATTATGATTCCAAATAATGATAGAATTAATTGTCTCAAGCTTCTCAATAAAATGAACATTAATCAGATGAGTCTTTTCCCAGACATTGATGGTTCGGCACGTTATATCAACGGTTTGTGGGAATTAGATTTCGACACGGCACAGGGATGGAACTTACAAGAATTTTGTGGTTAGCCGGGTAGGGTATGCGACTTGTTTGCACTCGCAGAGTCATTAAATAAAAGAGATTGGATAAATCCGTCTAAAGCCGGACGCTATGGCATATTGAAGAAGTAATGGGAACCCTTATAATTGATTATCGATTACTGTTGATTGATTATTGGATTTGAATCACTTCGTGATGTTTTTTAAAATATCCACTTACTTACCCGTTCGACTTCGCTCAGGGCAGGCTGTGCGTGGCTCTGTATGGACGAAAAGGAGGTTAGTCCCGGGGTTATATTTGTTAGACGGCCTGTGGATAAAGAAAGGATGAAACTGATCGAAGATATGTTTGAAGAAGATGATGCAAGAATTTATTATGTTGGTTTTAGTAGAGCAAAAAGGAATTTATTTATAAATATTCCAGAAATAAATGGTAATATAATCCAAGGAATTGAAAGATTAAATATTGAATATGAGATATTAGAAGCGTAATTTAAGGAGAAAAAAATGGACATTTCAAAAAAAGATGCTGCAAAAATACGGCGACTTGCTCAAGAAGGAAAACAAGTCGCAAAAATCCAAAAAGAGGATTTTCCTGACCTTACTTGGTGGGATGTTCGGTGGGTACTTGAAGTAGCTGGGACATCAAGCTCTCTTGGCCTAATGCGGGAGATTACAGGAAAACTAAATAGAGCACGTAAGACTGTCAACAAAGACAAGAAACTTTCCGATGACTTATTAAGGGTGAATAAACTGGCAAGGAAGTTATATGAGAGGGGCAAGGAAGACTACAAGAGATTGAACAGAATTAGGAAAGCAGTTGAAGGTTGATGACCTTGCCCGTCCTGAGATAAGCACGATGTAGCGGTGCCCTTTTTCTTTGCACAAAAGCAAGAGTTGGTCGAATATTTCGCCGCTTAAGCGGACAAGAGTTGAGCCTTTGGCCCTATTAGAGTTTTAAGAAGTTTCAAGATGCTTTCATGAAAACTCTAACAGGGTAAACTTTGCCTTTGGCAGTTTTTCTGATACTATCGTTACACGGATAGAGAGACGAACGAACGAAATTCGTGAAGAGCAAGAGATTAGCTGAATATTTCACCGCTTAAGCGGACAAGAGTTGAGGCTGGTAGAATCAACGGCTGGAATATCGCCTACGGCGATGCTGTTCAGCGGGTCCCTCGGCTGCGCTCGGGATGACATAGCTGCGCTCGGGATGACATAGCTGCGCTCGGGATGACGAGCCTTGTTGGTTGTGTTGTAGTTGTTAAGGAAGGACACCTTGTGCTGATAAAGTTAGGCGATAAATGTGATGTAGGCTTCGTTACGGGTTAGATGTCTGAGTTGATGTTCCTTAGCGGACAAGAGTTGAGCTTGGTAGAATCAAAGGCTGGAATATCGCCTACGGCGATGCTGTTCTGCGGGTCCCTCGGCTTCCCCGTTCGACTCGCTATGCTCGCTCAGGGCTAAAGGCTAATTCGGGATGACATGATGGCCGCGGGCGGGATGACATGATGGTGTCGGGATGACGGTGGAATTTTTCTATTCTGCGGGTCCCTCGGCTTCCCCGTTCGACTCGCTATGCTCGCTCAGGGCTAAAGGCTAATTCGGGATGGCATTTTGATGAGCGGTGTTGACGGCGGTTTTTATACGGGTTCAACCGGCGATCTGCAACATCGTGTTCAGGAACATTCGGAAGGTCTGGTGTTAACGACACGCGATCGCAGGCCGTTGGAGTTGGTGTATTATGAAGCCTGCAATAGTCGTAAAGATGCGTGTCGGCGTGAGAAATACCTCAAGACGAGTGCGGGTAAACGGTATTTACGAAACCGTCTCAAAAGTACGCTTGAAAAACTCTAACAGGGTAAAAGGTCAAAGAACGGTATGGAATGCAATTTCATAACAGTAGTGTCAGGTCTGCCTCGTTCAGGCACTTCTATGATGATGCAAGCATTAAAGGCTGGTGGTATGGGTGTCCTTACAGATAACATTCGCAAAAGTGACTTAGAGAATCCCAAAGGTTATTTTGAATTTGAGCCGGTTAAAAAGACCAAGGCCGATCCTTCATGGGTGCCACAGGCTGTTGGCAAGGCGGTAAAGATGGTTTATCGGCTACTGTATGAGCTACCCAAAGGCTATGAATACCGAGTTATTTTTATGAACCGAAACATAGCCGAGATAATGGTCTCCCAGAAAACTATGCTTGAGCGGACCGGCCAAAAAGGTGCTGACATAAGAGATGAGAAACTTGCGGCATTACTTCAAAAAGATCTGAACAAAGCTTACAAGTGGGTTAAGGATCAAGACAACTTTTCGATGATATCGGTCAGCTACAAAGACATGGTTCAGAATCCCTTATCTCAATGTGGCTTGGTAAATAACTTTCTTGGAAGTTGTTTGGACACTGATAAAATGGCTTCAGTCACAGATGCTTCCTTATATCGGAACAGGCGATAAACCCCGATAAAACGGAATCGGGATTTCCGCTTCGCTCCAACTTTGAGACAGAATGAGAGGTGGACGGAAAACGGAAAGGAACGCCGAACATCCCTTCGAATACACTCAGGGTAAACTCACGCCGAACGTTCAACATCGAATGTGGAATCCCGACAAGTCGGGAATCTGTTTATTTCTGGATTCCCGCCTTCGCGGGGATGACAAATAAGTGGTGCGAAACATCGCACCCTACCTGAATGTAAATTTGAAGCACTAAACTCTAAATACGAAACAATATCGAAATTAAAAATTCAAATGATTCAAAACGGTGGGCCGAGGCCCACCTTACACCGTCAATGAATTTGCGTTAAGAAAACCCCCAAGTCGTGGCTTGAGGGCTAAACGAAAAAGACCGCGGGTAAAACCCGCGGCTAAATATTTTTTGCGTTTTGCACGGCCAAACAATCCGTTCGACTCCGCTCAGGACAAGGTTTGGCCGTGGCACCGGAGTTCCATTAGTAATATAAAGGTCAATAGGTTATCTCTTTGTTAAAACTTCACTTATTTCGATACCTCGGCTTTTGTACATTCGGCCGCTTGCGCGGCTCGGCTCCTGTACTGAGTTTAATAAATAATCTGGAAAGCGGCCCGCGCAAAGAAAGTGGCGCCGGCTTAGCGGCGCCACTTCGGTGCCCCTGTGGGGCACATCTGACCTTTAGAAAAGGAGGAGGAGGCCAATACTTTTCAATATTTCCTTTTCAATAATATCCATCGATCCTTCACTCATTTCTACGTTCGGCCGGGCGTCAGGTTCACCACGTATTCTATTGACTTTTTGATAACAAATGGAACAGGTTGTTACTTAAGAAGCCGGGATAAGGGGCATTTTTACACGGCCAAACAAGTTTGACCGTGGCACCCATGTTCCATTAGTAATATAAAGGTCAATAAACTTTCAGGCTTATATTATGATTTATGTTAGCATCCGTGATAACGTCCCGATACAAAGAGAAAAAGCAGCGCCGTTTCCCACAGCGCTGCTTTTTATTGCCGGCATAGCCACTTAGCGTTTTGAAGGAGGAAGAATAATGTCGTTTTTCACTTTTTAAGGTTTCTTATAATCGCCTGTCATTTTCATCTACGCCCGGGGCTTAGGGCCGGTTCGCTGAATTTGTGGTGGTAAAAAAATATTTTCGATTTTCAAAACTTTCCTGTTGACATCTTGTACAAATGTACGATATACTAAGTTGTACAGTTGTAAAAGGTGTGTGGCAAATTTACATAAGCTATTTGAAGGAGAACAGTTATGGCTAAAAAAACTCTCGTTCCGTTAAGTGGCGCAGAAACCGAAATACTGCGTTTGGTCTGGGAAAAGGGCCGTGCGACCGTCCAAAACGTCTGCGACAGGCTGCCGGCCAGCAGAAAAATAACCTACGCCACCGTTCAGACGCTGCTTCGCAGGCTCGAAAAAAAAGGCTATATAAGGCATGAAACCGTCGGCAAGGCACACGTCTTTTTGCCCGCGGTAAAGCCGGACGACGTCATAAGCAAGGCGGTGGGCTCGTTTTTAGACAAACTGTTCGGCGGTGACCCGGTCCCGCTTATGCAGTATCTCGCCAAACACGACAAAATTACCGCTGCTGATGTCGAAGAACTCCAACAACTGACTGCAAAAGAGGATTCCTGATTATGGGAGATATAATATGGACTCTGTTTTTATTAACATAACCGACTATTTACTGAAACAAAGCTGGCAGATCGCGATTCTATTCGCCGTGGTGGCGATTGTTTGTATGGCCATTAGAAAGAAAACCGCCCATTTGCGTTACCTGCTCTGGCTGCTCATCATCGCCAAGTGCCTCGTTCCATCTCTGATTACTGTATCTTTAGCGATTCTGCCACAGAAACCGCTACTACAGCCTTTGCCTGAATCACCGCCAATCCGAGAGTTCGCCCCACCCCCGGAATCTGTCATTCTGAGTCCCGGCGCGCCGGGAAAGAATCTCAGTCCGCCTGAGGCGCTTCCCGTCCGGCGGCCATCGATTATGGCACAACTCGCGCAAATTCCTCCCAAAACCTGGTTTTCTGTCATCTGGCTGGGCGGTGTGAGTCTGTTCTTGCTAATCGTCTTGATTAAGGCCGCCCGGTTTAACCGCAGGCTCGGCAGAGAGAGAAAACGCCTTACTGCGGGTATGCAGAAAGAAATCGATGAGCTGCTTGACCGATTTGGCGTCCATGTTAGGCTCCACATCTGGTTACTCGATGGCATCGGCCAGCCCTTTGTGTGGGGGCTATTGAGAGGCAGCATTTATCTGCCAGCTAATTTCAGTCAAATCGGCAGCCGCGAACATCGCCGCGGGATTTTGATGCATGAAATCGCTCACGTTGCGCGCTTCGACGCGGCCGTGAACTGTCTGCAGACAATCGCACAGGCTGTTTTCTGGTTCCATCCGCTTGTATGGTGGGCCAATAGAAACATCCGAGCGGAACGCGAGAAATGCTGCGATGAGACTACTATCGCCAGATTGAGCGCAGCCCCCAAGGTTTATAGTTCTGCTATTGTCGATACATTGATAGCCGAGTACCAATCCACCCAGCCGATACCATCCCTTGCTATCGCAGGGCCGATTAAGAACATTGAAGACCGCATAAAGACAATAATGAAGCCCGGCAAAAAATTCTACAACCGACCAACCATAATCGCCATTGTTACCATCCTTCTCCTGGCCATTGCGGCCATACCTACTACTATCGCCCTGACACACAGACAAGCTAAAAAGCCGGAGGAATACCTCACGAAAACCGATGTGCAGGTTGAGGGAGAAGAAGCGTTCGATGTTGAAATGTTGACCGTCGTCATTAAAGTTGAAGACGAAGAAGGCAATCCTGTTGCCGGTGCGGTCATTACACCTGATGGGCTAAGAACGAAAAAAGAAAAAGGCAGCGGTCACTATTTTTGGCGGGCGGACAGGCATGGTGAACCTTCCACGGTCACAACGAATGCACAAGGCCTGGCCAAGCTGGCTTATCCAAAGTATGCTAATGAAAAGCTGGAAACAGGCTCAATCAGCTTTCTAATCAACCACCCGGATTTTTGCCCTGACCGCCCATTTTACAATATAGACGAAACAGACAAACCCGTGGTACTCAAAAGAGGTGCAAAGCTGAGAGTTTCCGGTTACTTAGACTCAAAGGAGCATTTGCTGGCGGAAATCTATCCCCAAATCGGCCGGGGACGGCTCTACAGCGATTCATGGCAGCAGAGCCAAGAGGGTGTGTACGAAACCCACCAACTGCCGCCCGGCCCTCATTACATCAGACTGGCCTATTTACCCGAAGATGGAATCGCATATTTCAGCGATGCCGTAAAGTTCGACGCTGGAAAAGGCGAGACCTATGAATTCAACTTACAACTCAAGCCCGGCGTTCGTCTCGAAGGCTCGCTCGATGAGACCGTACCCAGGCCTGTACGCAATGGCCGCGTGGTTACCTCATCTCATCCACTCAATCATCCACATCACTCCAAAAGACCCAAGAAACGTTTCACTGACCCAAGCGTTGATCCCGGGTATCTCCGGTGGCAAAGCTGGCAGCCAATCGAAGAAGATGGAACATTTGTTTTTGAATCGCTGCCTCACGGCGAAGTCGAGCTAATTGCCATTTGCGATGGGTTCATCTCGAAAAACCCGCCGGATGAGGAAAATAATTTTTTCGGAATTGCCCAGAGTTGGCCGTTGAAAGAACCGGTAACCGGCGCTGAGCTTAAGATGAAACCAACCGCAAGGTGCGAAATCAAGGTTCTCGACGAACACGGAAAACCAGTAAAAGGGGCTCAAGTTGGCTTTAGTCCGAACGTCCAATGGCATTCCGGAGGTGCTCAGATATTCGCAACGCCTCTTAACACATTTGATTTACTGCGCGCAGGCGGTAAGTTGAGTCCCGATAAGTGGTTAAAAATCTCCGAAGTTGCCGATTTCCAGGCCATCAGCGACGAGTCCGGTATCGCGGTCGTACCTAATATGCCGGATGGCAAACGGCACTTTGCAGTGTTGCACCCGCAGTACCAGCTTCCCGCCAAAACCGGATATGCACAATTTCCTCGTCGGGTAGCAGAAGTCGAACTAATCGCCGGCCAAACTGCCGAAGTTACCGTTACCATGCAGAAAAAAGGAGATGATTTTCTCGGTGCCGAAGATTTGGATACCCGGACTTCCTATAAAGCAGATATTGAAATTGCTAAGCCGGTCATCCAAATATGCCAGCCGAAATATAATCCTAATGCGGAAGATATGCAGGTTTTGAAGGGTCAAAAAGCAGGCCCGAGCGAGATTTCCGGGATTGTTACAGACCAGAAAGGGGAACCTGTCGAAGGTGTTTTGGTTGATGTATGGACCTGGTATCCCGGCAATGAAACGCATACCGACAAAAACGGCTTCTTTGAGTTGAAAGATTTTGAGCCGGATCAGAAAACCGTTGAAATAAGGTTCAGCAAAGCTAAATACTCGCCAAGATATATACTCAGGCAGCCCCTTGGGCTTAAAGATACCAAAGTTGTTCTTGACGATAAGACATACTTTGAAGGTAAGGTTTTCGACTCAGATTCAAAACCCGTACCCAATGCTTTAATCAAAGCAATCGCCGGCCCAAAAGATGCCGAGGGTGTTCTAATAGGCGAAATACCAACAACCACCACCAGCGGAGATGACGGGAGCTATCGACTTTATGTCCAGGCTGACACCTATGACATACAGGTCAAGGCAGAGAAAGGTGTTGTCAGGTTGCCAAAGGTTGACATAGCAAAGAATGAGGCAAAACAGCTTGATTTTAAGCTTGAAACTTCAGTCACTTTCAAAGCAAAAGTTGTTGACAGCCAAACAGGAAAACCGGTTGAAGGTATCAGGCTTTTTCATTGGAAACACGAAGATGTAGATGGAACATCCAACTCTGATGGTTTGATAGAAATTGCCGGTATGCTGCCGGGTAAATTTGAATTCTGGGTTGAAGCTGAACAATGCGGGCGATGGTGGTCACAACAATGTATAAGTAAATGGAATCGCCGTCAAATCGATGACGAAAAAACCGGTTGGCAGAGAAACTTCGATGGACTTGATTTCGTTCTCAGTGTTGGCATGGAACCGGTAACTATAGTCACCGAAAAACCTGTCAAAATAAATGGTAAGATTGTCGATGCTCTCGGCAATCCCGTTACCGGTGCGACGGCAACCCTTGCCAAAACCGGTTCGGGAAATTCCATCACAGGTGATACAAGGTACAGTTTCACAACGGACGAAAACGGCAAATTTGAAATGATCGTCCCGGCAAGCAAGGAAGCCGAATACAACCTCCTCGCTCATGATGGAGAATATGACGAATGGCGTAAATGGGCCAATGGAGTCTTA
>SDBT01018690.1_pt1 | contig 10884 bp, 21 predicted proteins | sample 2277101 | NCBI WGS metagenome assembly SDBT01 (sample SAMN10404973, study PRJNA504765) | marine sediment metagenome | isolation source: marine sediment core GS10_PC15, 103 cmbsf | place: Arctic Ocean: Southern Knipovich Ridge | collected 2010 | reverse complement strand
GTGCATTTGAGGTTGAGTGCCCTTTTTGCTTTGGCAGTTGCTATTGTCACGAAGACGGGCGTATTATTTGTGAGGAGAACCCTGAGCATCGATTTGGCAATCTTTCATAACTATATATTTTTTCAGGAGTTAGAGAAATGGCAATAAGAGAAACGGTAGTATGGGAAAGTGAACCTGGTGCAGCCGAAACGATAGTTAATATTTTAGCTAATCCTAATATATGTGCCCGCACAGGCTGTAAAGTGGCGTTGACTGGTCGCAAGCGTTTTTGTTCTGACAAGTGCAGGAAGGCTCAAAGTCGGACAAAACACAACCCGGACAAGCAATTATGGACACAGGGAGTAGAGAGTAGGAGAAGATAAATGACTGAAAGTATTTGCATAGTATGTGGCAAAGAGGATGGCGGGACACCTTGGCAGTTGATGCCGGTTCATCCTGAATGTAGAAAACGAGTAACTGAGCCGGATTTAAGTAAGTTCAGTGAAACACAGGAATATCCGCTTGGCACTAAATTTATGGATTATTTAGGTCGTCCCTGGATATATATTAAGAAAGATGCTGGTATTGTGGGCACGCAAGAAGGTAAATCATTAAAGTCGGTAACGTATAAATGGGAATGAACCGCACCTTGCTATTAGTATTTTGTTTATTGTTATCACCGATACTTATGATAGGTGTTTTATGTCGATATTTGATAAATTCTGCGTTGTCTTTGGTTTTGGTGTACCGATGTTGATTTTATTGGCGCTTTTGCTATGTTGACCGGTGCGATAATCTGTTGTTGTATTTCCATAACCTTGAGTTTCATAATGTGGAAGTTGGGAATAATTGAATAGGAGAAGATAAATGAAAGAGAGAACAGAGCAGATTAAGAAGTTTGCCTGGCTTTTAGGTATTTTGAAGCAGATACGAAATTTAGACAAAGTTCAGAGAAGAAACTTTTTACAGCGATACTTGGGTTAGGAGAAGAAAATGCCACAGATAGAAGTTAAATATAAAATCGGTGACGATGTGAGTTGTGGTGGGATTCAGGGCAAAGCTACTGCCCTGTATATCAGGGGTAGCGGTACGGCGTATGAGTTTAGCTATGTTGACAACAACGGTAATCCCACGAGTTGCAACGTCGAAGAATGTTCGTTGGAAGCTATCGAATCGCAATCTATAGGTTTTAGGAGAAGAAAATGAAAGAAAGAATACTTTTGGTAGTGGTAGGACTTGTGCTTGGTATTTTAGTCGCGACGACGATTATTTGCTGGCCTGAACAGCCTATTTTTCAGGATTGGGCTGAACGCCTGTTTCCGCCTACGCCTCAATGGACAGCCAAATACGGCGACAGCGACGACTCTGTATTGGCTTTTAACATCTTGGCATTGGACAGGAATATAACTATTATGGATGCGAACAGTGTCAAGTACAACGCTAAGATAAGAATAAAAGGTGGTGTGATACGGAAAAGATAAGGGCTAAAATAGCAGAGTTCAAGATTAAACACGGTAGGTTGCCGAATGTGGTATTTACGTTTATGGACGAGAGGATTGACGGCGTAAAAGTCCTTGATTACACCAAATTCTTTAACGCGGAGATACATGATAACCTGCGAACTACGTAACGGACGTTGGACTCCGGTGGAATATGACGAAGGTATGATTATAGAACACGAACCTTGCGATAGTTTAGTTAAATGCGAAGAATATATTAAGGAGACTAAAAATGCCTCACAAGGGAAAAAAACCCTACAAGAGCAAACCAAAACATAAGAAGAAGGGAAAGAAGAAATAATGGGTAGAGCGCTTCGCAGAATAAGAAAGTCTTTGCCTAAGATAGCTATGGTTGACGCTCACGTAGCCATAAACGGCTGTCAGGTGTTCTTAGGCCATCCTGACCCTGATAAGGCCACAGCGTCCGCCAAGGGCTTTCAGAAGATGCTCTCTGTTACCATAGCAAGGGCTAAGTGTTTGAACGTCAGTGATATGTATAACGCCTCGTTTATGGTAAGAGACAGGGTATTGAACGGAGAACCTATATGGAATTAACTCCTGAAACCAATGCCGCTGTAGATGCCCCTTACTGGGCGTGGATAAACCAGATACGCATAGACGGTCGCCCTTTTGAACTGGAAGGCCGTAAATATCAGTTAGAGTTAATGCGCCCCAAAACCGAAGACGGTAAGATTAAGCACAACGAGGTCATTAAGAAGGGTTCTCAGACCGGCGCTACGATGGGTAAATCTATCGAGATTACTCACGGTGCGTTACACGGTCTTTATCCACAAGGTATTATCTATTATTTCCCGTCTAAGATTGCGGTAGAAGACTTTTCCGGCAGTCGGTTCAGACCTCTCCTGAAAGACAACGATGATATAAAGAAATACTGCAACGACATCAATTCGGTTTACACCAGAAGAATAGGTAATACCAACGTCAGTTTCCGAGGTTGTTCGGGTACGACTATTATCGGTGGGATAGAAAAAGACTCTACTGCTGTTCGCCAGACCCCCGCCGACTGGATTCTTCTGGACGAGCGGGACTTGTTTGACGACGAGATGGCTGCTCAGGTAAATCAGAGACTCGGTAATTCCACAATACGCCGCAGGTCTGATATGGGGACACCTAAACTACCTGACGACGGTATTGACAGACTCTACGGTAAATCAGATATGAGACGTTGGCAGATAGGATGTGATTGCAGGAAATATACCTGTTTAGAGACGGAGTTTCCCAACTGTATCAAGATTGACAAGGATGGTATTGGTTATCCGGTCTGTATTCATTGCGGTCGGCGTATCTTTCGTTCTAATGGTTCGTGGGAGATGGACTCGCCCACAAAGGACACTGTGGGGTATTGGTGCAGTCAGTTATTGAATCCCAACAGGGACTTAGCTCTCGCCCTGAAAGAATATGACGACCCCGAAGAGTTCGATACTACCGAAGCTGAATTTCAAAGAACAGTATTAGGTAAGGCTTTCGCCCGCGCCGAAGATGTGTTAAGAGAGACCGAAGTTTACCAGTGCTGCACTCAAGACCAGATGAGGTATTCACACGACGGCCCGTGCGCGATGGGTTTCGACGTAGGTTATCCGACTATTCACGTCATTATAGGCCATCGAATAGGCAACGACAGGTACAGGATAATCAAATTAGCCCGCGTACCCAACTGGGATGCCTTGCACGACCTTGCCCAAAGATTTGGTGTGAAAGCGACTGTCGGTGATGCTATGCCGGAGAGTCACAAGATACGTGAATGGGCTAAGACCGAGGCCAGTCACGGTAATGCAGTTTATCCTTGTTACGTACAACATCACTTGAAGACCTTTGATAACTGGGGTACTGATAACATCGTTAAGGTTAATATGACCGAAATCTTTGACGAGTCTCATCAGATGGCGGTCAATCCTGGTAGAATGTTAATTCCTCGTATGTGCGAAGAGGTTAAGATATTCGCTCATCAGATGTGTATGAGAGCGAAGTTTTTAGAAACTGACAGTCGAGGCAATACATCGTACCATTACAAAAAGGTAGGCGACAAGCAAGACCACTATCGTAACGCCTTGAACTTCTTTTTTCTGGCTTGTAAGAAAGTGGGTATACCAGAATCGCATAGAAAGAACAAGAAAGTGGTAACACAGGATATGACCTACCACTTATGAAAATATATTATAAACTTAAATTTTGGATAACTTGTGTTTTATGGCCTATAGTAGCAAGGCGAACTATGTGGAAATTCACAATGAAACCAGTTGTAGGAAAAGGCGAAGTTGAATTGACAGTAGGAGAAGAATAATGAAAATGGGACTTGTAATTTTTTTAGTTGGTTTGTCCATTATAGCTATTTATGGTTGTGTAAAAACTGTGATATATCAAGTTAAATCAGGTCTGTTTTTTAGAAAAGATATGAATGACCAGAGAGACTAAATCAGAATCGTATTTAGGCCAGAACTTCTGGCGGTCAGGCGGGACGATAAAAAGCCAACAGGCGTTATTAGGTGCGTCTGCTTTGACCCACGCCGCCGTAGAAACTCTTGATGCCGACAAGAAGGTTCTTATCAATATACCGCAGGGCTGGTTGGCTATGGAGTTGAGGTTCTTTAGTGACGGCTCGGCTAATGTTGACGATATAGTTCAGTTGTATATTGCGGCAACATCTGATTCAAAAGCAGACCATTACCGTCATTTTGCACAGCTTACTATAATTGTAGGTACTCAGGTGTACGGTTCTAATAAGTTTCACGATACTATTACTCCTGCTAACGAACAATGGATAACACAGAATAACGAAGTGAGTCCCGCTAATAATACATTCGGCAGTTATGTTCTTAATACTCACGCACATAATAAGATTTTAGTGATAGCTTCTGATTTGGACTCTACGCTTGTCGGAGTGGACTATCGTAAGGTTTAAGAGAGGAAGAATGTTGGATAAAAAAACTATTATTGATTTAATATCCAAGGCGAAGGAGAAAAGGAAAGAGATGGACGAAAATTACAGTTCATTGAGAAGTCCTTTTTCAGAACAGAATAAGAAAGATATGGATTATGTGATTGAATATCTTAAAAAAGAACTTGATATAGTTGTAATGCAATTATTGGCTATATACGGTTTACCAAAACCAAAGAAAGAAAATGGGTAAAATAAACTTCGGTTGGCAGACAGGTGAGACATTGACATACGGGGTCTATTCGCCCGCCAGTGTTGAAAGAGAGGTTGGTACGAGCTTACCTGAATCGCCTGCGAGTTCGGGCAGGTACATTGCCGAGTCTACTACTGTTCAGGACGGGGACGATGTGATTGTAAAAGACGCTACCGGTTTTAAAATCGGTCACGGTGAATATCTCAAAGAACATTTAATATGGTCAAAGAACGGATAAAATTATGCAAAAGGAAAAACACAAAAAAACTCCTGATATGTTACTTGCTGAAGAGGTTGCCGCTAAACTGGTAAATAGAATAGTTGTCAAAAAAGGCGGTCTGTTTCTGGTTGGAGAAGGCGGCGGTGCGTTATCGGTTTTGGCTCAAGGTGATACCGGCCCGACAGGTGTACGCGGATTGAAAGGTGAAAAAGGTGAACAAGGCAGTATCGGCAAAATTGGCGAAACAGGTATTAAAGGTCTTCGTGGTACAAAGGGTGAACAGGGTGACAAGGGTGACAAAGGTCAAACCGGCTCTATGGGCCAGCAGGGTGAAAAGGGAGATTTCACCACAGGTCATAAAGGCCCGAAAGGTGACAGGGGGGATGAGGGTGATATTGGCCTTACCGGTGCTACGGGCAAGCAGGGACTAAAAGGTGGCAAGGGCGATATAGGTGATAAGGGTAAACGAGGCGAATCTGGTAAGGACGGTAAATCAATACAAGGCACACAAGGCGAAAAGGGTGAACAGGGCGAAGTTGGTATTGCGCCAGAGGAAGTTTTGTTCATTACGAATAAACTTGAAACACTTGAAAAAAGAATTAAGGAGCTTAAAAAATGACCGGAGGACGTAGTAGAACAAAAATACAAGTGCCCCCAGAGCCAGATCCTTCTCCCCAACCGATACTTGGCAGGGAAGAGCAGGAGGCCAAAAGAAAGTCAGGTTGAGAGCGAGGCGCGGTGGCAGAGAATCGACGAGATTCGCAGGTCGGTTGATGGCGCAGAGGGGTGATATTCTTAATGTTAGTCTTGGATAAAAAATGGTTGATGTAGAAGATATTCTGAAAAGACAGGAACGATTCGAGACAGACAGAGGGAACTGGGACAGTCGGTGGCAGGAATGCGCCGATTACGGTATGCCTCAAAATAACCAGATTACCAGAAAGAAGGCAAAGGGTCAGGCTGAAGACGATTTATTCGATACCACCGCCGAAGAATCTAATATCCAGTTGGCGGCGGGACTTTACTCTTATATGTTCCCAACCGAAGGACGCGCATTCGTTCTGGAAATTGACGATGACGAACTCTCTGAAAATGACGATGTTAAACAGTGGCTTGAAAAAGTAACTAAGATTATTCATAAATATCTGGTCAGCAGTAATTTTCGTCAGGCGTTTTTCGAGTTCCTGAAGTCTTTAGGTTGTTTCGGCACTGCTTGTCTGTACGAGGAGAAGGGCAAGAAAACTGTTATCGTATTCACTAATTATTTTATGGCGAACATTTACATAGCCACAAACTCCGATGGTGTGGTCGATACGGTGTTCAGGACATTTGAATATACCGCTCGTCAGGCCGTTCAGGAGTTTAAACTGGAGAATCTCGGCGAAAAGATAAATAAAGCATACAGTAGCCACGATACCCGTGATAAGAAGTTTAAGTTCCTTCACGCCGTATTCCCCCGCGAGGAATATGAAGTTGAAAAGAACGACCCGATAAATATGCCTTTTGCGAGTATCTATATTTCGCGGGACGAGAAAACATTGATAAGTGAAGGTGGTTACGAAGAACTGCCTTATCAGGTAGACCGGTTCGATAAAGATGCCTTAGAAGATTACGGCAGAAGCCCGATGATGAAGAAACTGCCTACTATCAAGATGGCCAATAGTATGCAGAAGACCAGAATCAAGGGTTGGGAAAAGCAGGTTGACCCGCCCACACTCCTGCCGGACGATGGTTCTATCTGGCCTTTGGCAACTCAACCTGGCGGGGTTATTTTCTATCGTGCCGATGGCGCCAAACCTGAGTATTGGGAGTTTAAGGGTAACTTGCAGGAAATGGAGAAGGCCATTCTTTCCACTCAGCAGGAAATCCAGAGAGGTTTCTTCCTGGATATGTTCGACCCGCTCGTTGACAGGCAGAATATGACAGCTACAGAGGTAATGGCGAGAATAGAACAGAAGATGAGGTTCTTGACCCCGATTATAGGCAGGCTTCAGAGCGAACTGTTTAATCCTATGATAAACCGGATAATCAAGATACTTTCCAAACAGGATAAGCTGCCTGAAATGCCGAAAGAGTTATCTGAGCAGGACTTTAGTATTATGTACTTAGGTCGTCTTGCTCTTGCTTTAAGGACTCTGGAAACAGAAGGATTGACAAAAACTCTGCTGGACTGGTCGCCATTGGCGGAACTGACGGACTGGCTGGACAATCTTGATACAGACAAGGCGTTTAGAGATTCATCGAGGAATAACGGTATGCCTGCAACGTGGCTGAAAGATATAGACCAAGTAATAGCAGACAGGCAGAAAAAAGAGCAGGCGATTCAGGCTCAAGCGGTTATGGAGCAATTACCTGATTTGGCTAAAGCAGCAAAAGCAGCAGGGACAAAATCAGAAGAAGGTTCAATCACGGAAGGAGTCGTAAATGCAGCCTGAAAAACCACTACTTAGTGAAGATGTTAAAAAAGAGGTTGAGAAGAGAATACTACATCGCTCGGCTTGTTTTCAGAGAGCATTTCGTGGAACTGAAGGAGAATATGTTCTTAATGAAATTGACATTTTATGTGGTTATAAAATAGGCACTTTTCATCCAGACCCGTACAAACACGCTTATAGTGCAGGCCAGAGGTCGATAGCGGTTCTTATACACGACTTTATTGACCAAGATATTGAAAAGGCGAGAAAGATGTTAGAAACCCCTAAAGAAAAGGAGAAGAAAGATGCGTGACAAATGTAGATTTTGTGAAAATGAACGGAAAGAGGGCGTCCTTTGGTACGATGACGACTATTGTAGTGGCAAGTGCAAGAAACAGGACGGCGGTGAGATTGCACCAGAACCTGAACGTGTTAAGGCGGCTGGTATCACGGCCACGTTGCAGGATTATCTTCTTGATTATCCTGAAAATCTTGGTCAGAAAGATGCACGGGGTCAGAGAATAAAAGGCCGTATCCCAAAACGCTATCGTCGTCGCTTTGAGCCTGAAAAGTTGAACTGGGACGAACCTTTGAACGCTCCGCAACTTAAACAGGCTGGATTGAGAACTAATCGTGAACCTATACCTGGTGATTGGGATTTTGAAGAAGTAAAGGAGAAGGAAGATGACTGACCCTGCAAACGGACAAGAAGGAAATGGTTCGGGTGACCAAACAAGTTTAGTAAACCCAGATGGTTCTTTCGTCGATAATTGGCACGGTAAATACGGTAAAGAGAACGAAGGTCATTTATCGAGGTATAAGAATCTTGATGCGCTTGTAAACTCGCATATAGCAACCAAAAAGAAATTCGGGCGTGACCCTGATACATTGGTAGAGATTCCAACCGAAACTTCTTCAGATGAAGTTAAAGCAGCTTGGGCTAAAGCTCATGGTGTACCTGAAGAGTATGAATACGCATTATCTGACGAGATGGCCGTCAAACTCGGCCCTCTGAATGACAAGAAGATGGAAGCATTGCGCGAGTTTGGCAAAAGCAAAAACTGGTCGCAGGCAGATTTTAAGGATGTACTCGACTTTTATCACAAGAATATATCCGACGACCTCGACTCCTACGAAATAACGAATAATGAGCAGTTAGTCGAGGCACAGGAAAAGGGTAAGGCTGAACTCAGGAAAGAAAAAGGATGGCAGAGCGAAGGAGAATACAACAATAAGGTTTTTCTCGCCAATGCCCTTATGAGAAAATACGGCGGTGAAGAGGCCGTAGCGTCTTTTAATGCGCAGAACTCGCCTACAATGGCGAAGTTTCTTAATAATATGGTAGGGGCAATGAGCGAAGATACATTGAAGGGTCTTGGCCCGTCAACAGTCCAATTATCAGCCGATATAGATTCCCAGATGGCTGACGTTAGAAGCCAGATGGATGCAATAATAAAAGAAAATCCATTTAATTTCAAAATCAATTCTAAATTTAAGGATTTGAAAAAGAAGAAAACAGAACTATATGTTTTGAAGCATAAAAAATAATGCCTGTGTAGGCATTTGTAACTCAGATTACCGCTATGCGCCCTGATGCTTTGTGCTAAAGTAGCACCGCCCTAACGAGGCGAAAAGCCGCAGGAAAGCCCCGCAAGGATTACCTTTCCGATTAAATTAAAATGTTTTTTGGAAAGGGAAATTCTTATGAGTATTACTATGAGTTACAGCACGCCGAACTTCTTTGTTGATGAGTTCCATGATGACTTATATCATGTTTCTCAGCAAAAGGAGTCGAGGCTTGCTCGAACAGTAAGAACTGAGTACGGACTTGTTGCTGCCGAAGATAAAGCCTTCGACATGATGGACGAGTTCAATTTGCAGGAGAAAACCGGCAGAAGTCCAGAGACTCCTACTCTCGACCCGTCAACTCAAAGACGTTGGGTAAAGACCACTCCGTATCATCAATCTGTGCGGTACGACAAAGACGATGATTTGTCAATAAAACTCGAATTGACAGGTGATTTCGTTACTGCCTTCGTACGCGGTGTCAATCGCACGAAAGACGATATTATCCTTGCCGCTTTTGAGGCGGCAACAACTTCAGGTCGCAAGGGAAGTAGTTCAATTACCTGGGCATCTCAAGGTGGAAATACCAAGTACACAGGTTTAGATACCGGAAGAACTATCGCTCACGATACAGCGGTAGGTAACGCTTCTGCCGGTGATACCGGCATGACGACCGAGAAGATTGAACTTGCACTTGAGTATTTTTCCAACAACGAAGTTGACGATGACATTCCTATCTGGTGTGCGATTTCTCCACGCCAGGCTACTAATCTCTTTGGTCAGGAAGAGTACGTTAATATCGATTACAACGATTCTAAACCTCTTACTACAGGTAGATTGCTTGGCAACTGGATGGGTATCAACTGGATAAGCACTCCCAAGATAGTTCTTGGCTCGTCTAATGATGTTGACGGTATTACTAACGTATACGAGTGTTGGTGTTGGGCAATGGATGGGATGATTCTCGGCGTGGCCGATGAATTGACTATCGAAATCGATAGGTTGCCTACTTTTTCTTATGCACAACAGGTATATGTTCACATGAACATGGGTTGCATGAGATTCGATGAAGATAAGGTTATCAAAATCGAATGTCAGGCATAAACTAAAATTATGGCTGAATAGTCCATTTTTTTGAAAGGAAACTCTTATGAGTTACGATAATTTATTTTGGGGTGACATTGATACCCCTAATCACAGTCAATGGCGCATCAAGGCCGAAAGCATACTTGCCGACAGAGACATTTTTCACCCGACAGCGATTAAGTACTTCCCTCTGGGCGCTCTTGCTGAGTCTCGTGATGGGCGTATGTGGCGATACTGCGAGAAAGATGGAACTAATGCTTTGGCTAAGGCAAAGTTGATACAAGGATGTCTTGGTACAGCTAACTGGCAAACTGAACTCCAGACGTATGGTACTGCTTTTGTTGTCGGCGACAAAATAGTTAATGTTTTTGTGCAAGATACGGCAGCCGCCCACGACTTCATCGATGGTTATTTAACTGTCGAGGATGGCACGGGTCAAGATGAACTGTATCTTATCAAAGATAATGAGATTGGCGTTACCGCTACTGGCGGTTATACCGTTAAAGTCCATATTGCCGATGCCGGTGGTGTTCGTGCTGTTACACTTGCTACTACAGGGACTGAAATTACACTAACCAAGAATAAGTACAAAGATGTACTTATTGCGGCAGCTAATGCTGTATCTGTGGTTATAGGCGTTCCTCTTACCGCAGTGCCGGTTGATTACTTCTTCTGGGCGCAGACCAGAGGGCCTTGTCCGGTTCTTGCCGATTCCAGCGAGACCATAATAGTTGGTGATTGGGTTATGGCTTCTGAGGCTACTCCTGGTGCTGTTGACATACTGGATGGCAGTAGTGCTGTAGATAACCATCCGGTTGGCGTTGCTATGGCGGCTCTTACAGCAACGGTAGCCGAAACCGTGTTGGTTGACCTTAGATTAGAATAAGTTTATTTTTGCGGGTGTTTCCCGCTTTTTTGAAAGGAAACTCTTATGAGTTATAACAATTTATTTTGGGGTGATACTGTTACCC
>SDBT01018689.1_pt1 | contig 10885 bp, 8 predicted proteins | sample 2277101 | NCBI WGS metagenome assembly SDBT01 (sample SAMN10404973, study PRJNA504765) | marine sediment metagenome | isolation source: marine sediment core GS10_PC15, 103 cmbsf | place: Arctic Ocean: Southern Knipovich Ridge | collected 2010 | reverse complement strand
TCTTTAGACTGTTCCCCGAAGACGAACAGTACGTCACACCCCCTACTCTCTCGATTGGCGTAAGTGATACGGGAGCAGTAACGAACGCGGAATTTCACTATGATATCAACGGAACGACCTATACAAAGGTTACTGCCGAAACCGCCCTTTCAGGATCAACGATACCTCAGAGTAAGTATGGAGCGTTTGCTTTAACGATTGCGACTGACGGCACGATTACTGTGAGTGAGGCCGACAATAATTCAGAGGGGTACTTGACCGCCGCCTTGGCCGTAGATGCTTTGAGGAGTGCGAGAAGCAATTCAGCATTCATGGGCTATGTGACGGTGATCGAAACCGCCGCTGCCGGGTTTGTACCAGGTACGACGGCATTGGACTCAGGGACCGTTACCGATACCTACACTGACGGTATGAGGGAAAAACGCCGACCCCCGGAAGCGTGCTTGATCTACCAGGAAAAACTATGGCTTAGACCGAAGCCGGATGACATTTACCGAATCACAGCCCCCAGGAATGTGAGGGGTACGGCTCTCGACTCGGCGGATGCAAACGCCTTACCTGATTTGAAGTGGGGCCCGGCGATTGCATTGGGTGACGCTATTTTATATTTACGAGTAATCAGTAAGGACAGAACTGTATCTGAGGAACTTACAGATGCGTTTAGATTCCGAATAGACAGTATTTCCAGCAAGGCCCGCAATAACGTAATGGGCGGTCAAGTAATAAGGAGTTTCTAATGAAAAAGTCACTATTGATAGTAGTACTGATCGGTATCCTATGTCTCGGAGCAACATTAGACAGAAGGCACGACGATGCACGTTTTCCAATTGGTCGCTACCAGTTCGCTCAACAGACATGGGCAGCGGCGGTAAGTACGGCAACTACGGCAGACTTTAGACTCAACGGTACAATTAAGGCGATGGAGATCGTCACTGGGACCACGACGGATAATATTACATTTACCGTAGCATTGGCGACATCCAACGGTACGGCTTTATTCTCCGAGGCTGCATTAGCTGATGCCACCAAGTTCTGGCGAGACTCGGAGAGTAGTACGAACGCAGACGCCGACTTTAATCCTATCCCCGTCAACGATACGATCACTGCCACATTCACCCCGTCTGCCGTACCGGGGGCGACAGGAGCCACACTGGATCTGATTCTCTACTTGGAGTAAGCATGAAAAAGAAACTAATATGTCTGCTTTGTGCTTTCCTGGCTACTGCTGCCTATGCTGCTTGGGACAACGACGAACCCGCCGACAGTACGGCATGGAACGACGCCGCAGGTCTCATCAGAAATAACAACGACCACCTGGAAACACAATTCGGAGTAGGGATCACGGGAACACTACAGACTATTTCCGTCGATCTCACTAACGCAGAACTCAAAGACTTAGGCGATACCCCAATTGAGCTTGTCACCGCTCCGGGGGCTGGGTCCCTTCTGGAGTTTGTGTCTGCGATTCTGATTTTGGACTTTGGAAGCAATGTACTCGTAGAGTCGGCTGACAACCTTGTGATCGAGTATGACTCGGGCGCGGCCGTTGCAGTCTCGGAAGTTATCGAAATGACGGGATTCATAGACGCCTCGGCGGATACGATCACTCGTGCGATCCCAGTCAAAGACCCTATAGACGCTTCGGCTGATATTGTAAATAAGAACTTGGCATTATTCAATCTTGGCGGAGATTTTACAGGGAATGCCGGCGCCGATACTACGCTAACTGTAATTATTAGTTATAGAGTTCACACGAGTCTCGGATTATGAAGCGATTAAACTATCTATGGATATTCCTTATCCTGGCCGGAGTAAGCTTCGGGGTTTGGGATAACGACGAACCGGCTGACTCTACTCAGTGGAACGTCGCAGCGGGATTCATCCGCGCTAATAACGATGCCATAGAGGTTGTCCTCGGTGTAGGGTTGAGTATGGAAGGCTCTGCATCTCCGTGGTATCAGGCTGCGGCTCCCACAACAACCGCTGACGGCTCAACGGCTCTTACGTCGAGCAATGACGGCCTCTTATGGGTGGATAGCGACACGCGCATCCTCAGTGCGTACATAGACGGTACGGGATTCAGAGGGATTGACGCCGTTCCTGCGGTTGTAACCTTCACCGCCGCCGACGCGACTCCCACGGTGATATTGAGTTCGTTATTCACGACAGACTCAGGCGGATTGACGATAACCGACTTCGATAACGGTACGGACGGCAAGACCATCGTCGTCTTATCGAAGGGCGCAGTGGTTTACGACGTCACTACGGCCCAAGACTCAGACCACAACCTGGACGGTTCCAGTGCGAACATCACAACTGCTTCGGGCGATATTACGGTATGGCGGAACGAGAGTGGCTTGACGTGGCATTTGGTAGTATTTAACGACGCCAGTGTAGATAACGCCGAGAAGGATTTTACTACTACCACTTACGTCGATGCTGCGGATGGAACGTTGCAGACCAATATCAACAATATTGACTCTGCTGACGACATGGACCCAGTGACATATGCGGGCGGAGAAACCACAACATTTGCGAATGGCTTAACAATCAAGGGTGGGTTTGAATCAACTAGTACAACTTCGGGAACTGTGACTTTTGGCACTGCATTTGGTACTGCGATTCTTTCCGTAACACTAGCCGCTAGGGAGGACGATGGAACTACGCACTCTGCCGGTGTAACAGGAGCGCCAACGGTAACGGCTTTTGTTTGGAGTCAAGACGCCAACGCTAGAGAGGGTTTTTATTGGATAGCACTGGGCTACTAATGATAAAACGAATCCTTCTATCTCTAATACTAACGACAGTAGCCTCCGGGCAGGGCTACGAGCCTTTCTTGATCGCTCCGTTCCAGACGGCTAAGTTTATCGGCATGGAACCGTGGCAATCTCCCACGGACGCATTCCCTACACTAATAAACGCCAGAGTCAATAAGGGTGTCTTAGAGAAGAGGCAAGGATATCAATTGTTCGCCACTATGAAACACGATGCGGTAGTCCAGACTGATACAACCATAATGGGGATTGAAACCTACCTATCGAACGGGCTTCCTCAACTCTTAATCTTTGATACTTTAAGAGTCAATAAATACGACCCGGTAGATTTGTCAATGTCAGACATTACCGGGGGCTCTGATTTGTTCTCTGGGAGTAATGCTGACTTCTTTCATTCGGTCAATTGGCTGGGGAAGATGTACTTTACGAATAACGTCAACCAGATTTACCAATATACCGGATCGGGAAATGTCTCTGCGTTCAATATTCAAGTAGACTCCGATCCCGATCTTAACCATGTAAGTACGGCGAGGTTCGTCTTCGTCAAGAACGACAGACTTCTCTTGCTTGACACTGTAGAGCATGGCGATTGGATCAGTCAGAGATGCAGGTTCTCCCCGACGCTATCGTTTGACTTCTCGCAACCCGGTTCGGGATTCATAGACGCCCCAACGGAAGAGAGGATGTCCAGCGCCGGGGAAGTAGGTCAGGATATAGTGGTATTCTTCCAAGGTAGGCATGGTGGCTCTATCTGGAAGCTCAGGACAAGCAGAAGTCTAAACCTTCCCTTCCAGTGGGATAAGATCACGACTGTAGACACGTCTTATGCTCCATACTCAGCGGTAGAGTTCAACGGCGGAGGTCGGGATGGAATCTCAGTAATTGGACTGAATAACATCCTTTGGTATGACGGTTTCCAAGTCAGGAACTTAGACCTTCAAAGAATCAGAGATATTGTAGACGACTTCGACGCTACGAAGATAAGGCTTTCGACTTCTCATAATGTAATTGAAGACCAACATATATTTTACACGTATACGTCCTCCGGCGGTTCGGTTCCCGATAAGGTCTTGGACTACAATATCATAGAGCAGAGTTGGTCTGTTTACGACCTTCCAGCGCATGTATTTGGTACATGGTCCGATCAAGCCGTTCCTATCTGGACGAAAGCTGATGATATTTTCGTATCGGACGGTGCGCTAATGTCTCAAATGACTTTAGATTCCCGTGCGATTCTAAATGATCCATTTCCTTTTACTTTGATGGGGTCAACCGACTCGAAAATCTACAAGGTCCAGACGGGGGATTTTGACGGGACTGACGACGCCAGTGGTACGATAGCAATGGATGTCAGGTCTGCGAGATGGAATCCATTTATAAAAGAAAACAAAGAAGCGACGTTTGGACGCATAGCCTTTTTAGTAGACAACGATTCTAATGCTTCGTTTGTTGTGTCATTCTATAGGAATTCTCGAAGCACGCCCGATAGTCCAACAAGAACTATATCGTGCGACTCCTCCGACGACGGTGCCGATAAGTTTTGGGTATCGACCAATGCAGGAGCTACTTCAGGCGATTTTCATAGTATTCAAATTAGTCACGACGAAAGAAACAATAGACCTCGCATTCATGCGATTATGTTGTGGATGAGACCGGGTGGACGGTTAAATTTTTAAGGAGTTATTATGGGTTTCTTTGATGACTTATTATTCGGAAAAGAAGCAGAAATAAAACAAGTACCTATTCAGTCGGATGTTCAAAAGCAATTACTCAATGAACTTACCGGCCAACAGAGAGACTTATTGAATGTCCCTGGTATTAGATTCCCTGGGAATATAGTTCCCGGTGCAGGGCAATTGTCTCAGCAACTTCAGCAGCAGGTCGGAGGACTACTAGGGCAGTCGGGACAGGCATTGCAAGGGTTCGGCCAGCCGTTGACCGCCCAAGCCCTACAGCAAGGCTCACAGCCGTTCCTTAGTGCCTTGCAGAATCAGTTTCAGCAGCATGGTGTCCCTGATATAGCAGGACAGTTCGGGGCATTGGTGGCATCTCGTAGTAGTGGTTTAGGTGAGGCTATAGGCCGCCAAGCGTCAGGATTGCCGATAGCTGCGCAGAATCAATTTTTGAACCAGAGAAATTTAGGTATTCAGCAGGGATTTCAAGGGTTAGGGTTTGGTGGACAAGTAGCAGGCCAGCAGGATTTCTTAAATCAGTTATTCGCACAGGGTCAGTTCCAGAACTTCCAGTTAGGACTTCCCGGAGCGGATCTAAGAACAAGGAATTTAGGTCAGGCATTGGGGACTCCTGCCTTTGCGAATATTGGATTACCAGGAACGCAATCTGCATTTGGGTCGGCGGCAGGAGCGGGAATTGGAGCCTTCTTGGCCTCCGACGTTCGCGTCAAGGAAAACATTAAGCCTATAGGTGGCGCACTCGAAAAGGTGCAGAAGCTTGCAGGTTATACCTATAACTACGCTGGGAACTCAACAGGGAATAGAAATGGCGGAGTGATAGCGCAGGATGTAGCACAAGTACTGCCGGACGCAGTAACTGTAGTGAATGGTGTTAAATTCGTGCGATACGATGCCGTGGTAGGTTTGCTTATAAATGCAGTAAATGAATTACGTGAACAAGTTGGGAGATAATTATGGCTGCTCCGTTTTTAGGGTTTATACCACCGCCGAATCCCAATCCTTTTGGGGCATTACTAGAGGGTGGCGTACAGGGTTTCCAACAAGGTAGGGAGAATCGCTTGTTCGCTCAGGACTTACAGAATCTCGCCGTCCACCAGCAGGCTTTAGGGCAAGCTCAATTCCCAGGAGTTGATCCAGCTTTACCGCAATTAAGAAGCTCGCAGGGCCAGCAGTTGCAGGCTCAGAACCTCTTCCAGAATCTAGGATTGCAGAGCCAGCCGATAACACCCTCTGAGCAAGAACGCTTTAAGATACAGCGAGAGGGTATTCAGCAACGCGCAGATGCAGCGACAGCGACCTCTGGGCGGTTCAGGCCAGGAGAGTCTTTTGGTCCCGTTGAAGTTGCTAAGGAAGGTGATGGTACTAATTTGCAACCCGGAACTGCTTTTGCGGTGGATCAAGTAACAGGGCTACCAAAGATATTACAAGCACCTAAAACACCATTGAGCCCTACGGCAGAAATAGCACGTAGCACAATTGACGCTCTAAATAAATTGTCGCCGGAGCAGAGGAACAAAATACTCTTAGATAGATTTTCGGGCCAAGGCAGGAATGTTACAAACGTTACTGTCTCAACGGGCGGAGGTAAGCTAACTACATCAACTCAAACTGAAGCGGAAAAAGCCATATTCAACATATCGAATAATATTGCCAAAATAGATAGTATCATAGAGAACTTTGAGCCGGAATTTCTCACATTTGCAGGACAAACAAGGGCTGGTGGCACTAAGTTTTTGGAGAGATTTCTTAAAATAAAACCCGAAGATACGGAGAAGTTTTTAGAATCGGTGGGCGTAGTTAAAAAAGCTGACCCGGAATTTCTCAAGAGATTTGCTGCGTTTATGCGACCTGCATTTGATGAGCTTAACAGGCAGATAAAAGAAATCACTGGCGTCGCGGTCAGGGAAGGTGAAGAAGGTCGTATTTTCAAATCTACCATTCATGCCGGAGAGGATTCTCCGACCACATTTCTCGCCAAAGCCAACGATATAAAAGCTTTTCAACAAGAATCGCTTGCCCGTGCTTTGATTTGGAAAGAACGAGGATTGGATGTTTTCAAATCCGACGGGACACTGGATTCAAGGAAAATACAGAATGCAAAGAAACTGATAAGGAACACTCCTTCTTTGAATCTTGATTTGAAATCACCAGAAGTGCAAGCCCGAGTCCGACAACAGACGGGAGATAGAATAGGTGCCCAAGCGACTCAAGGACCAGAAACTCAAGTAAGCAATTTACCCAACGCGCAGTTAGATATTATCCTATCTATTGCGGAGCGCGAATTAGGACCTGGGGCGTCGGAGCAGGAGATTTTCCGAGAAGCACAAAAGATAATGCAACAACAGCAAACAGGGAGGCCCGTACAATAATGGCAGACCCTAATAGGCTAGATAGGTTCAAAACCTTTTTGAACGTAGACCTGTTACCCGTGATTGAACCGAATAAGACAGATCGTTTCAGGGCTTTTGTTGGTAGGGAGCAACAGCAAATTCAACAGAAAAAACGTAATGAGTTGCTGGGTGAACTCAACGGATCGTTACCCGGAATCGAAGCACTGACAGTTAAACGTTCTGGATTGCCAGGGCGTAGGCCGGTTCAACCAGGAGAGAGTCCGCTGACAGATTTAATACTAAGGCGGCAGGGTGCTGTTAATGAATTGGAACGCGGTGGAATGACGCGGCAGCAAATAGGTGTGATACAAGACGTACAGAAACGAACTACGCCGCCAACGTTGGGTCGCACGATTGGGGCTATAGCGGGAGAAGTTGGTCTTGCCGCCGCAGTGGGTGCATTGATACCCGCTCCTGAAGAAATAGTTACTATTCCGATGGCTATTGGGCGTGGACTGAAAGCTATTGCTCCGATAGTCGGAGGGGGACTCGGAGGGGGGTTCGGAGAAGCCGCCCAGGTTGGCATCGAAGAAAATAGACTTATAAGTGGTCGTGAATTCCGAAACGCGATGTTGAAGGAAGCAGGTTTCACGGCGGGTGGGCGTGGAGTTACGTCTGCGCTGAAGTTTGCAGTAGGGCCGGTTACAAAGGTTGCCGTTTCTGGGACAGATAGCTTTATAGATGATTTTACCAGATTGGGCGGTACTATGCCGCCGTCGCAGTTAGACAAAAGAACATCATTGCGATTGACAGACGAATTAACGCGAGGTGCGTTTGGTGTTACTGATATATTAGCAACGCAGCGCGAAAAGGGTGCAAAGGCGGCAATGCTATTTGCAGATAACGTACTAGACGAGATAGCAAATAAGGCTACTCGTATGTCTGAAACACAAATGGCACATGCTCTTGAAACAGGAGTGCAAGATACAGCCGGGTTTTTGTTCAAAGAAAAAGAAGCATTGTTTACCAGGCTGTATCAGAACGTTGACGAACTCACTCAGGGGCGTCGCGTAATGCTTGTTAAGCCTGAAGCGAGAACAATAACGTCCAGTATCTTAGACGACTTGGGCCGTCCCATCACAACGACAAAGGAAGGCGGCAAGATCGTAGGTGAGCAATTCATTGGGGTGGGTGCACCAACTGCTTCTTTGAAAAAGATCGCCAAGAAAGAACTACTTCAAAGCCAGCGATTAGTGAAGTTTGGTAGAAGGGCGAAAGGTCCGTTATTGAGCCCTGCTGGCCGAGAGATAGTAAGGCAAATAGACAACCTGCCGGATACTATAGGGTTTGGTGACTTACAAAAATTACGATCCACTTGGCTGGTTAAGTCTAAGCAACTTGGACGGGACGTTGATACGTCGCAGGCAATAGTAAAGAAATTCACTAGCGAGATGTCTAAGATGATGAGGACTCCCGGAGCGATCCAAAACATGACGCCGGAAGCACGCAATTTATTACTTAATACAAATAATCTATACAAAGCTACCGCAGAGGCATGGGATACCACATTCAATGAAAAAGTATTGGCAGGGATAGTTAAAAGGCCGGGTAAACTTCCAAAGACACTAATTCCTAATCGTGCACCGGAAGCAGTGCGGCAATTACGAGAAGGATTGATTCATCCGATACCTGGGAAAACTAGCGCGAAAGGAAAGAGGCTCTTTAATCAAATACGACAAGCACGACTTGCTGAAATGATAGACGATGCAATAGACTTGGAAAAGGGTACGGTGAATCCAGCCAGGTTCGAGAGGGATTTGCATAAGTTTGGTGGTGAGAAGGCGTTGAAGGAATTGTTGCCTGACAAGCAAGGGCGGGATTTGCTCGATAGAATCCGCAGTCTATTAAAAACAATGAGTAGTAAGCCTACGGGCAGCGCTGCACTATTCATAAAAGGAGGCCAAGTTACTGGGGCCTACGCATTATATAATGGCACAAGTGAAGGAGATATTCTCCAAATAACCGCAGGTGGACTACTTGTATTCGGACCAAGGCTGTATGTGAGAATGGCAGCACATCCATTAGGTAACAGACTTTTAAGGACTGGTATAGGTCTTAAGCCAGGCTCGACTGCTATTGGCCCTATAGCAGCAAGGGTGGTGAATCTTGCGAGACAACTTGACCGAGAAGACGCCAATGTAGGAGTGAAAGAACAAAAGCGACAAGCGGCTCGTCGGCAAAATATAGTAGCGCCACCTAGGCAGACGCAAGCATTCAGGGGTGGGAGTTTTAGATGAAAAACCTCCTTCTAATCCTATTTTTAGGTTCCGTATCCTTCGCTGGTTCCGGTATCGACCGTTTGAACGAAGAGACTGACCTTCCTTTTTGGCGGTTGAATATCCTATCGGGTGATCCTAATGAATTGGAAGAGTACTTCCGGGTACTGATTGAATCCTTGCAAGACGTCACTGACGATATTATCACCGACTTGAATCAATTAACGTCGGTGGAGGATGACATTACAGCAACCGCCGAAGGAGAACAGGGTGATAAGACACTAACTGCTCAGGTGAATGAAGTCTCTGTAGTGACCAATCTTGACGGCTCCGTGACGCTCCCTGTCGCGGCGGCGGGTAGGACGGTCAATATTATTAACAACGGTGACAACACATTAACGATATGGCCCACCGAAGGTGATAACGCCGGTGCAGGTACTGATCTACCGTTGACGTTGGCAAGTGGGAATAATATTCAATTGGTTGCTTACGACGATACTAATTGGGAAAGAGTCATTACGCTAGACGCGCTGCTTACAGGGTCATTTACAAATGGTTCTGTGATATATGCAGATACTGACGGCGGACTCACTGAGACGAATCCGGGCTTTACGTGGTTGAATAATATCCTTGGTATTACCGGCGATGTAAAATTATCCGGTAGTCTTATCGTATCGACACCCCATACCCCTACGTCAATAACGGATACCGGGACAACTGGAACCGTTGCGTGGGACTCTTCTTTTTTGTACGTCTGTGTTGCAACGAATACATGGAAGCGGGTTGGTATAGCATTTTGGGATGTCGAGAACGTAATCTTTGGCGGTGAGAATGTAACCTTTAACGGCGAACAGGTGGTATTTCAATGAGAAGACATGACAAAATCATAATCGCAATAACACTGGCTTTACTGTTGTATTTATCCAATATGGTCTATGCAGACTTACTGGCTACAGAAGGGTTTTCTATTGATCTATCCAGTGCGGGCGCAGGGCTTGACCAGACAATTGCCTTTGATCCTACGGAGTTTCTAGGGAGTCGTACATGGGGTGACGGCTCAACGGATACAATTGTGTGGACGTGGAACAGGGCGACAGGCACAGATCCAACGATCACCTTTGGAAACGGAGCCTTGAGTACAAATAGCACATGGACGGCTAGTTCGTTCATAGGGGCGTTGACGGGTAATGCAGATACCGTAACCACAAATGCTAATCTCACAAATGAAGTCACGAGTATAGGGAACTCGGCAACAATAGCCGACAGCGTGACCGTGACGGGATGGGTGTTGGGTACATCGTCCGCTACGCAAATAACATCACCGACTCTCATTACGAATCTCATAGACACCACAGGTGCTGCCGACATAGACTATGGATCGGGTGACGTTACGGATCATACATTCATTGCGGACGGTGGCACAGCAATAATTGATGGTTCGTATACATTCCCTGACGCCGACGGTGCAGCCTCATCTACAGGAGAACTTCAATACGACAACACAATAACAGGACTTGACGACGGCGGGCTTACCTTCTTTGACGACGATGAAGTCCAAACACTCATAGGGTTAGATTCGTCTGAAGTCTTAGCCGCAGCCGACGACCTGAAGCTTGTGCAGTATAACTGGAATGCCGGGGCGGGATTTTGGAATCTCACGGCGGCCGGTGTGGGTGATATGACAAAGGCTGTCTACGATTCAGGCAATTCCGGGGGCGTGGACGTCATAACGAGCGTGGATAGCACGTCCGCTACGGACTTTGTCTTACTTACCGATACGGCAGTCGGCACAGATGCAGTCAAGACAGATG
>SDBT01018688.1_pt1 | contig 10885 bp, 14 predicted proteins | sample 2277101 | NCBI WGS metagenome assembly SDBT01 (sample SAMN10404973, study PRJNA504765) | marine sediment metagenome | isolation source: marine sediment core GS10_PC15, 103 cmbsf | place: Arctic Ocean: Southern Knipovich Ridge | collected 2010 | reverse complement strand
AATCAAAAACATGCCGAAACGAGATAAGCTTCAGCCCAGACATACTCAAGCGCGTTTCCGCGCCGGCGCCGGAACTGGTCGGCGTCGATGCCGACCCCGCGCCCCCGGTGTTGATCTTGGCCCGAAACCCGATTCATGCCGGGTGCGGTTGGCCGAGTCGGCACGGCTCGTGGCAGTCGGCCATCCAGGAACTGCCGGAACTTCGCCTGAGCGCTTCGGATGCGTCGGCTTTGGGCGTGCGGAATCTTCAGACGGTTTCCGTGACCGTCGGGGAGCACTCAACCAAGGCCAAGGTCCGCCTGGCCCCGGAGCTTTCCGGCGGAACACTGGTCCTGTCCGATGGCTTTACGGAAGCTCGAAAGCTCATCCCTTGCGCTCTCGATCCGACCGGCGCGGCGCTGATCACCAAGCCGGTCGCAGCCAACGTGGAATCCATAGATGCCACTGAATGAGACCCATACCCTCCGGAAGCGTGTTCTGGTCGATCTGGACCGCTGCATCGAATGCCGCAGTTGCGGAGCGGCCTGCTATTACAGCCACGCCAACATGCCGGCGGTGCAGTTCGCCCGGTCGGGCTGGGCGCTGCTGCCGATGATCTGCCGGCAATGCAAGGCGGCCTCCTGCGTGGAGACCTGTCCCGCCGAGGCTATGGTCCGCGATGAGGACGGCGTAGTCCGGCGGCGGTTGCTGAGATGCATCGGGTGCGGCTCGTGCGCCCGGGCCTGCCCGTTCGGCGTGATCCCCGACCAGCTTGGCGGCATACCGGTCGGCACGAAAGTCCCCGGGCGCCTCAGCGGCCATCAGGTCGCCAAGTGCGACCTCTGCGCCGATCGCACTGCCTGCGACCCCGAGGCCGTGCCGCGTTGCGTGGGGGCCTGTCCGTCCGGCGCGCTGATCTTCGCCGACGAGCACCGGGCCGAGGAACTCGGCCTGTTGGTGGTCGGTGGGAGAACCGTTGCGGAGAGTCCTTATAAGCGAAGGTGAGCCATGGGATGGTTCTGGACGATCGTGACGTTCCTGGCCGCTGCGGTTGGCACGCTAATCGTCGGCCTGCTGCTGCGCTGGTTCGATCGGAAGGTCACGGCTATGATCCAGTGGCGGGTCGGGCCACCCTGGTATCAGCCCATCGTCGACGTGATCAAACTGATGGGCAAAGAGACCATCATGCCCTATACCGCCCGGGCGACGGGGTTCCTCCTGGCGCCGGTGATCGCGCTGGCTGCCACGGGCGTGGCCGCGGCTATCCTCTGGCGGGCGGTGTTCGTCCCTTCCGAGGCCTTTGTCGGCGACCTGATTGTTGTGGTCTACCTTCTGATGATCCCCGCCCTGATGACGATGCTGGGCGCCTCGGCCAGCGGCAACCCGCACGCCGCCATCGGGGCCAGCCGCGAGATGAAACTGCTGATGAGCTACGAACTGCCGCTTTTCGTGGTGATGCTCGTAACCGTCAGCCGTGGCGGGTGGTCGTTCCGGCTGGGTGACCTTCTTCTAGCCCAGCGGGCGGGGGGGTCGGTGCTGATGAGCATCTCCGGGGCCCTGGCGATGATCGTCGCGATCATCTGCACCCAGGCCAAACTCGGGCAGGTGCCCTTCGACATGGCCGAGGCCGAATGCGAGATCATGTCGGGCGTCTACGTGGAGTATTCCGGCCCGTCTCTGGCGATGTTCCTGCTCACCCGGGCGATGCTGCTGGCCTTGATGCCCCTGCTGCTGATCATCCTCTTCTGGGGAGGGCTCAACACCGGCGTCTGGTGGGGGTACCCGATCTTCCTGATCAAGTATGTGGTCCTGGTGACGCTGGTGACGCTGATTCGCAACACCAACCCGCGGCTTCGCATCGACCAGACGGTTAAGTTCTTCTGGTTCATGCTGACGCCGCTAGCCATTCTGGCGTTGGCGCTGGCTTTGGTGGGAAACGCGAGGGACATGTCATGGCTCTGAAGACCTGGGCACTTCGCAAGTCGTTGTGGGTCTACCACGTAAACACCGGCGCCTGCAACAATTGTGATATTGAAGTCCTGGAGCTGCTCACGCCGCGGTATGACATCGAGCGGTTCGGTATGATCCTGGTCGGCTCGCCACGGCATGCGGACGTGCTGGCCGTTACCGGCGTCTGCACCCGCCAAGCCATGCCCCGTCTGCAGGAAGTCTACATGCAGACGGCCAAGCCGTGTGTCGTGCTGGCCATCGGATCCTGCGCCAACGCCCAGGGCATCTTCACCGAGGCCTACCACATGGGCACGCCCGTCGATGAGACGATCCGGGCGGTGGACCCCAACGCCATCATCATCTACGTGCCAGGCTGTTCGCCCAAGCCCGAGGCGATGATCGCCGCGGCGGTCAAGGGCATGGAGTACCTCAAGCAGCTTTGAGAGGAGTACCGTTTAATGACAGTCTTACCCAGTGAAACACAAGTCCCGCTGAAGGGCTTCGTCGGCGAGATTCTTGAAAAGCTTGGCGGCATGGTTTTGGAAGTCCAGCAGTGTCAGGACCGGCGCGGCAGCGCCCGGATTGACCCGGCCCGGACCGTCGAGGCTGCCGAGGCGATGTTTGCGATGCCCGGCTCGCGCCTGGGGACGGCTACGGGCATCGACGTGCGCGACGGCATCGACGTACTGTATCACTGGTGCTTCGAGCCTGCGGGGGTCGTGGTGACGTTAAAGGCTCTGGCGGCCCGGCCCGAAATGGCCATCGATTCCATCACGCCGGTCCTCCCGGCGGCCAACTGGATCGAGCGGGAGATTCACGACCTGCTGGGGGCCGAGTTCAGGAACCATCCGGATATGCGCAGGCTCATCCTGGACGATTCCTGGCCGGAGGGCTTGCATCCGCTTCGCAAGGATTTCGACCAGATCGCCGATCGCCCGCCCCTGCCGCCCAAGCAGGTTCCGCCGGAGGTCTTCCCTGACGACGGGAAAGGAGGGTCCGGAAGATGAGTCACCGAACCGTGGTCAATATCGGCCCGTTTCACCCCCTCCAGGAAGAGGCGGAGTTCTTCCAGCTCTATGTCGAAGGCGAGACCGTCGTCGACGTGGACGTGAGGCTATCCTACAACCACCGCGGCATCGAGAAGCTTGACGAGTCCAAGACGTTCGACCAGGTTCCCTTCGTCGTGGAGCGCGTCTGCGGGATCTGCTCGGCCAGCCACCCGCTGGCCTATGTTCAGGCCGTCGAGGAGATCGCCCGCGTGGACGTTCCGGAGCGGGCGCTTTATCTCCGCACGATCGTCAACGAGCTGGAACGGCTGCACTCGCATCTGCTGTGGGTGGGCCTGGCCGGACACTTCCTCGGCTACAACACCGTCTTCATGTGGGCCTGGAAATATCGCGAGCCGGTCATGGACGCTCTGGAGGTCGCCACGGGCAGCCGCGTCAACTACGCCAACTGCAAGATCGGCGGCGTCCGCCGCGACATGGACGATGAGCAGCTCCGCCATATCGCCAAGGTCGGGACGGAATCGCTAGGCCCGCTGGAGATGCTCACCAAAGCCGTGCTGGACGATCCCATCCTCCACGCCAGACTCAAGAAGGTCGGCGTGCTGACCCCCCAAGACGCCCGCGCCTACGGCGCCCTGGGACCGACGGCCCGCGGCAGCGGCCTGCCCATCGACGTCCGCCGCGACGAACCCTACGCCGCCTACGACCGCGTCGACTGGGATGTAATCACCGTCCCGGACGGGGACGTGTTCTCCAAGGCCGTCGTTCGCCTGAAGGAGAGCTTCGAGGCCGTCAAGATTATCCAGCAATGCGTTGACTATCTCCTGAAGAACCCCGGCGGGGAAATCGACGCCAAGGTCGAATCGATCCCGGCCGGCGAGGGTATCGGGCGCGTCGAGGCTCCCCGCGGAGAGACGTTCCATTACGTCCGCTCCGACGGCTCGAACCGCCCCGTTCGCCACAAGGTCCGGGCGCCGAGCTTCAACAACATTCCGACCTTTAAGGCTAGTTGTATCGGCCTGCAAATCCCCGACGTGGCGATCACGTTGGCCGGCGTCGACCCGTGCTATTCCTGCACGGAGCGGATGTGCACCGTCGTGGACGCCCAGTCGCACAAGCCGATGTACGACTTCGCGGAGCTGGTGAGGCTTTCCCAACTGAAAACGCAGCGGATGAAGAAGGAATGGTGATCCGGCGATGAACGAACCGATGGAGATCCTCCGCAACCCGCTGGTCTTGCCGATTGTCCTGGCCCTGGCCGGCGGGGCGCTGGCCTACGTGCTGTCGCGCGTCTGGCCGCTGGGGTGCAAGGCGCTGGCCGTGGCGGGGTCTGTGGCGGTGATCGTCTGCGGCGTGATGATAGTTACCGGCCCGGGGGTCGAGCCGCTCCGAGAGAAGTGGGTCTCGCTGACGGCTAGTGTCTCCTTCGATTTGGACTTGGCCGTCACGCCCCTGGGCATGCTGACGGTGATCGGCAGTGGGGCGTTCGCCCTGCTGATCTCGGTCTACAGCTTCCGGGCGATGGCCGGGGACTACTGGGAAGGCAAGTTCTACGCATACCTGATCTGGGCCCTGGGGGGGGCGTGCATCGTGGGCCTGGCCGGCAACCTGCTGATCCTGCTGATCGGCTGGGAACTGGTCACGCTGATGCTCTTCCTGATGATCAACCAGGGCAAGGGCAACGCCAAGGCCGGGGGGGCGAAGGCTTACGGCGTGCTGGGCTTCGCCGACGGGTGCCTGCTGCTGGCCATCGCGCTGCTTTGCGCATTGGAAGGCGGGTCGGCGAATCTCTCACTGCTGGCCGATCCCGTCGAGGTAGGCACGCGCGGCGGGGTGGATTACCTGATCTACATTCTCATTATGATCGCCGCCCTGGCCAAGGCCGGGGCCATTCCGCTCCATACGTGGATTCCGTCGGCTGCCCAAGACGCCCCGACGCCGGTCATGGCGTATATGCCGGCCGCCCTGGATAAGCTGCTGGGCATCTACCTGCTCGCCGTGCTGACGCTGCGGCTGTTCCGGCCGAGTTGGCCCATGCAGGTGGTGATGATGATCGTCGGGGGGGTGACGATCCTGGCGGCTGTGCTGATGGCCATGATCCAGCACAATCTCAAGAAACTGCTGAGCTTTCACGCCGTCAGCCAGGTCGGGTACATGGTTCTGGGCATTGGCACCGGCACGGCCGTCGGCGTCATCGGCGGGCTGTTCCACATGGTCAACCACGCGATCTACAAGTCAAACCTGTTCCTGATGAGCGGGACCATTTCCCGCGCCGCCGGCACGGACGAGATCGAGGATATGGGTGGGCTGGCGCGGATGCTGCCGATCACGTTCGCTTGCAGTTTGGTCTCGGCGGCGGCCATCTCAGGCATCCCGCCGCTGAACGGCTTTGTGAGCAAATGGCTGGTTTACCAGGGCGCGCTGGAGGTCTCAGCCGTCAGCCCTGGCTTGGCCTCGGCGCTGGTCGTCGTGGCGGTTTTCGGCAGCGCCCTGACGCTGGCGAGCTTCGTGAAGGTGATCTACTCGGCCTTCCTCTCCCCGGCGCCGAAGGACGCCCGATACGTCACCCGGCCGGTCAAGGAGAGCGGCTGGCTGGTCGCCCCGATGGTCGTCCTGGCGGCCGCCTGCATCTTGTTCGGCCTGATGCCGGGCCTGATCATCAACAACGTGCTCATTCCGGCCCAGGCCCAGGGGGCGGGGCCGGTATCGGCGGGCATGAAGGCCATCAGCGTGGAGAATCTGGGCTATTGGAGCCCGACCCAGGCGACCGGACTGATTCTCCTTGCGATTGTTCTGGGGCTGATGCTTGTCTGGATCGCCACTCGCGGCCAGCGGGTGCGGATCGTCCGGCCGTTCCTGGCCGGCGAGGTGCCCCCTCCCGGTGATGATCGCTTCCGCGTTCCGGGCACGGGCTTCTATGAGACGATTGAGAAACTGCCGGTTCTGGGTGGCTTGCTCCGGCAGGGCCAGCGCGGGGCGATGGACGTCTACCACTGGTCGGCAACGCACGGCCATGCGCTGGTCGAGCTGCTGCGCGCCCAGCATACGGGCCTGCTGGGCCTTTACGTTACCTGGTGTCTGGTCGGGCTGACCGTGATGCTTGTTTATCTTCTTCTAACCGCAGGGACATAGAGATGGGCGTGGAAACACTCATCGTCGCGTTGATCATCTTCATACTGATCGCCGCGCTGATCGCGGTCGAGTCGCGAGACCTGCTCAGTTCGGTGATCGCCGTTGGGGCGGCCGGCTTTGCGCTGAGCATTATCGACCTGCTTCTGGGCGCCCCGGACTTGGCCTTGACGCAGGTGGTCGTGGAGGTCATCGCCCTGGTGCTGCTGGTTCGGCTCGTCGTGACGCGCCAGGATCGCTCGACCATCAGGCAGCGGGACGTGATGCGAACAGCCGTCGCCCTGTTGGCTGCCGGCGTGGTGCTCGCGGTGGCCTTCTTCGCCGTGGGTGGGTTTTCCGGCGAGGGTGCCATACCGCCGTTCGGTGAGCCGGTGCTGACGCATTCGGCCGACGAGCTTGTCCCGGCGGGCGTGGGGAAGGACTACCTTCAACGGGCCGCCGATGAGACTGGCGCCGCCAACGTCGTCATGGCCGTACTGCTGGACTACCGGGCGTACGACACCCTTGGCGAGGCGACCGTAATCTTTGCCGCGGTCCTTGGAACCTACGCGGTGCTGCGCAAGACGGGCCGAAGAAAGGAAGGGCCGACGGCATGAACCAAGGCGGAATGACCCCGATCGTTAAGAACACCGCCAGGCTGGTCAGCGGCTTTATCGCCGTCTTCGGCATCTACATCGCCCTGACCGGGCACCTCGGCCCGGGCGGGGGGTTCGCCGGGGGCGTTATCCTGGCTGCGGCGGCTGTGCTCATCGTGCTGGCATTCGGATCGTCAGTCTCCCGGGAGTTTTTCACCGAAGGTACCTGCCACGTCGCCGACTCGATCGGTGCGGCCGGGTTCCTGGCCGTGGGGCTGTGCGGCTTTTTCGTGGGCAGCTTCTTCACCAGGTTCCTGCCCCAAGGGACTCTAGGCCACCTGGCCTCGGGCGGGGCGATACCGCTTTCCAATCTGGCGATTCTCATCAAGGTGGCCGCGGGCCTGGCCGGGGCGTTCGTCGCCCTCGCCTCGTTCAGACTGACGCGGGGCCCGAATGCCCACGGCGGTGATGACCCCCAGACGCGGCGGGAGGAGATCCGATGAGCGTGACCATCTACATCCTCGCCTTTGCGGTGCTGGTGGTGGGTCTTTACGCGGTTGTGGCCAAGAAAAACGTCGTGAAGATTCTTCTGGGCGTTCTGATCATCGGTTATGCGGTGAACCTGCTGCTGGTGCTTATCGGCTATCGCCGTGACGGACAGGCCCCCATCCTTTCGGCGGGGCAATCCGGCGCCGAGTTGGCCAAGCATGCGGTCGATCCGGTGCCGCAGGCGATGGTGCTCACGAGTATCGTTATCGAGCTGGGCCTGACGGCCTTGATGGTGGCGATGGCGATTCGGCTTTACGAGAAGTACGGCACGTTCGATACCGAGAAGATGCGCAGATTGAGAGGCTGAGAGAATGCAGGCGATCGTTCCGCTGATCGTTGTAGTTCCGCTGGGCGTGGCCTTCGCGATCGTGGTGCTCGCCCATGCCGGAAGGTTGAAATGTCTGACGGCTCCGGCGGCGGTGCTGGCTGTGCTGACCAGCTTGGTGTTCGCCCTGGTGCTGCTTGGGACCGGGACGGTGAATGTCTACGTCGGCGGATGGGGGGACGGGCGAACACTGGGAATCGAGTTGGTCTGCGACGGCTTGGCCAAGCTCATGCTGGTGACGATTAACTTGGTGGCGTTGGCATCGGTGGTCTTCGCCGGCGGCTACATGCGCCGCTACACGCGGGTGTGGCTGTTCTATTCGCTTTTCCTGCTGATGACGGCTGCGATGAACGCGCTGGTGCTGGCGGGGGACCTGTTCAACCTGTTTGTCTTCCTGGAGGTCGCGGCTATCGCTTCATACGCCCTGGTGGCCTTCGGCTGCGAGGCCGAGGAGCTGGAAGCGGCCTTTAAGTACATGATTCTCGGAACGGTCGGCTCGGCCTTCGTGCTGCTGGGGGTGACCATCCTGTACTCCCTTACGGGGCAGTTGAACATGGCGCAGGTGGGAAGCGTGCTTTCCCGGGCCGGGCCGGCGGGACCGGCTGCGCTGCTGGCCTCGGCGGCACTGCTGGGCGGCCTGGCGCTGAAGGCGGCGATGGTGCCTTTCCACGCCTGGCTGCCCGACGCGCACCCCTCAGCCCCGGCACCGGTCTCGGCGATGCTCTCGGGCGTGCTGATCAAGGCCTCGGGGGTCTACGCCCTGGCGCGGATCGTCTTCAACGTCCTCGGCCCCAGCACGCCGTACGCCACGATCCTCATGGTGCTTGGGGCGGTCTCGATGGTCGTCGGCGTCTTCCTGGCGATCGGGCAGTGGGATTTCAAGCGCCTGCTGGCCTATCACAGCATCTCGCAGATGGGCTATGTCGTGCTGGCCCTGGGCGTGGGGGCGAAGCTTGCCGCTGCGGGCGACCGCACGCTGGCGGGCCTATGCCTCTTCGGCGGGCTCTTCCACATGTTCAATCACGCGGCCTTTAAGAGTTTGCTGTTCCTTTCTTCCGGCGCCATCGAGCAGCAGACCGGCACGCGGATGCTGAAACAACTCGGCGGGCTCACGCGGAAGATGCCACTGACGGCTTTCTGCTGCCGGATCGGCGCGTTGAGCATCTCCGGCGTTCCGCCGTTTAACGGGTTTTTCTCAAAACTGATCATTATCATCGCCCTGGCGCTGGCCGGTCAGCCGCTGCTGGCGGCCTTGGCGGTGCTGGTGGCCTTGATGACGCTTCTGAGCTTCGTGAAGGTGCAGCGGTACGCCCTGGAAGGCAGCGCGGCCGGGCATGCTCGCTCAGCCCGCGAGGCCCCGGCCCTGATGGGCGTGGCGATGGTGGCCCTGGCGATCGTATGCATCCTTGGCGGCCTGGCGATAGGCCCGCTGCGGACGTACCTGTTCGACCCGGCCGGGGAGGCGCTGCTCAGGGGCGTCTCGTCCATGACATTAGGAGCGGCCCCATGAGATGGATCGTCTGCCTGCTTTCGGTCTTTCTGCTGTGGATGCTGCTGTTCTGGTCGCTCGACCCGTGGGTGATCGCCGCGGGCGCGTTCTTCGCCCTCATTGTCGGGACGCTGCTGGGCGATATTTATCCCGACGGGCTCATGAAGGTGCTCAGTCCCCGGCGGTGGGCGTTCTTCCTGCTATATCTTCCGTATTTCTTCTTCTATTGCCTGCGAGCGAATATCGACGTGGCCCTGCGGGTCATTCATCCCGACGTGCCGATTCGCCCGGGCATCATCAAGGTGCGAACCTCGCTGAACAGCGAGATGGCTAAGACGTTCCTGGCCAACAGCATCACCTTGACCCCCGGCACGCTGACGATCGACCAAGACGGGCAGGACTTCTACATCCACTGGATTAATATCGACACCTCCGACCCGGCGAAGCGCACCGCCGAGATCGTCGGCCGGTTCGAGCCCTTGCTGCGGAGGATATTCGAATGACTCCTATGAGCCTGTTCGAGCAGATCACGCTCGGGGTGCTGGTGTTCTCGTCATTCCTGTGCCTGTATCGGATCGGCCGGGGCCCGACGGCGCCCGATCGGACCGTGGCGATCGACATTCTCGGCACGCTGGTAGTGGGCTTTTGCTGCGTCATGGGCATTTGGACGGGACAGGAATACTACATGAATATTGCCATCGCCTGGGCGCTTATCAGCTTTGTGGGCACCCTGGCGCTGGCCAAGTACCTGGAAGGCAGGAGCTACGATGCTTGAGGTGGCCTACTGGCTGATCGGGATCGGGCTGGCCTTTGACGTGTTCGGCTGCATCGGCTTGGTTCGGCTGCCGGACGTGTACAATCGCGCGCAGGCCGCCACCAAGTGCGTCACGCTGGGCACGTGCGTGATTCTGCTGGGCACGGCCCTGTGGGCGATCGGGCAGGGGGGCTGGTCGATGGGTCTCAAGGCGATCTTCTGTGCAGCCTTTATCCTGCTGACCAGTCCGGTTGGGGCCCATGCGATTTGTCGCGGGGCGTATCTCTCCGGCGTACCACTCTGGGCCGGCAGCGTCGAGGACGCCTTTGCTGATCGGGCTGAGAAGCTCCGCCGGCAATACCGCGAGGAAGGAACGGTGGTCCGTGAGGAAACCGAAACTACGTGAGCTGAAAGAAGCCGTCCGGGCGGTCATATACGGGCCTTACACGACCAAGTTCCCGGCTGAGCCTCACGAGCCGCCGGACGGATTCCGCGGCAAGCCGGAGTTTGACGAGCAGGGCTGCGTCGGCTGCGCCGCCTGTGCGGAGGTCTGCCCGGCTCTGGCGATTAGCGTGATCGATTCTCCACAGGCCGATCCGCCCTCGCGAAGGCTGGAGCTGTATTATGACAAGTGTATCTTCTGCGGACAGTGCGAGCTGAACTGCACGACCAAGGAGGGGGTGCGTCTGACAAAGATCTACGACATGTGCACTCTGGATCGCTCCCAGTGCGTCGAGCAGGTCGAGCACGAATTGGTCATCTGCGAGGTCTGCGGGGCGATCATCGGGCCTCGAAAGCACCTGCAATGGGTGGCTGAGCAGTTGGGGGCCAAGGCCTATGCCAATCCGACCCTCATCATGGCCGCCGATGGCAGCATGAAGCTTGCCAGCCCGGATGCCGGTCGGCCGGGCGAGCCGGCGCTGGCCCGCAGCGACATGATGAGGCTGATGTGCCCGGCCTGTCGGCGAACGACGGTGATACGCGAACTCTGGGGAGAGTAGGCCGATGCCGAGCGGCGGCTGTCACACATGCGGCGGCGGGCGCCATCCCCACGGCGATGAGGCCGGCCGGGGGGGCATCACCACCAGCGAGCATCTTGTCGAGCATCTCCGTGAGATCGTCGAGCCG
>SDBT01018687.1_pt1 | contig 10885 bp, 12 predicted proteins | sample 2277101 | NCBI WGS metagenome assembly SDBT01 (sample SAMN10404973, study PRJNA504765) | marine sediment metagenome | isolation source: marine sediment core GS10_PC15, 103 cmbsf | place: Arctic Ocean: Southern Knipovich Ridge | collected 2010 | reverse complement strand
GGTCGAGTTGAAGAACGGCCCGATCCTCCTGGTAGGCGAGTCTGGCTCCGGCAAGACATCTGTTTTACAAGCCCTCTTGCGTTCGGGGAAGACGGCTGCGCTTGCCGATGATCGCGTGTTCCTGGATCCGGTCAACAAATCGGTTATGGGCTACCTGCCGGGTATGGCCGTGTATGGCGAGCATTGCGTCGGAGTGCCTCTGGATCTCGGCAGCGAACGTCGCACGTTTATCGCGGCCAATGCTCTGCCAGCGGTTCGTGTCGGAGCATTCTTGCCCGTCCGAATCGTTCGGCTACAACGGGCTTCACGTACTGCCTTTCGCAAGTTATCAGAGCATGAATCATGCCAGTTGTTGGCGTCGATGAGCCTCTTGCCTCCGCAGGCGGCATTGCGTGGCCCCATGACTGTCGGAGAGGTGGCGGCGAGATTCCAGGTGGTCGACCGGATCCTGCAACAGATACCAATGTACGAGTTGCTGTGTGACAGCGCTGATGCAGCGGCGGGTGTCCTATTGCAGGGCGGCGTCCCAGGAATGAGTGTCCGTCAGGCGGGTAGTGAGCTGCCACGGCGAGATGAGCTAGGTGGCCATGGCGTTGTGAGGCCCAGTGTTGGCGCGAGCTCTGTCACCTTGTCCGTCAGTGGGTACGACATCCGGCTGTGGGGGTGCAGTGCGGATTGTGTCGCCGCCCTTCTGGGGGAATTCAGCTGTGCTGAAGGCGACCAGGATACGGCCTACGACCTCATCGTCTGTCCCCATCTCGATGAGGTGCCGGAGATGGATGCAACCCAGTTGTGGAGATCGTCCAGGCTGGCACTGAGCATGTGGGATGGGACCAAGCGAAGGGAGTTCCGGTTCGACGACGGCAGGAGAATCATCCACCACAAGGACGCCAAGCTGACGACGGTCGTGTCGGACGGCCTCGATGGCGAGTATCCACTTCTTCGTGCCGCCGTCGGACAGGTGGTTCAGCGGCTGGCCGTTGCGGATGGTTGGTTGCCTTGCCATGCAGCACTATTGTCACATGAGGACGGAAACGGCATTATGCTCATCGGCCCTAAGGGGGCGGGTAAGACCAGTTGTTGTATGTGGATGCAGGAGGCGGGGCTCGGCGTGAGCTCCGACGAGCTCGCCATGCTCCGCACCGACGGGGATCGGCTCCTCGCCTACGGTTTGGCGCGAGGGATGTCCGTGTGCGAGGATATTATGGGACCGAACGCGCTCGGCGACAGTGTGTCCAGCCCGTTTTCCTGGGGGACAAAGAGGGTGATCCCGTCGCAGCGTCCGCTGCACATCTCGCCACAGTCAGCGTGCGTTGTGAGACGGATTTTCTGCCCAATTGTGGTGCCCTGGGGCGAACCGCATCTGCGGCAGATGACGTGTGCAGAAAGCCAGCTCGCCTTACTGAAAGCAAGCGTACGTGACGCGGGCGAAGTGGATAAGGCTGCGGCACAAGCTCTGGCGTTTCGCGTGGCCAGGGACTTCGAGATCGACATCTTGTCCTTAACTCCGGACCACGCCTCGTGTTTGCAGTTCGTGAAGCGTCTTGCGAAGGAGTCACTGCGATGAACCTCCGGTCGGCGGCGATGTGGTACGCCAAGGAGTTCTTGGGTTGCCAAGTGCCTGTGAACCGCACAAACTGGGACGGCGGACCCGTTTCCAGCGACGGAAGTGCGGCTGTCTGTCGGCAGCACAGCGGCGGGTCGCGCGAAACGGGCTCGAGGCGGTCCGGATACACCCTAGAGAACTTCGTCGAGTATATGGAGAGATTGGCATCCCTGGAAGGTGCTCGTCACTTGGACTCGCCGGTAAAGGTGGAGTGGCATGTGACAGGCAGGTGCAACCAGAAATGTAGCTTCTGTTACTCCTCGTGTCCGGCGGATGCGCAGTGTGCAGAACTGTCGACGGAAGAGGCGATGGATGTCGTCCGGCAACTGGGTGAAGCCAACGTCATCGAAGTCCAATTAGAGGGCGGAGAGCCGTTCCTGAGGGGTGACCTGCTCGAACTCGTGGCGGCGTTGAAGGAGAATCGGCATCGGATTCGGCTGCTGACAAACGGGACCGGGCTCGGACAATCGGCTGCTTGTCGTCTTGGCGCATTGCTCCGCTCCACTGATGTTCTGCAAATCAGCCTGCACGGAGCGGCGGCGGCAGTGCACAACCACATCGTGGGTGTGTCGGGTGCCTTTGCGCGTGTCCAGGCTGCCATGGATGCGCTGGCGGCCGAAGGAGTCGCGATGCGTGTCAGTACCGTCATCACTCGCAGGAACCTCGGTTCCCTGGTCTCGATCGTGCGCTGGGTTGAGCAGTATCCGAACGTCCAGGTGGTGGTAATGCAACCGGTTATTCCGATCGGACAAGCATCGGTCGATGCTATGGTGCCGAGTGCAGAACTTCTGGAAGCCTACTACCGGCTCAAGCAATCCTGCACGTCCAGCAAGCCTGGGCTGGCGCTGCTCCTTGGCCACGCGTACGATGTCCCCGAATTCCGGCAGTGCGTGCGGTCGTTCGGTCGCAAGGATAATGTCCACTACTGCGCGGCTGCTCGATCGAGGCTCCACATTGCCCCGGATGGCCGAGTGTATCCCTGTCACTTTCTGTCCGAGCCCGAATTCTACCTGGGCGACCTGACCGAATCGCCGTTGCAGAACATATGGCGATCCGATGCGACGGCACGTGTTCGCGCCGGACGCGGCAAGGACGCGGTCTGTAACACTTGCGACATGGGCCCGTTCTGCACCAAGAAGGGCTTGTGCACCTCGCACCGTAGTGATGGGAGCTTCGAATGTCGCCCGATCACGTGCCGCTACACGAAGGAGACCTACTGATGGCCATAGAAGCAGGTGCTGAACTCTCCCCCATCGAGCGCATGCTTAGGAACCATACCGACGTGCAATATCTATCCTCGGCGCGAGTGACTTACGACCGCTTTCCCGACGACGAGCTGTACGGTTGGATGTACACAGATCTGAAAAACGGCGTACACCGCCAGTTCCGGTCCGCCAGGGCCGGCGACTGGGGCATGAAGCTGATCGCCGAGTGCTTCCGATATCATGTGCGGGGCCGACGGCGAGTGATGGACCTCGGGACTGGTGGCGGCTGGCCGGCGTATTGGGTCGAGGACGCCGTCGGCGAAGTGATCGGTGTGGACGAGTCGCCACGGATGATTGAGTTGGCGAATGCGGCTCGCACGGCCCACCCGGAATCCCGGTGTCGTTTCGTCTGCGCAAAGGGGAGTGAACTGCCGTTTGAGGACCAGTCCTTCGACGCTGTGATGATGGACAACGTGCTGGAGTTCACCCAGCAGCCACAAGCGATGCTCAAGGAGGTACGGCGGGTTCTCGCCTCTGACGGTGTTGTCGTAAGCAAGACGACTAACTGGACGGCCGCGTACCTGCGACGCTACGGCGGGTTCGGCGCCGAGCCGCGCGTCCTCTACCCCGCCAGCGAGACGCGCGTGGTCCGCTCGGGCTCAGACCGTCTGGTGAAGCACAGACGGTGCTCGGCTTCTCCTGCTGAGGAGCTGACCTACTTCTTCAGACTGAAAGACCCCACCCTGGCCGACCGCTTCGCGGATAGCGCGAATCGAGAGAACTGGGACGCGTGCCGCGACATCCTGCGGGAGCCTGGGGTGGACTGGGTCCAGTGTGCCGTTTGCCGGCAGTACGTGCCCGAGACGTTGCTGGAACTATGGCGTGAGGCTGGCTTCGACGTTCAGATGATGCACGGGTGTCGGCGAGTGGGGTCTTCGTTCGCCGTCGCTCTGCACGAATGCAGCCGGGCTGCGTTTGCGGCGGCACGGACATTCTGGTTCGACGCAACGGTCAAGGCCCTCGTCCGCGTGGCGATCAAGTCGGATCCACGACGCGATCTGGACATGGTTGTGGTAGCTCGGGTGTCCGATGATCAATAGCGCTGTGTGACACTGGACATTCCCGGCCAGGTGCTGTACAAGTTCTTTTTGTTGGGGTGCCGTTGGTCCGGGTCTACTGATCCAGCCCAACCGGGCGTAGCACTCGAAAGGCGACCACATGCACGATACGGGCTCAGACGAATTCTTGGCCGCAGAGGCAGCGGCGCTGGTGGCCGAGTCGACGGGGGTGGACCTAGTCAACCCGCGCTTCACAGAGGTAACCGAGGGCAATGGCGGAACCATCAAGGGGTTCTTTGCCGCCGACACGGCCAAAGGCGTCCTCCGCGCGTTTGTCAAGGGCAGGCGAAGCACGCAGATCCACGAGGCGCTCTGGTACACCGATGACCAGGGCCTCCTCGCCAGGGAGTACCACGTGTACAGCCTGCTTGCACGCCTCGACGCTCCGCACGCCCGTGTCATGGCGAGCCGGTATGACGGACCCAGCAGATGGACCCTCGTGCTGGAAGATCTCAGTTGCGATTACGTGCTCGGATCCGGTGAAGGGGCTGATCTGTCGTGGGATGCGCTGACTTCGGCTATCGACAGCTACGCTCGGGTACACAGTGCGTGCCTTAAGGCGGAGAGCTTCGCCAACGCCCCGGAGAGGAACTGGCTGCAGCCGGAAGAGGGATCGCAGGTTGATATCGAGTGCGGGCGGAACATGTGGGAGACGTTTGCCTGTAATGGCATAACGGCAAGCGGGATTGGCCGGGAAGAGTTCCGTGCCAGCGTAGAGACTCTGTGCGCGTGTCGAGACAAGCTGTGCGACTACGAACGGGTGCTCGTCTTCAACGACTTCCACCCGACCAACGTGGCATTTCCCAAGGCGGGAGGTCCGGCGGTTCTGTTCGACTGGGAGCTTGCCGGAATAGGCTTGCCGGCCTTCGACATCCTGAACGTGTCCTACGGCCTGGGGCCATCATGGGACGCTATCGTGGACCTCTACTGCGACAAGATGGCCGACGCCGATGTTCGGGTTGACCCGAACGCATGGTCACATACGGTCGCCTACGCGAAGCTCAGCGGTGCCTTCTATGCCTTGTGGCTTCTGCACACGAAGCTCAAAGTGGACCCGGACGGCCGCCTGCCCCGCTGGATGCGAACCGAGGCCTCGTCCCTGCTATCCGGCAAACTGGTTTCGTTGGCGGAGGAGGCCCGCAAAGTGTGCTTAGTCGAGCGGTGAGCGCATTTCGGCGCGTGTTCCGTCGCCGAACTGGATCGCGACCGGGCCGCCCGCGCCCAAAGCCTCTGCAGGCTAGACATCGTCCTGAGGGATCACGTTCTGGGACGTCCGAGTGCCGGGGTGCGACCCCCTGTCGACCCGCCGCAGCCGAACTGATTGCCGGTTCATAGGACGGAAATGGATTAGCACGGGCGAGCGGACCTTTTTCGAATGCCTGACGGCCTCATCGAAGATGGGCCTTGCGAGATCAAGGGCGGCCAGGTAAGCGTCGAAGTGTTCCGATTCAGAAAAGTACGCCAGCCAGCCACGTATCGCACGCGATTGCGGCTTGAGTTGCCCGGGCCTGATATCGTCGGCCCGAACTTGCTGCTCGATGTTCTCACTGGATTCACAAATGGAATCTTGGACCTGTCGGAGCTTCGATTGGCCGAGCCCACTGGCCAAGTCATCAAGGATTGCGTCCAGATAGCTTCTCAGGCCGGGAAACGACACGCTGCCTGGCGGCAGACCGTTAAACGCGGCGGCTTCTTGCGTATTGATCGAGTCGAAGTCGATGCCCTTCAGGAACTGATAGGCTCTTTGCGAAGGAGCAGGCATCGCGTCAATTCCGACCTCTGCTTCCACCAGGACGCGATTGATTGTTTGGAGGGAGGCGTCGACACTCTCGCGCAATTGCGACAACCGATCATGAGTAACTGGCCCAGCCAGCTCCTGCCGGACACGGTTGGCAAGCTTGACGATTCCTTTAGCGCGGACTCGCTTCATGACAGACCTATGTATCCGGAAATCCACGCCGGGGCAAGACGCTTGCAGAGGACCTGTCCGTACTTGTCAGAGCGTAGCTCGCCGAGTCTCGGCAATGCTGCCTGGCCGGGGCGGACTAGCAGCTCACCAGGCGGCCATAAGGCGGGAATCATTCCTCACTCGATGTGTTCGACCTGTGGCCGTTCTTGGCGAGAGAGTCCGCAATCAGCTTGCGGTGGCACTGGTCGGCCCGCTTCTCAGCACACATCAAGCAGAATGGCTCAGCAACTTCCAACAGTCGTCGTGTCAGAAGATCGCCTGCCTGGTCCATGAGCTGCTGGTATCGTTGCGGCCAGTCGTCCAGATCTCGGAAGACATTCCCGAGCTCAATGAACGAGTAGTACGTAATATCCTCGCTCGCCAGCAGGGCCTCGATGCCTTTGTCGGCATCCTTAGCCTTGGTGTATATCCCCATGCTCGACCGATCGGGACGCAGGCGGACGTCAACAACTGCCCTGATGCTTCTCTCTTTGAGCAGGTCCAGGAATTCCTGCGGCTTCCTGCCGCCATAACCTATCGTGTAGATCTTCACGTTCTGGGGCTCCTACTGGCGCCGATGTGTTAGCGTTGCCTACGGTGTCTCAACAAGGTTCCGCATACAGTGCTTGGCGGCCACGCCTTCTCGCTGGCATATTTCCAAGAACGGCTGAACGATTCTCACCGCCGCAATGCGTTGTGGGAGCCGCCAGCTACCTCCACGCCAAATGAGCTTCTCAGGTGCCACGAAATGCTCGTAGGCTGTCCGCATGGCTCGCATACAATCAGATAGTTTCCTTCCCCTCGGCTGGGTGATCTTGGCCGGCGAGTAAACAACGTGCCGAACGTCCATTTCACGTGCAAACGACACCAGGCATTCAAGGTCTTCGATGGTTTGGGCTTCCTGAAGGCCGAAATCGTTCAGAGTCTTTTGCCGCTCCTCTGTTAGCGGAGATCGAGGGAAGAGCGGGTCAATGCGCAACACCAAGGGAATCCCGGCTTGATGCAACGCCCTGATCCCTGCTTTGCGTTCTTCGATACCTGAGGCGTTTGGGTCGTAGACAGCGCGGGGCCGCTCTCGCCAGAACGCCAAGCTCACTTCCACACAAAAGCCTGGCTGATCCCGCTCATTGAACTCCTCGTATCTTGGATGGTCGGGCGGGAGCACATTCAATGCTTGGAAAAGGCCGAAGTAGCCTTGCTCAACAGGCAACATAGGATTCTTCGTGAGGAGTGTCACGGTGGTGAACCGGTTCCGAGAGGCGAGTATCTGCTCCAGTGCGAGCTTTGCATCACCCATTTCGGCTTCAAGAGGTTGAAATAGGTCGGTGCTGTTGGATAGATGGACCGGAGCTGCCGGGACGTCGAAACGCTCAAGGTCTTCCATGTCCTTGGCAATGAGCTTCTCGAAGTTCTGCTTCCCGGATGCGTGGTCCGGCTCGTACCCGGCTGCGTAGCAGTATACGCACTTGTGGTCGCAACCTGTATACACGTTGATGCAGTATCGATGCCCGCTGGGGAAATCAGCTTGGGCGGCAAAGGGACAGTACCACTTGATCACACGTGGCCGCGTCGGCCCGAGAACCGGCTTTCGTGAACTGTGCGGCAAGAAATATCGTGTCAAAGCGACACGTTCTTCCGAAGATCGGCCATCCCACACCGGTCGGTACTTTTCATTCACCCTGTCTGCAAGGACGAGGGACTCTTCAGAACTTGGAACACCATGTCTCATGTGTCGTTCCTCGCAAGAATATCGCACTGAAACAGCCACGACAAAGCTGGGCTGCTGCATGCAATTCTGTATCCCATGATACGATTTAATCCCACGGCTGCAATTACCCCGCCGTGACGCGGCAATGACGCATGGATGATCCGGAAAGTCAGAAATCACAACCACAAGACTTATAAACCCTCCCGCATTACCACTGGCCAATCCTCACAAAGGCAATTTTAGAACGGGTCGCAGCAGCAAGAAAAACCACTCAAAATGGCTTGAATGCGCAACTGCGATAAAACACGTTTGCTAAAAACTGCCGTGGACGAACCGTCCCTTTGGGACATAGGGTTCGCCCGAGGATTTTTCGATCAGAAGCACGTGACAGTAACGCGGCAAAGCTGCAGGTTCATTACGAAGCGAGTTTGGAAGAATCCTCGACGAGAAACAGGGATTGGCCGCAGGCCAGCCCAGCATCGAAGTAGATCATTCTCTATCCTTTTTCGAACACGACTTATCGACGAGAGTCTGCGACAGGGCTCGCGCACCAGGCTGTGAATTCAAAAAGCATCGAGCCGTCATCCTGTCGTTAACTGCGGGCGTGGAAGTCTCGGTTATCATGGCAATAGCTTCCTTGAAAGGGCAATCACTATGCGCCATTTCAGCCGGGCTTTGAACGCCGAATTGTTCAAGTACCGCAAGCGGAAAAGGATCTCACTGGATGGAACGATTGCCGGTCAGACGGCAGGCATATACATCGGTGGGCTTCATCATGTCAGGCCGCCAGGTTCACACGCCCGTGGCATTTCACCCGTTGGGCCTCAAAGCATATACGATGCAAAGGCTTTCTATGAGTGGCCTGACCATGAGTACGGACAGCCGGCTTCCTGGTTCGAGCAGTCATTTCCAGGCACGCCGCCGCTACGAGTTCAAGGACCTACCAGACAGCCACGACCGCCCGTTCCCGAGTACGACGACTGCCTTATTCCACCGGAGCTTCAGGACCATGTAGCCAATGCTTTCCGGCGGGCAGCGGCTGAGCAAGCGTTGCTTCCTCAGGAGCCATATGGCGACATGGCCGAGATCCTGAACGCAACGAATGAGGAGATTGCTGCTGTTGCTCAAGACGCGGACAGTCTCCCGAACCTTGCAGACATCGCCGATGTCATTTTCCAGTTGGAAAAGGTACTTCCTCCGGATCATCCGGACCTTGTTAACCTGAGAGCAGCTGCACGTGAATGGCTCGGACACCCGGAATCATGGCCGAGCCCCGAGGACTTTGGAGGCGATCTGGGCCCATCGAAGCTCGGCATTGGCGACCCTTATGAGCGAGGGCCCTACGAAGAGGCCGGACAGGTATTTGGCCCTGACGATACTCCCCAGATGAGCCAGGAGATGTTTGATCAGACCATGGTGCAAGTTGCTGGGCTGCAGATGGCGTCAGAACCAATGGCCGAGGCTCTTGACCCGATGCAGGATGCCTATGAGCAGCAGTTCGAGCAAGGTCTTGAGGCAATACTCCATGAGGCAATGCCCGAGCAGGATCCATTTGAGATGCAGCAGCAGATGTACGATGAGCAGATGCGGATGCTGATGAATCCATTCATGATGTCTGGGCAATTTGGTCCCACGGGCCCTGGGTTTGGTCCGGGACGCCCGGCCCATAAGTATCAATAGATAGAACTTCAGTAAGTCGATACAGCCTCTGGACGGTCCAGGGGTTTTTTTAATGCGCACTTGGAATTGATGGCACGCCCTGCACATGAGGACGTGCCATCAGAGCAACGTCTGGAGGTAAGCAAAATGGCGCAGGAGACCAACGCAGTATCTGTTGAACGGCGAATTGGACAATTCCATACCCGGCAAGGTCACGGGATGGATGAAGTTCGCTGGGATGAAGGACAAGGTGACTTTTGATCTGAAAGGAGATTTCCATCGAGACATCAGAGGAACAAGGATCCGCCTGACCGGCGACGGCCAAGAGGAAGACACAGAAGCAGCAAGCTACATGGAAGGCTTTGCCCAGCATCAGACAGGCAACGTCGGGGATATGACGGCAGGCCTGCCGCCGCATGACTACGTGGATTATCCATACATCGAATGGTACGGCGACGACAACGGTCGGGTCGTACTCGAACTGGCCACGGAGCAGATCAAGGTAATCGGCAATCTCTTGCCCTGGACACAGCAACAACCTGTCTCACGTGAGCAGCAAGTGAAGAACATGGGCAAGTTCCTTGGAGACATAGCCCGCGCAGTGAATCTGCCGCCTGAGAAGGCAATTTGCCCAGGCGTAACACACGCACAACAGCAAACAGATTCGACAGGAAAGGAGTGATACATATGAAGCTACTGACAGAAGAAATTCGAAAGAAGTTGCCTGCCCTCTATGCCCAGGACGGCAAAGGTGGAGACGCAGTTGCGTATCTGAAGCTGTTCACTCCATCGAGCTCATGGACGTGGTACATCACGGAGGGCAGTCAACAAGACGATGACTTCCTGATGTTCGGCCTGGTTGACGGCATGGAGAAGGAATTGGGATACGTCAGCCTCAAGGAGCTTGAATCTGTGAAAGGCCCGATGGGCCTGCCGATTGAGCGCGACCTCCACTGGAAGCCCAAGACGCTCCGGGAGATCGCACCGGAGATGTTCCTGATGGACGAAGCGAAGGAGGTGAAGCCATGAACACAGAAGACGAGATCGTTCTCTGTGAATGCGGCAACTGCGATTGGCGAGGCGACGTGAGCGAATGCAACGAGATTCACGGCCTGCTCGACCGCGTCGAAACCGGCGATGAATTTCCTGCCGGAGAATGCCCCAAGTGCGGGGCCTTGACCTACCTCGTCAGGCAAACCTCGGATGAAAACAAAGACAGCATCCCTCGCGTGATCATTTCCGTAAGCGGAGGTGCTGCAGACTTGATCTTCAAGCCGGCAGGTATAGCCGTGACGCTTTTCGACTACGATGTTGACGGTGTGGAGAACGTCTCCAAGGACCCCGATGGTGAAAGATGCATCGTCGGTCACTGGGACACGCGGCGCAAGGTGATCTCCCACGAGCACTGGCCGATCATCGCCCAAGCGCGACACGATCCGGCATGCCGCTGCACAAGACGGTGGCAATGCCACTCCTGCAATTACACCATCGACTGCTCGTACGAGCAAATCGTCGAAATCGGCACTCCTCACTGCCCACACTGTGAGTTCGAGATGACGATGGTCTGATGGCCACGTCACACATCCAAAGCTTTCCACGCCGGCCGCACCCGCACATCAGCATTCACTCCCTCTCCATAAC
>SDBT01018686.1_pt1 | contig 10885 bp, 15 predicted proteins | sample 2277101 | NCBI WGS metagenome assembly SDBT01 (sample SAMN10404973, study PRJNA504765) | marine sediment metagenome | isolation source: marine sediment core GS10_PC15, 103 cmbsf | place: Arctic Ocean: Southern Knipovich Ridge | collected 2010 | reverse complement strand
CACCATTCGCGGATTGAGCGTTCTGGAACGCGCGCATGCCGGTCTCAAAGAGATTCCCGCCGCCTCTGCTGGGCTTGCCGCTGCGATTCATTCCACCACCTGCCACGGCCGCCCCACCACCTTGGCCAGGCTGGGCATTCACCGCCCCCAGCAGCTTGCTGAGCGCACCGCCACCACTAGGCCCGCTTGTCCTACTAGCTTTCCCCATCAGGGTCTCCCATGTCGTCGTGAGTAGTTGGCCGAGATGATCAGCGGAGCTGTGTCTCGATCCTCGTCGTGCGCCTCGACCCAGGCCTGCGTGGCCTCCTGCTTGAGATCCTGCATCCGATCGGGCTTGTACTTCTGAGCCACCCTCACCGCGAGGTCGGCCGCAAAGCAGTCCTGAAAACGGAACGGGATGTCGGGCGTGTTGGCCGCGATCCCAGGATCTTCAGGCTGCTGCCACAGATCCACGATGATGGTATCGGTGAGGTTCTCAGCCGCCAGCCAGAAGAACATCTGCACGTTATTGACGCCGGCCTCGTCGTCCCGCCGTCGGTCCGTGAAGTATCGATCAGGTCGGCCGGTTAGATTCTTGTCGTGCAGAACTAGGTAGTCAGATCGCGAGATGGAGTACATCTCCGTGTCGACGCCATTGCGGCGAAGCACCACCGACTGGACCTCGATCGTGCCCACTGGCAGGTCGAAGACGGTCTCACCGACCGTGGCCGGCGTGTGCTCGAGCTGGTTGAACTTCCACTGTCGGTGTCCGAGTGAGGCCCACTTCGAGAACACGAAGCCCATCGAGCGCCGGATCGAGATGATGTGCTGCCCAGTGATCTCTTGTAGATCGAGGCCCGCACGTTCGCAGGCCTCGTCCACAAAGGTCGCCAGGTTGGGGTTGATCCCAAACGTGCCCGTGCTCGCCATGAGCTAACCCCCTTACGGTCCGTGATGCGCTTGCACCACCTTCAGCGTCACATCGTTCACGCCCAACACACCACCCGACGAGAACCGCACAGCTCTCACGGGGAAAGCGATGTTGCCCGAATGCTGACCGACCGCGTTGATGCCGGTCATCGTGTCGTGGGCCACCACCGTGATCGCTGGGAAGATGCGATCGAACTCGCTCCCGACATGCTGCCCTCGGCCAGGGATTGGATCGTTGCCCTGGAAGTCCAGCAGGTTGTCCATCGTCAGCTCGACATCGAAGAGGAGCCCTGTCGTCCCCGTCGGGATGTCGAGGACCAAGCCAACCGCGAATGGCGTCTGCCCGAAGTCCAGCGGGAGCCAGCTCGAGTCCACCTGAGCCTGGTTGCCCACCTGAATCGCCCCAGCCGTGTCCTGGTCCACCTTGATCGAGCTGATCGTGGTGAACACCCGCTTGCTTTCAACGAAGCCGATGTTGGGTCCGAACATCGCCTCGATCTGATTGTTGCCCTTCGCATCCGTGCCGGTGATCAGGAACAGCGTGCCGGAGTCATTGCCGGCCGAAGTGATCGCAATCTGTCGGCGGAAGTCCAGGGTCACCAGCCCAGCGGTGGCAAGCACGCCATCGAGGGTCAGCTCCTGAATCCCACCGGCAGCCGGTGTCTGCGACGTGGCTACAGAGTCAGCATCGAGGTTGCCATGCGGACCGATCGTTAAGGTCCTTGGTCTCATGATTGCCTCCTAGATGGCTGACGGTACCGCTTGGCTGGCGTCGACAAAGTTCGAGCCGATTCCCTCCTTGGTGAGATCCGGCACGTACATGATGACCACCTCAACGGTGGTCGTGGCCGGAATGTAACTCGCCCTCTGGTCGATGTTGGTCGAGGTCTGAGCCGTGTTGTTACCAGGCACGAAGGTGCCCGTGATGACCGGCACGCCGGCCTCAGTCGCATGGAAGAAGTCCAGCAGATCCTGAGCCTTGGCCCTGAGGCCTCGAGTCAGGTCGATCTCCTGGCCAGCCGTGACGGCCGCCGCGGTGTCGGCATCGACAAAGATGCGCGTGACAATCGCGAAGTTCTTCACGCCGTCAGCACTCGTCGCGTTGGGGCCGGCGATCTCCTCGGCCTGCGGTCGCCCGTTGGCGTCGGTACCGATGACCGTGAAGGTCCTGGCCGTCTCATTGCCCACGGCCGTGATCGTCACCGGCGAGACCAGCGGCAGGGCAGCCACGCCCGCGGTGACAAACGCGCCATCGAGGGTGAGATCCTGCTGACCGCCGGCGGCCGGCGTCTGTGTGGTCGCGATGCCGTCCGCATCCAGAACGGCGACAGCAGGGAATACCTCCACCGCCATGAGCTGCACGGGAAGACCGCGCAGTTGATTCGGGTAGTCGTCGCCCTTGTTGAAGACGACTGCGTTGCCGGCAGCAAATCTGTCGGCGTGAGAGAGAGTGTGAGATCCCATGGTAAAAGCTCCTTCAGCCAGCACCGATCCTTGGCGCCATTACTCATGAAGACCTGGGGGGACAATTCCCCCCAGGCCCCGTTCCTACTGCAAGTCAGCTTCTACGAGCCACCACCTGGTGAACCGTAGCCGCCACGCCAGTCACTCCAGCCGAAGCTGTATCGCTCGCGAGCCTTATAGCGCAGGTTGCCGGTCTCGAAGTCGCCTTCGATTCCGCGCTGCACGTTCTTGCGAACAAAATGCTTCAAGCCGTCGGGACAATCGGTAAGCAAAAACCACGCATCGGGGTCGGTCAACCGGTGGTTAACACAGAACCCTTCGGCGACTGTGCCGAGCGTGTAGACCGCGTTGATGTCGTTGTCGCCAGTTCCCGAACGGTACGGGCTCTGCAGGATTCGTGTCGCCACGAATTGCAACTGGGTCGGAACGACCATCTTGCGGATCTGACACGCGATGGGGATGCCTCGATCGTCGTCAAACTCACTGACGTCGATCGCGGCCTGCTCGAGCGAAGCCTCTGCAAGGTCCGCTGCTACCGCCAACGTGTTGGACTGGACGCCACCGCCGAACTGCGGGTGACTCGCGTTGAACAGCGAGACACCGTCCCCACCTAGGAACGTATTGTCGAATCCGTTGTTGAGAATGTCCGCGCCCTTGACCTCCTTGGTCTGCTGCAGCGATCGCGCGAGCGATCTGGAATACTTCGATCCGATTGACCCGTAAAGGCCGTCCTCTTCTGCTTCCTCGGTAATTGCAAAAGCAAGACTGATCGTTTCGTGGGTATAGCGAGCGACGTAGCTCTCCGCACCCTCGTCGTACTCCACTCCGGCGCCTTCCGGCTTCACCGGAGCTGCGTCAAAACCAGCGAGCAGAACGTCTTCCTCGAATGCCTTGGCTGACCGTTCGATTGCGAAAACGTACTTCCACTCTTCTGGATAGCGCGCGTACTCCATGCCGAACACTGTGTTCAGCCCTTCCTGTAGCTGCTTTCTAAAGTCAGCTCGGTTCATAGCCATGATCCTTACCTCCCTTAGACGCCGGCTACGCCAGGTGTCCCCACGAGCTGGTGCTCAGAGATGATCACCAGAACTTTCGCGTCGGCACCCAGTTCGTTCCCCAGCAAGCGATCAAGCTGCTGCACGTGCACCTGTCCGGTGGCACCTGCAGTCGTCTGATCAATCTCGTATCGAGAACGACCGGTTGGTGTGTTGCCCGCAGTAACGACGAGATCCATGTTCTGCCCGATGTCCGCGGCGACAAGGACGCCTTGGACTTGGACCATGAACATCATGTCTGGATCGTCGTAGACCAGTGCTTCCACTGGACTCTTTGGGTCCGCTGTAAAGGTCACGCCCGAAGCCACAAACGGCCGGAACTGCTGATCCCCGTTCACATCGACAAACCGGATTCCAGCGAAGACGCCGACTGAGGTTTCACCCACAGCTACGTCCTCGATGATCGGTATGCCCGACGTGTCCGCCGCGCCAGTCAAACGCACCAGGTCGCCAGAGAAAAAGGCGTTGGTCGTCGGATTGGCTACGGCATACGCATTCATGCGCATGGGAGTTCCACCCGTGAGGTGCTTCCTGGGAATAAACCCATTAGGTGCATCTCGGTTCGCCATTCGGATAAGTCCTCCGTAATTGGTCCGATGGTTGTGATTAGATGTTCAGCTCGTCATCAGCAGGTGACACAGCTCGTGCAACCCCTGGTCCTCGCCGAACCTGAGAGACGTTCCGGTGAGCGATCTGGCCAAAGCCAAGGTGCTCATCTCGGTGGACGCCTTTAACTTGACGCTCGACCGCACCCGTCTGGCGAGCTTGCTTCCGCTTGTAGAAGCGATCTCGCTGTTGGTTAATGCGCTCGGGCATCTCCATCAGGATCAAGTCCTCTGCCCCGACGTAGTCGCCATCGCCCAGCTCGTCGTGTCGGATGATCGGGAGTGAATGATCCGCGTTGACCATCGAAGAGGCCTTCACGGGTCGCCACCCTTCACGCTGTGCTTTGCGGAGCCTGGCGGTGTCTCGGGTCATTCCAAGACGTAGCCGAATCCAGCGCTGTACGAAGCCTGGCCTGGCAGGCGGGGCTTCCAGCTCTGATGGGCGAATCCACTCATCGACCTCGCTCTCCACCTCGACGTCGTAGCCTTCGAGCCCAGCCATGTCGAGGTTATCGTCATGGATCTGCTCTTGACTGCCAGTCGCGTGGACGCGCTGATCGGTTCTATTGCGGTCGCCACCTGCGCGCTCGAGTTTCTTTTTCTGGAGCGCTGCTCGTTTCCCTGCTTGCATCTTCTCGACCGCCGCAACCTGCGCGGGGGTTCGAGCTGGCTTCTTGTCAGCAGGATCGGGTGCAGTCGGATCGAACTCCGGCTCTGCGCCCGCGCCATCACCTAGATCGAATGTGCTGGTTTGCTGGTTCATGATCTATGTCCTCTCCTCCGGTACCTTGTTCATCGCGTACTGCCGGCAGTGCTCGGGATTGCTGGGGTCCAGCAGGAACCGAGTCATGTTGGCTTTGTCTGCCGCCGTCAGACGCACCACGCTCCCCTTGTTGCCGCCGCCGTCTCCGCCACCACCATCACCGCCTCCGCGGTTCGCAGCAGCTCCTCGACTCGCGCCACCACCAGACCCAGGCCGGTGGACAGGGGATCGTCTACCTTTGTCGCCGCCGGCTCCGGTATCGATCTCGATCTCGTCGTCGTCAGCGATCCGCAACCCCTCGAACTTGTTGTCGAAGTTGCGGTTAAAGGTGTGCCAGTACCGGTCGGACCTCGGGTCGTAACCCATGTTGACCAGCTTCTTATCCAGCTTCCGAGCGTAGTCCACCGCGTCCTCATGGTCGGGGTCGGACCACCACTCTTCGTTCGACTGGATGAATGAAACAGCGCGCGGATTCGCTGGCTGTCTGTTCGCAGCATCACCGCCGAGATCCTCGGGGGCTGCTGACGTACCACGCTCCTGAACTCTCAGCTCGGTGCGTTTCTCTTGCATCTTGCCGTTCAGCTCGATGAGCGTTGAGTTGAGCTTGGCGTAATCCTCGGACTTCCCGTCCTCCATCGCCGTGATCATCTTGGCCTCGATGTCGGCCTTGCTCTCCTCGTACTCTTCCTCGACTTTGGTGAGACCCTTCGCGCTCTCGAGCGCGTCGATCTTCTCGTGGAGTATGTTCAGCTCCTGAGCGACCTCCCCTCGAGCTTCGTTGATGGCCTCGTCCGCTGCTGCCCTCGACTCTTTCTTCGCGCGCAGCGCTGCACGCTTCCGCTCCTTCTCGTCAGCGGCATCGGCGCCCTCAGCGCCGTTCGATGTGCCTGTAGCGGCTGTGATGGCCTTCTCGTTATCTTCCTCACTGAGGTCGACATCGATGAAAGGCTCATCAGGGTTGTCCGGATCTTCGACCAGGTCCCCAAATCCAGCAGCAGACACCGGCGTAGAGTTACGGCGGATGTCCTCAAACTGAATGTTGAACTTCTTCGTAGCCATTGCTCTGCCCTCCTGAGCACCGGCTATGTCGGCGATTACAGCGCCATCGTATCTAAGCGCTCCGGATTCTTCGTCTCAGCCCAGAGTTCAGTGTCAGAGAGTAAAACGAACATGTGACCATCGGTCGTGATGAATCGCGTCCCGGCATTCTTGTAGAACACCACGATCTCACCCAACTTCGGGGTCCGCTCTTTCGACAGCCAGATTCCCGCTCGAGTCTTAGCCTTGAAGGCCAGCTTCCCGTGCGCCACCATCATCCCCACGTATGTCAGGTAGGCCTCTGCATCCAGCGTGTCCCTAACGATCAAGATCCCGCCAGCCGTCTTCTCATCGGGCTTTCGGATCATGACCAGCACGCGCCAGTACAACGGCCGCATCGGCACCATGGGGTGAAGTGGGTGCCGTCTTAGCAGCCAATTCCCCAGGCGAACATACCACTGCCTTTGGTTACGAGCCCAAGCCATGATCTCGTCATACGTGGCGTTAACCGCCTCAGTTTGCTCGGCTCTTGCAACCGCAAGGTCAGCGACTTCAACAGCGACTGATCTCATTCCGGTAGGTCCTCCAGTTCAGTTTCAATCTCATCCTCTTCATCGCGGAGATCCGTCACGAAGTCTACGATGTCGGCGTAGGCTTGGTTCTGCCCAGCCATTCGCTGGTACTTGCCATACTCGACACCTGCATCCATCGACTGATGGTTCTCGGCGATCTTCTCTTTGCACCTCGACAGAATCGCCCGTTTCGGCGACATAGTCCTCCTATGGTTTAGCCAGGCGGTGAATGCGGGCCGGTATCAAAGTTGCTGGACCCGCCGTCGCCTGTCTGTTGATGTTTACCCATGGCACTCTTCGACCCCATGTTGGTGCCGCTGTGACCATGGCCCATGGTGTTGCGCGCCATACCTCCGCGACCGCTCGGCTTTTTCTTCGCCTTACGCTCGCCTTCGGCGCCGCCACCCTGTTGCTCGCCCGCCCGGTGGGTCACTTCTTCTTCCCGCCGCCGCGCTCGTTCTCCATGCCATCACCGGTGCTCTGGGACTTTCCCATTGAACCTGACGATCCCATCTGATCGCCGCCACTGTGCCGGCCCGATACCTCGGTCGCGGAGCGGCCAGCGTTCTTGTCTGGCGATGGCTGTGGATGTTTCAGATAGGTTGTCATGTTGACCTCCATCTGATTGCTGCAGACTTCATAGCGTCGGGCCCTGCAACGTAGCCGCTCATGCTCTGGCAGCCGCGCGAACCAGCTCACTGATCCGTTGCTGCTGTCCCTGCCCGCCCATGTAGAGGCGAGCGATGAAACTGAAAATCTCGCTGAAGGACTTATTCGCTTCCTTCGCAGCGTTGGCAAACGCACGTGGCGAGATCATGCTCCTCGCTCCACGTGCCTGGAGATACGCTCGCGCACGCCGCACCTCTTTAGGACTAGCTGCCATTGGTCTTCTTCTTCGCCTTCGGTGGCCTGGCCGCCGACTCGCGATGGCTCGACTGGCCCCTGACACCCGCGACCAGCAGCTTGGCCTTGCGATCGGTCGCGGCCTGTTTCCTGGCCGCCTCCCGTTTCGCCTCCGCCTCCTTGTCATCTCGCTCGATCTGGCGATCGCTCTCGTCGTCCTTACGCACCTCCTCGGCGACAAAGGCGTGCAGCTCCTGCTGCTGCCCTACCACGAAGTCCTCGCGCTGCTGGCGCATCTTCTCGCGGTGCAGCTCACGGGATCGCTCGAGTAGCTGGATGGTCTCGGCATCCTTCTTGGCCTCGATCGCATCGGCCTCGGCCTGCTCTGGTGACTTCGGCGGACCACCAGCTTCAGCCTCCTGCTGGCGGAGCATCGCGGCCACGGCCTGGCTGATCATCTGCTCCAGCTCAGGTGGCAGATCCTCGGTGCCTTCATCTGGGCTGTTGATGTCTGCCGGCGGCAGCTCGAAGCCGAGCTGTTGCTCGATCTGCTTCCGGTACATGTTGGCCTCGTGGTCCATCTTGTGGGCCATGAAGACGGGCAGCACCTGCTCACCCAGCTCAGGGTTGGCGGCCTGGAAGCCCTCGAAGAAGTTGGTGTGGACGGCGATGTGCGACTCATCGTCCTGGGTGTACATCACCTGGACTGGAGAGCCGGTCAGCATGAACTGGTTCTCGGTCACGGGGTCGAGGTTCTTCGGTTCCTGCTCAGGCAGCAGCTCATCGATGTCGGGGATCTTGAGCGCGGTCATCATTCGCTTCAGCGCGACCCGCTCGCCGGACTCGCCGAACTGTTGCGTGAACTGCTGGACCAGCTCGAGCAGCCCCTGGCTCTGAGCGATCCGCTGGACGTTCGAGAAGATGTTGGGGTCGGAGACGGGGACGATGTCGACGCGGCCGTCGAAGTCAGATCGGAGCACCTCCTGCTCCTCGCCACCGATCTCGTAGGGGTAGCGGTCCTCCTCCATCAGCTCGTAATTCAGGGCTGCCATAGCCTTCAGCTCTTCTCGCATCGCCTTGTGCAGGCGCTTGTGGATCGCTGACTGCGGTTTGCTGGCCTGTTCGATCAGGGCCAGGGTCGTGCCCACTGGTCCTCTGTTGTCGGCGCCACCGGTCAGCACCTCGACCGTGCCGGCGAACTCCTTGCCGCGGGCCAGCAGGTTCTGGTAGGTGCGCGCCAGGCCGGCGGATGGCTCCTTGACCGGCAGCGGGAGGAAGGCCTGCTGCAGATCCTCCGGTGACATGTCGACGTCGCGGAACTCGCCCAGCGTGAAGCGCATCTCGCCGGAGACCTTGGCCTTCTTCGACTTGAAGCCACCAGGCAGGTTGGCCAGGGCCGCGGTGTCGAGGATCGCTCGCAGCGCTCCGCTCGTAGCCTGAGCCAGCGAGCCGATGATGTGCAGGTAGCCGAAGCCGTAGAAGCCCAGGCCTGGGAGGAACTTGTAGTGGATGAACCAGATCCGCTTCTGGTACTTGTCGTCGCCCTTACGCCAGTTGCGCCGGACGGCCAGGATCTCTTTGGACTCCTCCTCGACGGTGATGATGTACGGGCAGTGGATCTTGCCGGCGCCCTTCGCCTCTGGGTCATCGAACGGCATCTTCTGGTCGATGTGAACCTCGTAGAGCTTGTAGACCGAGTCGTCAGCGTGCGACCTGGCCACGCGATCGTCGGCCACGTCGGGGATGTCATCGCGGTTGAAGCTGACGTTCTTGTCCTGCATCAGGATCGGCGCCGGCAGGAGCTGGGCGTCGGTCAGGTAGAAGCCGTCGGACTGGGCCCGCTTGATGTCGTTGCCCTGCATCTTGAACTCGTGCGCGTAGCGGCTCGCGTCCTTCAGGGTCTTGGCGTAGTAGGGGACGATGAAGTCCTCGGCCGTCACGTAGCGGCCGGTCGTCATCCCGCTGACCGCGTCGGGGTAGACCTTCTTGAATGCCGAGCCTGAAAGCGGCAGGTAGAAGAGCATCTGGTCCACGTCCCAGTAGTAGCCCTCATCCTCTTCGGTGAGCTGGTAGTTCATGTAGTCGGCCAGGCGATCGCCCTGCGCCGTCTTCTCTTCGGTCCTCTCGCCCAGCACCTTCGCCTTGACCGGCCCGTCCGCTGGCATCAGCTCCTCGATGGCGCGCGACTGGAAGTTGACAACTGCCTCGCCGATCAGTGGATCGGTAACGGAGGCTGCGCCATCGAACGGGGTATCGGAGTCAGGGATGTCACGGATGCCGAGCAGCTCGAGGCCGACCTTCATCCGTTCAAAGTGGTGCTCGCGGACCTGCTTGTCGATGTCGATGTACTCGATCATCTTCTGGGCCAGGGCCGTGCGTTGGCTGGGGCTCATCTGGTCCGCCAGGTTGGCGTGCCAGTCACGGTCCATCTCAGGCGCCTCGAAGGCTGGGGCGTCCTGGGGGTTGAGATCGACTAGGGTGTCGGGACCGTCCTGGCTGACGAGCGCGCCACCGGTCTGCTGCGGTGGCGGGGGTCGGGTCGGCATCTCACTGAGATGTGATCCGAGATCTTCTCGAGATGTCGCCACGGATGCCCTCCGACGCAGTCGCCGGACTGTAACCTACTACGTGCGGTTACGGAAGCGCTCTATCGTGCGGCCGTCGAGGTGATCCAGTTCGTGCTGCAGGCAGCGTCCCATCCACTCGCGTCCGGTGACGGTGATCTGCTCCCACTGCGGTGACCAGCCGCGGACCGAGATCTGCTTGTACCTGGGGACTCGTATACGATTCTTGATCGAGCCACGTACCGACAGGCAGCCCTCGGGCCCGTGCCGCAGCTTGCCGCGGACCTTCTTGATCGTCGGGTTGATGAGCACGAACTTCCAGCCGCGGTCCACGTCCTGGCCGATGATAATGCGCAACGACACTCCGATCTGCGGAGCGGCGAGCCCCATGCCGTCGTTGAACCTCATGACGCGGAACATCTCGGCGATCAGCTCGCTGCAGTCGGTGCCCTTCGGTACCTCAGCCGCGGACGCGGACAGGATCGTGGGACCGTCGCGGAGCTTCAGGATCTGGCGGTCAGTCACGCTTCTGGTTATTGGTCACGGTGCCGGCGTGATCGCGCTTCGCTGCCTTGGCTCGGAACGTGCGCCAGTCTTGGATCGCCATGTTGAGCTGCGCCTTCGCGGACTCGAGGTCGGACTCGCGAGAGATGGTCATCGTGACCTTGACCGTGGTCTCGTCGCTCACCATCTCGAACGTGCAGCCATCGCCGTTGGTCCACTTCCGCTTACTCCACCCCCGGCCGTCGTCGGTGAAGCCGTACTTCACGTCGATCGTCAAACACACAGCTCCAGGTAGGCTTCCTCGAGTACCTTGTTGCAGCACTTCCGTAGGTGCTCGCCTCGGCTGTCCCACTTGCTGACGCCGTTCGCCATGTGCTTGTCGATCCGGTTGTGATGGTTGCACCACCTGGCTGCGAGGATCGAGGCGTTACCTTTCCCGTTCACCACCCCGCAGAGCAGAGCGGTCATGGCATCGTCGTGGCGGTTGGCTGTGAGCCGGTCTTCCTCTTCGCGACCATCAGGGCACGGCATCAGGACACCCACCGGTACTGCTCGACCAGGTTGAACT
>SDBT01018685.1_pt1 | contig 10885 bp, 14 predicted proteins | sample 2277101 | NCBI WGS metagenome assembly SDBT01 (sample SAMN10404973, study PRJNA504765) | marine sediment metagenome | isolation source: marine sediment core GS10_PC15, 103 cmbsf | place: Arctic Ocean: Southern Knipovich Ridge | collected 2010 | reverse complement strand
CTACTCTGATGATGATTGCACGCACGGGGGCGAAGATGATGATTAGGGACAAAAAAACAATTCATCGGGGGGATTCCATGATTATTGATTACAAAGAAATTAAACTCGAAAAGTTTGATAACGAGGCGTCGGCCTTTGAAATTGCTGAGATCTTAAAAGAACACTTACCCTTAATTAAATCGGCCAAAGTCTTCAAAAATCTTGATTATGCACGATACAAGATTGATTTGGTTTTTACAAAGCCAGCCCTTAACAATGTTGGCCATAAAATTGAGGGTATTAATGTAAACTTGTCAAGTCTAAGCACAGTCACAAACACCGACAAATCATTAATTTGGGAAGAAATCACACCTAAAGACTAATTTTTTTAAAGTTATGATGTATAATACTAAATCTTAATAACTCTCCATGAAGTCATTGGCTCGTTGCACTAGGTGTGGTAAAACCACCAAAGACCCAAATGCGTCGTGTTGGAAGCAAGAACCACCACTTTGTGGCAAATGTGATTATGAATTGCATCCAAAAAGATATAATCGCAAAATTGCCGGAACCGGTGGCACATACGTCAAGCCAGGCAAATCCGCACTTGTTTCAATGATTTGCGGTGAATCATTCCGTCCATCAACACCTAAATGATATCATTTTATTTTTAAAATAACACTACCCGTGTTCATGACTTCCGTTGTCATCTTCCCAAGGGATGACAACACCCTTTTTTCATAACACCTTTAGTTTATGCCAAGGTCGTTTACTTTATGAGTGACGGAATAGGGACTAGATTAAGGAATTCACTTGGCAAGATGATGATGGCCAAGAACGCATTCGATGATTTGGCCCCACAAGGCGGTGGACCAACATATTCCGTCGATGTTCATCAAATGAAGGAATATCTTAACACAAGCCATCCCGTCTTTGGACCTGAAATCGGCATCCACTCGGGGCTATCCGAGGGTTATTCAAGCATTACATTCAAGCGGCCATGGACATCTTTTGCAGAACAAGCCACATATTTACAAGAAGACGAGGATGTCCAACTTGCAATAAATCATCAAGCTTCTCAAATTACAGGAAACGACCATTATTGGAAAGCTAACAAAAAAGAATATTCTGATTACATGACCAAGTTTTCCAAAAAGATTTGGTTCGATATTTTAGACACTGACATTGTCAAGGAATTGCTTTGGTACGGCAACACCGTCTTGGTCCCATTGATACCAATTCCAGAAATTCAACACCGCAATGATTTTTTACACATTCCAATTTCTTCATTCATTCGAATTTGGATTGATAGATTAAGAAGACCCTACAAGTACGAATTCCGTGGGTCCGAGTGGCAAGGCTACATGAACCCACAAGATGTTATTCACTTGAAATGGAATCCAGTTAATGCAAGTCCGTTTGGAACCGGTTTTGGTGTGGCCCTAACATCGGCCCGTGAATTCTTTGACATTAGTGTTGAAGGACTACAAGCCCGCAAACTTCCAAATCTCATTGATAGAAAACTGGCCACATCATTTTGGATGCACTTGGCACAGAAACGATACATTTCAAGAAATGTTTACCAGGCCCTAAAGTCCACCAAGGATGACCGTGCAACACTCAAATCACATCTTAAGACCCTGGAACCTGGGGAAGATGTTGTCACCGGTGTCAAACTTACGGTCCAAGAACTTGGAACATCACAAAGAAGCTTTGACCCCACACTTTTCACTAATCTTGTAAGTGGCCAACTATACAAGGGCCTTGGTGATTTCACTGGAAAACAAGGTGAAGAATCAAGCCACCAATATGCAAACGCCAAGGAAGCATCAAAAGAAATCGAAAAGGGCCTTGCATCATTCCCACTTGCCACCACATTGCAATTGATGGAATACTTGTTCCAACCCTGGTATATGGCCCATCCACTCTATGACCCAGAATATGGAATGGGAATTATCAGTGTCCCATGGGATGAATGTGGCTTTGAGTTAAACTTTGGCCAGGAAGTAAAACGAGATCTAACACCGGAACAACACTTCGCATTATTACAACTTTTGATTTCTTCCGGTATAGTTTTGGACCCATCACACATCTTGGAATTGTTCGAAGACGCCGGCCTTGCTATCCGCACGGAAATCAAAGAAGTCTTGACCAATATGTATAATGACCCAAATGGCCAAATGGCCTTGGGAAAAATTGGTGAACAACCAATCCAACAACCAATGGTTGGCCAAACACCAATTCCCGATTGGTCTTCATATGCCGCGGACCAAGCTGCAAGACCAATGGATATGACATCACAATATACACCATCATCCACCCATCCAACACCACGATTTGTGTATGGAATCGAAGACCCAAAGATTGGCGACCCACAACCATCCAAGCCATATCTTAACTTCGGTCCACTTTCTGGAAATGGTGTTCAACTTACCGAAAAACAAATTAAGGAAATGATTGTGAAAATTACTAATGCCCGATAAACCATCATCCAAAACATTGGAAAATGCTATTGTAAGATTGTGGCAAGACAAGGATGGTGTGATTTACAAAATTGAAATTCGTCACAAAGATTATTCGGCCTATTTAGACCCCCCAAAAGAAGTGACCCCTAATGCCCGCTAAATTACTTAACGAAACGGTCAACATTCCTGGGTCCTTATCTGGGGTTGATGTTGTTGTCCCAAAAGACCTTGAAGAAGATAACACCCAAGAAACCTTTGTGGTCCCATTAGCACCACAAGATATTGGAACAAGAAAAATTGAGCCAACCCCAATGGGTGTGGAACCGGCCATTAATAATCGTTACATCCCCGAAGACACACCATATTTTGGTCCTTATGGCCAATGGAAGATGGATTATCGAAAGACAATGGACCAAAAAGAACATTCCATTTACAAAGAACCAACTGGCCAAGATGTTGGGTCATCAAACCAACAAATCCTTGCACCAATATTCATGCCACCCCTAGAACTTACGGAATTGAATTGTCCATGTCCCATAAAATTGGCCGAAGCAATCACAAAAAAATTGGCACGTTACAAATACAATGGTCACGTCGATGGTGAGTCTTGTGATTTGTTTAACGGTAAGATCTTTGATTTGTCTAAAATAACAAACCGCCCCGTAACGCCAAGTGAAGGATTAGGGTTTACAAACAGACATCCCAATTGCCATTGCACTTGGGAAATGATTGACCCAATTCTATATGACCAAGTTGAAATTGATGAACCCACGGGCTCACAAAAAAAGCATTTACAACGCATCAATAGAATCGTTGGCCAAAAATCATCCTGGGGAACACTTCACAAGGTCCACAAGGATGGGAAATTATACAATACCCAAACCGACATCAACCCCAGGATAAAAGAAATTTTAGCAATGGGGAAGAAGCTGCAAGAAACCGTTTCAACCCTCAGACAAGAATTTGACTGGCTTTCTGATGACTTTATTAAAAATGCCTATGAAAAAATTGTAAAACCTCATGGTGGCCGCCTTTTGTTAATCCGAGCTAGTGCCGAGGCAATCACGGACCATCGAGGTGAGGGTGAACCATATCGAAGATGGTTAAAACCCCGTGAGTTGTTGGGAATGGCAAGAACTGGAATCACCAAAGGAAGTGACTTGCAACACAACCCAGCATGGCGAACCGAGGGAATGGTGTTAGATGGTGAATTCAATGACGACCTTAACCAAATTCAATTTTTACATTATGAAAGGGACACAGAGATCTTAAACGCGATTGCAACGGGTATTATTGATTCCGTGTCAATTAATGGTGGTCCACCCCGAAGTGTTTCCGTGGAATGTGATGGTGAATGTTTCGTTGTACCTAAAGGTGTGATTCTTGGCGAATCTGATGGAATCGCCTTCACTTATGTTGTCACGGCCCCAGGTGGAATGATGTGGAAGGGCCAGTATATCGCCCCCGCAAAGCCTGGTGTGAAAAACACCTTAATAGAATTGTTATGAGTTTCTAGTATGGCAAACGTTCAACCCGCCGGTGCAACAACTGGGGCCAAAGCTCAAAATGCGGAATTCTTTGCCGCCGACTTACTTCCCTTTGTTTTGGCTCAATATGCAGCAAAAAATAAAATTTCCATTAGTGTTTCGGCCGCTGTTGTTATTGAAATTACATTGGATAGTGGTTCGAATTGGACCGCCCTTAATGCTGGGGTCGCAATTGGTGTTGACCAACTTTTCACTTTTGATGTTGCCATAAGAAATGGTGACACATTCAATATGCGAACGCCAACGGGTGGTGGTGCAACTGTTGATATTTGTCGTGTTGATGAAGTAACAAGTGAGGCTTAATCTTGGGCTCATATCCATCCCAAGGTAATGTTGGGCCAACAATCGAAAACGCTGAGATTGCCGCAAACGCTGTTGATGATTCTAAGATTGCAAGTCACGCTTCAACAAAAATCACAGGTCTTCCAACCCAAACCTCAGATCTTGACATGGGCACCAAGAAAATTTTTCATTCTACAATAATAGCGATTGTTGCTAATGTAACACAGACCCAAGGTCAATCCCCTTTAACAGCGGAATTTAATGAGATTGGGACGGTGGCAAATGAAGACGATGTGGTGACACTTCCAACGGCCGTCAAGGGGGCAATAGTTATGGTAGATAATGACGGTGCTAATACCTTACAGATCTTTCCGGCCAGTGGTGATAATTTGGGTAATGGTGTGGATGTGTCCATCCAGCTTGAAACCGGTGGCCTGATAACTTTTAATGCCCTAGATGCAACAAATTGGGATGTTTCGTCAAATACAATAAAATTTCATGCAGAAATACACGATGAAGACAACAGCGATGCTTTTGTGATTAATGATGCTGGGGCTGACCCTCATTGCTATCACTCAAATGGTTTGGTTAAAGGTGATGTAGACGGCTGGACTTATGATGCTGGGGGAGCTGGAACATCATTTCCCATAGCAAGCATAGCAGATGCAACCGGGGGCAAAATTACAGTAACGACCACAGGAACCCATGGTCTAGCTGTTGGTGACATTATATCACAAACTAACTTGGCTAATTCTGCATATGTTGGAATCTTTGTGGTGTTGACAGTCCCAACCACAACCACATACACCGTCACCGCCGCATTTACCGCAACAGGAACAGGCACAATGGACCAGGCGGCCACATTATCCGTTAATGATATTGCTGTTGGTGCATATGCAATTGATTATTCTTTAAGCAATACTACTGCAACCAACAACGAAACCATTGACTTTGAGATTTACAAGAATGCTTCCAAAGTCATAGGAACTAAACGAACAAGCAAGTTTGGAACAGGTGGGGACTTTAGAGCTGTAGCGGGATGTGGTATAGTAGAGATAGCGAGTGGTGACAAGATCTCATTGGTTATTGAGAATCAAGATAGTGGTGGGGACATCACAATTGAAGATGTTAGTATAAGGTTGATACGATTATAGGCAATCTAACAAGAACGCCTTTATAGTTTCACTAGCTCTTTTCAATTATGCCGATTGATATTGCCGCAAAGCTCGCCGCTTGTCGCACATATACGGAATCTAGACCAATGTTAGAAATGTTGGGTGCTAGTAAATCATCCCATGAATTAATGCAATTGTATTTTGCTCAACCTGAAAATTCCCCATACCGTGTTCGTTTTCTTGACACCGTGGTCCAAGAAATGGAAGACGGAATTGAAACCAAAAAAGTTGGTGACGGTGGTGCCGACAAAGGCAACATCAAAGAAAATCACATTCCTGGCGAAGAAGAAAAGAAATTAAAGGAATATGAAATTACTGGCCCATTAAACTCAACAAGTTCTTCGAGTGACAAACCCGCACCGGAAGGGACCGACAAAGGCATAACTGTTGGTGACTCGGCCGCAAATCCAACCGAGAATCAAATGAAAGAAATGCCTGGTGGAATGCCTGGAATGCAACAACCCCAAATGGGAATCCCTGGAATGCCACCTGAGATGGCACAGCAAATGGAACAAACAATGGCAAAGATGCCCCCAATGAATCCAATGCAACAAATGAGATACATCCAAGAAATGGTGAAAAGTATGGTTACACCACTCTATCAAGCTATTCCCGGAATTAAAGAAACCTTATCTAAACTTGACACTAAAATTCAAGAAATCCAAATTAAATCCGTTCCACTAAACATTCCCGGCGGTGACAGCCTTGTAATGCCAACCGGTCCAATTCAAGAAATTGGCCGACCCGGATATGAAACCCCTGGATATTCTAACGGTGCCCAACCACCACCACCAAGAAAAGATATCACCGCAAAACGTCAATTAATTATGGAGAAAGATACAATTCTAAGGGCAACAAAAAACCATCAAGACGTTTCACAAATGTATCAATAGATAAATTTTCCTAGCTCTTAACAAGAACGCCTTTATACTTTCAAACGAATATTTTTTTTAGATGGCTGACAAACATTTAGGATTATTTTCTGGAAGAGCTGGAAGTGAAGCAATTGTAAGAAATGCCATCGCTGATGAAGATATTTTTATTGGTGACCCAGTGATTTTCGTTACACAACCCGCCGGTGAACGTGAACCAAGGGTTGAGCCAAATAATTCCCAAGGTGTGGCCATTGCCGGCATTGCAATTGATGGTGACCAAAAAGGACTTTATGATGACGGTCTTCGCGGTGCAACTGAAAAAGTGGCCGCCGCCGGTGAAACCATTAAACTTTGTACTAAAGGGCGATGCAAAGCCCGTGTAAAAGGTGATGGAACAACCATCACTCTTGGTGAAAAATTAACCTTATCCGCAACGGAAGGCCATCTTGAAAAGGCAATCGCCCAAGATGAAATTGGTGCCGTTTCCTTAGATGATGCCATTACCGGTGCCAGTGATTTTATTTTAGTTGAAGTTGGAAACCAAGGGGCCGTTGAAACATAATGGCAACCCTCAACAACACTAATGATTATTATTCTCGACAATCAATTTTGGAATTACCTGAGTTATCCCACATCAAAGAAACACTTGGAATCTTAAACGAAGTAAAGTCCATGAATCCCTGGAACCGTGGTTCTAATTTCTGGGACCCAATTCGAGAAATGCCATTATCTGCATTCTTTGACAAAACACCAAACGCAATGTTTGAAGGTCGCATCAATCCAAACTTACCCCAACTCATGCACGAATTCTATGGACTTAGAATCGGTGAGTTTGCAAAAGTTGGACATATGGCCGGTCACAAATTACAAGAAACCGTAAACATTCCAAGTACACTTTCCGTTCTTAAAATCGCTGATGAAGTTATCGAAGGGGCCGAACCATGGGCCGATTGGAAACAATATGTTCATGTTGTTCCAATGGATTCACCAAAAGTCAATGTTCCAAGAACCCGTTGGACTGACCAAGTTGGTGGAACAATTGCAACCGACACCATCGACATATTTTCGGAAGCAAATGCTCAAGCCGTTGTTCTAGGTGGAAAGATTAGCCCAGTGGAATTGGATGTTTCTAACACAAAGAATTCTTATCGTGCAATTTTGGAAGTTGACAGAAATGATGTCAAAGACAACAACTTCCTAGCCGTCGAGCAACCATTGAAGAACGGTGGAAACTTGTTTTATTATCTTATTGGCAAGAAACTAATTTCTATCCTAACCGCTGGAACCACAACCAACACAGACACCCGAATCAACTTAGATCTTACAACCTCAGAACATACTTACTTTGAAGCAATCTCAAATGTCATTCGTTCTAAATTCAAGGCTGACCAACTAAACACCGCCGATACAATGTTCATCAATCCTGGCGATGCTTGGAAAACCATCGCAACCGCTGGAACCAACGGTGGTCAATGGCCATTACTTAATCGATTTATCCTTGGACCTGACACCCAAAGAGATGTTGTCAACAACTCGGGTCTTGCAGCTTCATTAGGACTAAGAAATGTTTGGGAAACCCCACAAATCCCAGCCGGAACCGTCCAAATCACAAAGAAAGACGTGGCAAGTGTTGTGGGAATTAGGGAAGATCTAACAATTGAAAACTTTGACTTAACAGTTGCCGGTTTGCATCAATCCGCTTTAGTGGTGAGATTCCATTCTAAACTAGCCGATGAAAACGGTGCTTACAAAATTACTTCTTTCTAGGTAATACTATGGGAATTCTAAAATGTGCTTGTAAGGCCGAAGCCGAAGGAAAAACCTTCGAAGAAGCTGACGAAAAAATCGACCATGGAATTGCATTATCATCCGCGGGACCAGGGTGTTCCGGTTATCCAACTCGAATGACATGGGATGAAAAAGGTGGATATGATAAAAAAACCGACAAACTTATTGTCAAGAATCCTAAACCCGTTGCAAGCTCCGGCATCGTGATGTTGGTTGGCAAAGATGCAAAGGACCCATCAAAGGATGGTGACTCAAAACAAATTGATTCACTCAACAAAACAATTACATCACTAAAGGAAAAACTTTCCCAAGTCGGTGGGGAATTAAAAACCACCAAGGCCGCACTTAAAGAAGCCGAAGATGAATTGAAAGAACCGGTTAAGCCAAGCGGGGATGAAAACCCAAAAAATCCTAAAAATTAATAACACCTAAAAACTATTATTATCATTTTTTTGTGTGAACTATGACGTGGCAAATTCGTATAGTCAATATATTGGCCAATTCTGGGATGTACTTTGTGGCACCACTGGCCGGAACAACATTGGCCATGGCCCCATCAATCGAGGCTTCACTTTATTCAATGTTAATTGGTTTGATTTTATCAGCTTCCAGGGAAGGACTTGACCATGTGCGACAAGAAGAACGAAAACGAAAATCCCCCGGTTGAAGAAAAATGCCGATATTCACCTTTTATCAAGGTGTTAGATTTTTGCTTGATATTCAAGCGTAATAGCTAGCTTAACACCTTAATATCATTCCTTATAGGTAAAACCAAATGAGTTGGCAAGATGAATTAGTAAAAAAACTAACAGCCAGGAACTTCATATCTGTTACAACAGCAAGCACGTTGTTGTTTGCCGTTATCTATGGATTGACAAACACAACCCAGGTGTTGACGGCACTTGAAAACCCAATGGTTACTTACATCCTGGGTGGCTTCAACACTGTCGTCATTATGGTGTATGTGTTCTATTATAGAAAAAACCCCACGGTACCAAAGTGATAAACACCTAATTACTTCCCTTTCTATTTTTTTATATGGCCCGTTATTGTCTTCACCAAATCGGAAAAAAATATATTGAATTTGAAGATGATAATGAAGTTGAATTTTTAAGAGAACAAGCAGAATGGCCCCACAAGTTTGAACGTTCGGGACCAATCACTTGGAAATTAGTAAGTGACACCAATGACATTGAGGGAACCGAGAAAGAAGAAAGGATGATTGATTATGCAATGTACGCTTGGGCATATGAAGCAAATATCAGTATTCGAAGGGCTAGACCCAATGAAACCCCCGACATTAAGATCTCTTTCAAAAACAAAGATAATGAAAAAATGTTCAAGAACCGCCCATCAACTTTGGCATTTGCATATTTCCCAGGACAAACGGGTGTCGAAGGTATTGTTGTGTTTAATGATGAATATCTCTGGACCGTAAATGGAAAACCAATCAACGCCGAAGCATACAAGAAAATAACGGGTCGTGAAGTGATACCCGGCTCAACGTACAAAACTTTTGATTTTCAACATACTATCACCCATGAACTGGGCCACACATTAGGTCTTAAACATGAAGCTAATTTTTCCGACCATGTCATGTGGCCATATTACAACAAACAAAGAGTCCCACAGAAAAATGACCTTAAACGAATGCAAGACAAATATGGGTTCAAAAAAATCAACCCTTGGTTGCGACTATTTATCAAAATTCGTCTTGCCGCCGGACCCAGAATTTAACAACACCTTTAAAACATAATTGGGAAATATCTTTGAATTTGTCCAAAATCCCATTGATTTTTGTGGTTTGCATTATAGCGACCGTATTACTCACAATAACAACCACGTCTTTCATTACCACCCAAGCCGGTCCCCAAGACGATATAGAACCATTTTTGGGAACCTCGGACGCCATTGCTGGCACACTTCATCAACCCGAAGGTGTGGCCGTTAATGGAAGTGGCAACATCTTTGTTGCAGATACACGCAACGGCATCATCCAAGTCTTCAACGCTGATGGTGCATTTAATTTCACTTTCTCAACAGCCGACAACAACCCCAATGATTCGTCACTATTTTGGCCGAAGGCAATCAGCATAAATTCAACTAATTTTATTCATGTGGTCAGCACTTACGGAAATGTCGTTAAAGTGTATAATAATACCGGGGAATATCTTAAAACAATTGGTAGCCCAGGGGATGGAAGTGGACAACTTCATCGTCCTTCCGGCATCACAACAAATTCAACCCACATCTTTGTTGCTGATACATCAAACAATAGAATACAGATCTATAACTATTCGGGCGTTATAGTTGATACAATACCATAAATCACTTATTAGGTAAATCTTTTTAGAAATATTATTGGTACAAACAAATGATGAACTAGCAAAGTTGTCCCTTAATTGGGCTCGCCAATTTATACATCTAGCAACCGAAAAACTTGTCAAGATTGAAGAACACAAAGGGGGTTACACCACTAATTACAAAAACGGTTTACTTTCCGAATACCGAGATTTGATTAAAGAAAGCCAACAATTACTTCACTATGTTGTCGAAAAGACACCAAATTTGACACAAGCAACATCTAACCCAAATGTTATAAGATTGAAAGAACTTAACATAATCCATGCAGAACCAGGGGAACCATAATGGGTAAGAAAAAACAAACCCCACCTAATGGTCCCGTAATGACTAGGGCACCACCCATCGGCATGGACCTACAAACCGGTTTTACAAAACTCGTTGGCAACACCGCAACAATCGCCCAACACGTT
>SDBT01018684.1_pt1 | contig 10886 bp, 7 predicted proteins | sample 2277101 | NCBI WGS metagenome assembly SDBT01 (sample SAMN10404973, study PRJNA504765) | marine sediment metagenome | isolation source: marine sediment core GS10_PC15, 103 cmbsf | place: Arctic Ocean: Southern Knipovich Ridge | collected 2010 | reverse complement strand
GCTTCGAACATCTCACCCAGGAGATCTCTTTGGGGTCCCTTATCCATGGCATTGAACGCATCGAATTCACTGTCCCAAAGCACAAAACCATCCCCGTGCTCGGCAGCAACACCCGCAAAGTCAGCTCCGGACCTCTTATAAAGCTCCGCCCACCGGTCAGGGTCCCACCTCTCCGCTCTGAACAGGGGGACAAAGTCGTGATAACCAAATTCACATGGATCGCCGTAGGTTTTCCTGTGATAATCATAGACTCCATAGTTGGGCTCTCCCGAATCATTGGGGACATACATAAAAAATCCGTACCACAGTCCACTGTCCACCTGCTCGGCACCAGATGTAAAACGAAAACCCGGCACCGAATAAACGCCCCAGTGACAGTAGATCCCAAGAACAGCATCATTGAACCATTGTGGCATTGTCCACTGTGAAAGCGAATTCCAATTTGGTTTGTAACGACCGTCTTTTACTGCCGTTTTTTCTGCTCGCTGAACACAGCTTCCCATGGTTGTAAAAAGTAAAATAAAAATTGCAACAACGGGAACATAGAATCTGCCGGAGTTCTTTTTCATTTGAGTTGGGATTTATGGCATCAAACTTTTTACTATCACATTTCTTTCTTACTTTGCGTAAGTAAGTTAATTTAAATTGGAGGATTTCCAAAAAGCTCCCACATCCTGATTAGCAATTCATTATAAAACAGATCCTAAGATGAACCACTATGCAACACTCCTGATTGTGGCTTTCATGGTTTGTTCATGTGCTGAAAAACCGAAGGACAGCACGATCCTCATCAACAACATGAGCTTTGAAACACCTGCTGGTGAATATCTGCAGTGGGACCAGGTGAGTGGATGGAAAGGGAGTTCGGGAGGGATCCGGAACGACGGTTTTTACAGTCCGCCCGACGGCAATGGTTATGCCTACCAGAAGGGAGACGGAACCTGGATCTCGCAGGAAACAGGTCAAATCATCGAGGCTGGCAAGACCTACACCCTGAAACTTTGGGCAAGAAGTGCCAACAAACCCGGTAACACAGACATGACCACCCTCCATGCGGGCTTTTTCCAGAATACTCGGGAAATTACCACGAAGAAGAAGAATGTCAATGCGCCCCGGCTGAAAGGTGCTGCAGCCACCGAACCAAATGATGATGGGGCCAATGTATGGATTGACGGACAGTACAGGCACCAGTTCAACGAAGTTCATATGTACCAGCCCATCACCTCCGATCCCATTGATGATCCCTGGCAGGTGCTGGAGAACGCCGGATATGACCGCCTCAGCGGTGACCTGGGATGGGCGGTTGGGAATGTGATCGCCGGAGATCAAAAATACATCTATGGCACCCTTTACCAGGACCGTCCTCCCTGGTACTCCTCCCTCACCATTACCCGGGTCATTTCTGAACAGCTGCCCGACTATACCTGGTCCGATCCGGAGCTGGTGCTGGAGCACGCCGGGTCAGAATTCCCATGGGTGCTGGATGCACATGGCTTCTATGATGATTCTACGGACAGGCTATGGATGTCCTGGGGAGGCGGCATCTGTTATGTGTCTGAGATGAACCCCACTACCGGCATGCTGATGGGAGATCCCCGGAGCAAGGAGTTTGACGATCATCCTGAAGGCATGCATGTGCCGGTAGCCACATGGCCTGAAACCAGGAGTGGCTGGGAAGGTGATCAGTGGTCCAGCTCCTGGATAGAGGGACCGGCACTTTACAAACATAAAGGATACTGGTACTACCTTGCTTCCTACGGCAGCCTGGGTGAGAACTATACCATCAGGCTGGGAAGAGGCACAAGTCCCACCGGCCCTTTCTTTGATAAAAAGGGAGTGGACCTGATGGAATTTGACCAGGAACGCAGTGCATATGGGAATACCCTCCTGCTGGGTGCTGAAGGGGAACAGCTGGTGCCCGGCCATCCCCACATCTGGGAAGAGCACGGGAAGTACTACCTGGGTTATGATTTCAGAAAGAACTCCGGAGAGGAGATGGATTACATGGGCATTCGTGAATTGCATTGGATCGATGAATGGCCCACCATCTGGATGCCGGTTGAGGTATCATTCAATGCAGATGATTACCCGGAAACTATTAACCAAAAGCTGGGCATTGGGTTCAGGAATGCTGGTGAGGCCGGATCCGAACTGGCTGTGGATTTGATCACCATTTCAGTAAGTACAACAGAATGAAGCCACTGAAGAAACTACAATTATTGATCCTCCTGTTCAGCGTGTTATGTGTCTCTGCCATGGCCCAGAGCAGCATAGAGCTGAAACTGGAGAGTCGTTACCTGCATTTGCCTGTCTCTTTTGAGGATGAGGATGAGGTGAAACTGGAGCTTGTAATCAACAACCAGGTGGTCAGGGATTTTGATATCTTCCTGCCAGATTCCGATCCTGATTTCTGGGTATTCCTGGATATGAGCGACTTCAATGGGAAAAAGGCAATCCTCAGGACCAAAAACGGAATGAATAAAAAGGGCCTTGAAAGGGTTTACCAATCGGACGGGAGGGCATACCTTGAGAACGTTTACCACGAAAAGCTCAGGCCCCAGCTTCATTTTTCCAGCATGAGGGGCTGGCTTAACGATCCCAACGGACTGGTATATTACGACGCTGAGTATCACCTGTTCTACCAGCACAATCCATATGGTTCCGAATGGGGAAATATGCACTGGGGACATGCAATCAGCACTGACCTGGTCCATTGGGAGCAATTGCCTGAAGCACTTTATCCGGATGAGGTGGGTGTGGCTTTCTCCGGATGCGTGGTCATCGATAATGAAAACAGTTCCGGATTCAGATCAGGAGATGAAGATGTCATGGTGGCCATCTATACCTCCACCTGGTTCCCTGATGAAAAACAGGAAGAAGCCGGAGCGCGGGCCATGGAACGTCAGAGTATTGCATATTCAAATGACAGGGGTAGGAGTTGGACCAAATATGAAGGAAATCCTGTCATCGGCGATCGTAGCAAAGAGCTGGGCTCTGCGAATGACCGCGATCCCAATGTGTTCTGGCATGAACCTACCCGGAAATGGGTGATGATCCTGTTTGAAAGAATTGGCCTTTCCATCTTCACATCAGATAACCTGAAAGAGTGGAGCCATGAAAGCCATTTTGAACCATTCTGGGAATGTCCGGAGCTGTTTGAACTCCATGTGGATGGCGATCCTGACCATGCCAGGTGGGTGGTTTATGACGGCGGAGGTGATTACGTGATTGGAACCTTTGACGGGAAAAGGTTCCAGGTAGAATCCGGACCACACACGTACCTGGAAGGGGAATTTTTCGCCGCACAAACCTTTGAAAACATTCCAGCAGGTGATGGCCGCAGGATTCAGATCGGCTGGGCCACCATTGCCAGCCCCGGGATGCCATTTAATATGATGATGGGATTCCCCACTGAATTGAGCCTGCGGTCCACAAACGACGGGATCAGGATGTTCAATGAGCCCGTTTCAGAGATCAGCAACCTGCACACCAAAACCAGTGAATTTAACAATCTTACTATCAGTGAGGCCAATGAAAAACTGGGGGATGCCAGCTCCGCCATGTTGCACCTTAAATTCGAAGTAGAGAATATCAATGTAATGAGGTATGGATTAAGGGTCTGTGGCGATAACATCAGCTACACCATCAGAACCAACAGTTTTATGTTCAACGGCGAAAGCCTGGTCTATAAGTACTCACCCGAATTGCCATCTAAAAAGATCAGTTATGAAATCATTATGGACAGGACCAGCATTGAAGTATTTGTGGACCATGGCAGGTTCACCATGGTGCTACCCAGGGATCTTGAATCTGATGAGCAAGGAGTGGAGTTTTGGACGAACAATGGGACTGACCTGATCATTCACAACCTGGAGATCCATGAAATGAAATCTATCTGGGAATAATAATCAACACCATGAAAAGTCGTCTTACAAACCGGTTCCTTATTGTTACAATCTCATTGCTCATCCTCACATCTTCGCAGATCATTTATGCCCAGAACTACGATGCAAATGCCAATCCCAGAGAACAGCGAATGAAATGGTGGGACCAGGCCCGGTTTGGTATGTTTATTCACTGGGGACTCTATTCAATTCCTGCAGGAACGTGGAAAGGAGAAGATATTGAAGAATTAGGGGAATGGATCATGGCCTATGCTGATATCCCAGCTGATGACTATAAAAAACTGGCCCTGCAATTCAATCCTGAACAGTTCAATGCCAGGGAATGGGTTCAGATAGCCAAAGATGCGGGTATGAAATACATCATCATTACCACGAGGCACCATGATGGATTTTGCCTGTTCGATACAAAACATACCGATTGGGATGTGATGGATGCTACTCCCTTTAAACGAGATATTATAAAAGAGCTGAGTGATGAATGTAAAAACGCAGGGATCCGGTTTTGTGCCTACTATTCGATTTTAGAATGGCATCACCCTGCCATGGAACTAAATTCCGATTTTGATGATCTGGAACCCTTTTCAGACCAGGCTCATGATGGCGGTCCATTCACACACATTGATTCCACATGGAGAAAGTATGGTAATGTTCGTGTGGCGGAAGGGAAAAAGAGTGAATTCATTGATTATATGAAAGCGCAGTTAAAAGAGCTCGTTGATAATTATAATCCGGGCATCATTTGGTTTGATGGGGGATGGGTTGACTGGTGGACCCCGGAGGATGGTAAGGAACTGCTTCAATATTTATGGAGTCTAAATCCTGAATTAATTGTTAATAACCGGGCAGCCGAGGATTTTGACACCGATGTTTGGTATGGGGATTACGGTACACCAGAACAGTCCATTCCCTTAGAGGGTCTTAATTACAGGTGGGAATCGTGCATGACCATGAATAGTACCTGGGGATATAAAACATATGATCAGAATTGGAAACCACCTCAACTACTGATAGCGCAGCTGGTCGATATCATCTCCAAAGGGGGGAATTTCCTGCTCAATGTGGGTCCCACACCGGAAGGCAGACAAGATTTAGTTGAAGAGTTATACGATACTCCTGAAGTGGCTTCGGTTCATCTACCTTTTACAGCCAGGGATATCAGGTTTACCAGAAAAGGAAATCACGTGTATGCCACACTTCTTGGCTGGCCGGAGGAAAATGCAATTATTAAGTCTCTTGGAAAAGGTAAAAGTCAAGGATTCAAGATCATTGATGTGTCGATGCTGGGATCTGAAGAGGAGATCAATTGGGAACAAATCAGGAGAGGATTACGCGTTTCTGTCCCGGCAAGAAAACCATGTAAATACGCCTATGTCTACAAAATCAGTATCGAAGAGGTTAATCAACAGCATACGAAATTCAGTCAATTACCGTAAAATTATAAAATTTTCAGCATCATGAAAAACAAAGCAATTCTGTCCTTAATGACCGGAATCTTCCTGTCAGGAAATTTAGTCCTGTGCCAGGTCGAGGATCTCCAAAGACTGCCTTCCGGCCCTGATGGTCCGGGTATTTTCGGAGCCTACTACACCCATTTGAAATACAGCCCTGAATGGGATAGCCCCTGGAGGGTGGATGACCACCCCGACGTGGTGGTCCGTTTCGATGAAGGCGGGCACAAGTTCGTTTTCTGGCGGGGAACCAGCTATATTCCTTGCTGGGTGACAGATACGGATATATGGTACACCAACGAATTTGTGGAGAGGCGCGGACATCACAGTCCCAATACCGAGGGATGTGTGGAACCCATGAGCGATAAGCAGTGCCGCTACTCGCATGTCCGCATCATTGAGAGCAACGATGCCAGGGTGGTGGTTCACTGGAGGTATGCCCCAGTGGATGTGGCTTACGAGCACTCATTTATTGATAAGAAAACCGGGTGGTACGACTGGGTGGATGAATATTACGTGATCTATCCTGATGCCAGCGCCGTCAGGGAGATCAATGTGCAGAGCAACGGACTGAACAAATGGATCGAGTTCCAGGAAGCCATCGTGGTAAACCAGCCCGGTACCCTTCCGGATGACAACATTGAACATGGTGCAGTTTCCATTGCCAACATGAACGGGGAACACATTACCTATTTCTGGGATGAGGACGGGGGTCCGGAGTTCACAGAGAATCCTCCCCGTTCCAATATTTTCAAGGTCAACCTGAAAGGATCCCTCCAGCCATATGCCCTTGTAGCCCCACCGAAGTCAGACGGAAATCTGATCACCTCCTATGAAGGGCATGGGCGCAATTCCATTTTCAACTGGTGGGATCACTGGCCGGTTTCGCAGGATGCCAGCGATGGCCGGGGTGCCAGAAGTGCTGAAAAACCATCCCACTCCTCACTCTGCCATTTTGCACTTCCCGGCAATTCAACGGCCCACTGGGATCCCTATGAGGAGAGCGAAAACAAGGTGACCAAACTGATGTTGCATGGCATGACGGATAAGAAAGTGGAAGAAATAGTACCACTGGCTAAAAGCTGGCTGACCCCGTGCGAACTGACGCTTTCCGGTAGCGGTTACTCTCTCAAAGGATATGATCCACCCCAGATGGCATACATCATTGAGAACACCAAACCGGGATCTGCCTCCCCCCTTACATTCACCCTGGATGCTACAGAGGAGTCACCACTGGTCAATCCTGCATTGGTGGTCCGCAACTGGGGAAACCGGGAAGTTGCATTAACCATCAATGGTAAGGAAGTCAAACGTGGAAATGATTTCCGTTACGGGATAGAGCACCGCCTGGATGGAACGGACCTGGTGGTATGGATCAGAAAAGAATCCACCGAGCGGTTGTCAGTATCATTGAAGCCTGTCTAATGTCTTAATGAAAACGATTTATACCCTGCCGCTGCTTCTGACCCTTCTATCACCTGCATGTAAAACGGAACAGCAGGCAGATACCATTGCATGGATCCATGATCCTTCCGAGATCCACCTGGAGAACGATTACTACATGGTTTTCAGTACAGGGGATGGCATTCAATCCTGGTTTCGTCAAAAGGACACTACAGCATGGGGGTCAGCCGGAGCACTTAAAAAACCCGGATGGTGGGATGAAGTGTTCCCCGGCAATGAAGGGCAATTCTGGGCACCGTGTGTACCTTCCAAATGGGTGCTCTATTACTCCTTTGAAGCGGATGAAGATTACGCATCGGCCATAGGGCGGGCAGTGGCTACAGGTACTGCCCCAAACCTGAAATGGCGCGATGACGGTCCGGTACTGGTGATGCCGGCCTGCCGGTCCGACAGCATCTCCTGCCCGGTGGCCATCGATCCGTCAGTGTTTACAGATGACCAGGGAGGGATGTACATGGCGTTCGGCTCCGGTACCAGTGGCATCTGGATCGTGGAACTGGATAAAGAGACAGGACATCTGACTTCAGAAGCTGCAGCGGGCTTTTCCGAAGATAATCAGGCCTTTCACCGGGTGGCCTACCGGGAGCATGGCGATCCAAGGGGCCCTACCAATTACATTGAAGCGGCCTATGCCTACCAGCACCCTGATAATGGATACTATTACCTGTTTGTGAACTGGGGACAGTGCTGCAGTGGCGTAGAAAGCACTTATGAGATACATGTGGGCCGTTCACATTCGCCTACAGGACCCTTTATTGACAAAACCGGGCGCGATATGGTGGATCAGGGAGGAACCCTGGTGCTTCAAACCCATGGACGCTATATTGGCCCAGGACATGCCAGCATCTATCGCCATACAGACGGGAGATACGCATTCAGCTTTCATTTTTATGATGGTGAGGATGAGGGTAACGCCCGCCTGGCGGTGAGAGATCTTACATGGAAAGATGGCTGGCCTGTGATAATGGACTTGATATTATTAAAGTGATTATGTATCTTTATTAACTTAAGAAAGTAACTAAACAACATTACTAACCAAAAAACTTAACAAATGAGAAAAAACTTTACCCTGTCATTTATTCTATTCTTGTTACCGGTCTTTCTGGTTGCGCAGGCACCTGTTTTCTATCTTACTTTCGATCACATGGATGATGATGATCCCGAAGTAAATGATGTAATGAACGGACTCATCGGGACTGCTTCAGGAGAGATTGTTTCCGGCGGACAATACGGAAACGGCTATTCTTTAAACGGATCTGACAGTTACATACACTTCGATGATGTGGTTATAAACCGCGGGACATTTACAATGACACTATGGTTCAGTGTCATGTCATTTGACGGTGAAGATCCGGCTCTTTTCCAGACCGATGGACCTGAAGAAGGTGGAGCCGTATTCATCCTGATGTATGAAGACGGCATGGAATGCTTTGCCAATAATGCCGGTGGTGAACAGGCTTACTGGGCAGAGGTAGCTCCACCGCTTGAGGGTTGGATGCATCTGGCCATCGTGGTTGATACAGAATCGGAGATTGTCACCATTTATGCTGACGGTGAAGTAGTTGGAGAAGATGTTGGTGCTTTCGGCGATGAAGCTGACATGCCCCTGATCGGACCTTTTGCCATTGGTGCCCACACTGAAGATGGTGAAGCATTTGACAGAAACTGGACCGGTATTGTGGATGATTTTCGCCTCTATGACGTGGCACTGACTGCCGGGGAGGTTGTAGCATCTATGGAGGAATTCGAAGGTGTTGGTGTGGAAACCCATGAAACTCAATCATTCCGTATTTTCCCCAATCCGTCGTCCGGGATGTTTTCAATGGATAAGGATTTTGAAACCATTCGGATATTCAACATTTCAGGTCAGGAAACAATGATTATTACAGACTATAGCGCTCATAGTCAGGTCGATGTGACCTCTTTCAGCAAAGGACTTTATTTTCTGAAAACTGAATCCGGTGGGACTGAAACTGCTGTTAAACTTGTCATCCGCTAATTGAAGAAACATATTTGTGTATCCATTTATCTAAGGTCTTATTAAATAATAATGATCAAAAGAAAAATGGTTTGGCTGATGCTCATTGGAAGCCTTCAGATCATGGCGCAGCCTCCGGCAATGGAGTGGCACAAAGGACTTGGAACCAACCTGGAGGAACATGTCCATGAAGGATGGCAAACCAGTGATAAAGGTTTCATCGGGATCGGTCAGAATGAAGAGAAAAACGGGTCCCGTACCAACATCCTGGTGGTCAAGACCGACTCCATGGGAGGCCTGGAGTGGATGGCTGAACTGGGAACAGAGAATGAGTGGGATGTGGGCATTTGTGTGCATGAGACCGCAGGTGGCTTTATCATCGGGGGAGGCCTTTACGATGCCATCACGGACAGGCAGGACCGGACCCTGGCGAAACTGGACCATAACGGGGAGGTGGTCTGGCAAAAGACCTATCCGGGTTCAAATGCCAGTGCCATCAGGGGCATTGACATCAATGAAAACGGAGATATCCTTGCCACGGGTTATACCAACTGTGCAGATCATGGATTCGTTTTTATCGCCGAGGAGGCTGATGGCTTTGTAATGAAAACCAATACTGCAGGGGAGGTGATCTGGGATAAATCCATCTCTGTCCCACAGGGAACCAAGGTCCGGATTGAAAAAAATGGAGGATTGGCGATTGTTTCTACCCAATGGGTCTATTCCGGCGGTAGGGACCACATGGATGTGGTACTGATCAGGACCGATGATGAAGGCAATGAGATCTCCTCAAAATACTATGGTGGGGAAAGCAGTGACCAGTGCTTCGATTTTGACCTGACCCTGGATGAAGGTTATATTCTGGCGGGCCACACCAGGAGCTATGGAGTGGATAACTGGGATTATCTGCTCATGAAAATAGACAGTGCCGGTAACGAGGAATGGGTACGGACTTTTGGTCAGCCAAGGGGATATGACCCCCGGTGGATCCACGATGAGGCCTATGGCGTCAGATCCACTCCGGATGGAGGATATGTGATTGCAGGGGGATCGGGAGATGAGTATTCCTACTCAGCGAGGGGCCATCCATCCGGTCCCTCGGGAGAGTGGAAAGCCTACCTGGTGAAAACCGATGGTGAAGGCAACCTGCTCTGGGAAGCAGTCTACCCTCCAACCAGTGTGGGAAACAATGCAGCAGAGTATGTGGCGCTCACCGACGATGACGGTTTTATTGTGTTCACGGATACAGACTCACAGTTCCCTCCCGCACCCAACAATTTTGGGTTCATGAAAATTGAACCGGATACCATCACAGTTTCCAACTATGTGGAAATGACACTCACCATCGAGGGTGAAGGATCGGTCTATCCCAGGAATCGTTATCATTACAGAGATTCAGTTCTAACCCTGACAGCGACTCCTGAAGAGGGCTGGGAATTCCTCTCCTGGAGCGGTGATGTGAACGGATCAGAAAACCCTGTTTCCATCACACCCGGTGATCATATTGCGGTCCTTGCGAGCTTTCTGAGCACTGTTGGGTCAATGGAAGTGCGCCAGAACCCTTTTCGTATTTATCCAAACCCTGCAGTACATGGACAGATAATCATAGTCGTTCCTGAGCCGTTGGATGACGTCTTTCTTACTCTTTACGACATGAGCGGCCGGGTAATAAAAAGTGAGTCTATCAAAAACACAAAGAGCAAGGATATTTTATTTGAATTTGATTCCTCCATAAAGGGTCTCTATATGCTCAGGGTCACTAACCACGAAAACACCTCAAGTTCAAAACTGATGGTCCAATAAATAGAGTGGGCAAGTGTTTGGAGTACTGTAAGAGCATTCTGTTGTAATCTGAACTCAACAATCCGCACCACAACTCAAGTGACGAGGGTGCGATGCATACATCATTAAACCATAAAAGAGCAGTACCTGCTTTGGGAGCAGGGGGTCGCAGGTTCGAATCTTACTACCCCGACCACTTAATATTATAATGAGTTAAATAACAGCGCGTTGTAGCTTTTAATGATGTGGAATTTCCCCACATTTACCCCACAAGTATCGAATTGCTTCCTCTCTGCTAAAAAATGGCTG
>SDBT01018683.1_pt1 | contig 10887 bp, 19 predicted proteins | sample 2277101 | NCBI WGS metagenome assembly SDBT01 (sample SAMN10404973, study PRJNA504765) | marine sediment metagenome | isolation source: marine sediment core GS10_PC15, 103 cmbsf | place: Arctic Ocean: Southern Knipovich Ridge | collected 2010 | reverse complement strand
GGTATTGTCTGGTCGTTGCCCAAAGAAGAAGAGAAAACACCATCACCGTCATTAAAGTCACCTTCAATAAATGCCAACTTAACATCTAACCAGCCAGTTTCACTTGGAGCACGTAAAGAAACCTTTACATTATTATTACCAGTACCTAACGCGGCTGCCTCTGCGATGAGGGTAGCAGACCCCTGAATTGTCAGACGGAAGTTAGCAGTACCTGAAGCATCTGAAAAATACCCATAGAAGAACCGAGTCCCCGCTGCAGAGGAATAGTTTGGATTACCTCCCGGCCCATTGGTTATTACAGAGAAATCAGTTACTGGGTAAATCAACTGACTGTTGTATACTTGCAGACCGTCGTTGTGCCCCCCATCCGCTCCTATCAAACTTTCCGTAGAAGTCCAGGTAGCTCCTAGATCTGTTGCGAAATCTTCATCACTTGCTATTCTTCTATTTTCATCATCAAACCCTGTAAGAAGATCGGTCGAGGTAGCAGAAGCGTTGTCCATAAGAATCCCCGCTATAGATGCTCCTGCTGATCCGGGAGAAGACTGCACAGTTCTCGTAACGTTAGTGGATACAGAAATAGATCCATCCAAAATACGAGTAGCATTTATGGTCGCAGTCTTGTTTGTTATGACGGTATCCTGCCCTTCGGTACCATTAGTATTAGCAAAAGACTGATTAGATAAAGAGGAAACATTTGTTTCCGAGAATGTAATCGCATTACCTGTACGATAGGTATTCCTTTGAGCATTCTGAATAGTAATATCGTAATCGGCGGTGCCTCCTGTATGATAATTAACACCTGATAAATCCTTAGAACCTGTCATACCTAAAGTATCTAAAACTTCCCCAGTATAGGAGGTTGCGGTAGTTTCGTGATCTACTAACCATTCTTGGAGATTTGTCGTCAGTGTTTCTAAGGTTTTCACATGCTTAACTTGAACATCATCATAACCATTTAATTGATCCGCAACTTCTACATTCCAAGTACCCGTTCTATATTGTTTGGGGGTAAATTCAGCTCCCCCATCAAACTCTACAGGAGTACTAACACTCAACGTGAACCCACTACCGTTACCGTTGGTAGTTGCACCCGAACCAAAGGTGGCCAGATTCTCACTGTGTATAACAGTGTCATCTATCAATAACTGAATGGTACCTTGATCGCCTGTCCCGAAAGAGTTAGCGGGGTATGCGAAAGCGTGTGCGGAGACATCATCATTTAAAACACCACCGAGAGCACCCGCACCGCTAGCTATCACTCCGTTTTCGTTACCAGACGTAGAAAAAGTGGTGTCCAGACCATCGCCTGGAAGATTTTCATAGTCTGTAATAGGCTGAGCAGAATTCCAGGTATTTTTACCTGCAGGGCCTGACGAACTTGTGGCTGATATATTATCTAAGTCTGGAGCGCTGGGAGGTACTAATGCGTCCAGTATATCATTTATCTCAGTCAGATCCGTTGCGGTTCCGCTAACAGCGAGAATATTTCCTCCAGGAGTAGAGACAGTTACGATACCCTCACCACTAACAGTAATCTCTCCTGACAAACCATTCACAGTGGTATGGGGCGTACCTGATACTGTAATATTCTGACCTGCAGTAGTAACTGCAGCTTCACCCGCACCATCTATTACCACTGCTCCAGTTACAGAATTAACAGAGTCCACGTCGGAACTCTCCACAGCATCTATCTGAGTTTGAAGATTTCCCGACGCTGCTACGAATTCTGTACGGAAACCGGAAATTGTATCAGTTGGGTCTCCGGAGGTAACTGTAATCCCATCAGCACCAACTAGAGCATTAGCAACGCTTCCACCACCACCCCCTCCAGCAGTAGAAGAAATAGTAATAGTGTTGGCCCCGGATACAACTGTAACATTGTCCCCGCCTACAATGGCGTCATTTTCGTCTTTCGTATATCGTACGTGGTGGGCTGAAGCGTCTGACGTGTGGGTTGTTATATCACTATCTATTTCCGCAGACAACGTACCACTGGCACTAATAAACTCATCTCGGAACCCACTAACCGTAATAGTCTGCCCCGCGGTAGAAACAACATTACCGTCTGCACCGTCTATTACAACCGAACCTGTTACGCTATTTACATCAGCTACCCCGCCCGCAGAGAAAGCGTCTATCTGGGTTTGAAGACTTCCTGATGACGAAACAAATTCTGTTTGGAACCCCTGTACATCTGTAGTATTACTTCCAGAAACAATAGTAATACCATCAGACCCTGTAAGAGCGGGTTCTCCGCTTTTAGTAATCTCTACGAAATTTGTTCCCGTAGCTACTATAATACCAGGCCCCGCAGTAATCAATCCGCGGCCAGGGAAATAAGCATCAAAAGTAGTAGTTAGTTCTGTATCATCTCGACCAGTGGTGCCTGTAATTACAACGTCGTTGAAGAAGCCATTAAACTCACTTTCGCTGAGGAACTCTTCGTCTACTGACTGGTCGTTACGTATACGGGTTTTTACCATTTTACCCACCGCCGCTTGCGGTGTAGTTATAAACTTGAACTACATCGAGATTTCCTATAGCGTGTTCGAAAGCCAGAGTTCCACTGGCTGATACAAAGTAAACATCGTTATCCGCAGAAGAATCTGCACCCATCATTTGTAAGATACCATTTCTATAAACCTGAGTTGATTCTATAAATCCCGCAGAAGAGAAAAAAACTGGGCCTCCGACAGAGGCCCAGCCTACGCCAGGACTATTGATATCTAAACTAGTATTAGCTGAGAAAGTCGCACCTGTACGTACCAGAGAAAGCTTATCCACGGTTATATCACCTGTAGCAGACGAAGCTGTACTGGACGGTCGTGTGAATCCCAACTCTGCCATACTATCTTGAGTCCGTCTTGGTATCCGGATTTGTACTAGTAGCAACACTTGTTACAGTCGCGGTAGAACCTGTAATGATTTGATAGTTACGAAGAATGAACATTATGAGGTTTCCTCCCTCTTCTCGTATTTACAATAATATGTAGTAATTGAACAAACTTTATTACTTACCCGCTTTGTGTCTAATGGTACAGCACAAGCGCCTGATTTAACACTCCCTCTACCACAACACCCTCGGGAAAAGATCCACTTGAAATGTTTACAATCTTCTTTATTGAAATTCTTAACAATAGTAACCATTATATTGCCTCGTAATCAGATACAGATAGAAAGTCTGCCTCATCCATAATAAAAACCATACCGTTAAATAAATGAACCATCACTTGACGTACCGGTGTACCATTACAAATCCAAGAGTAGTAGCCCCAATCCGCTACCACTTGATCAAATAATCTAATCACGTGTCGACCCCCTTATGCGCAGGGTAAGACCGCGCTCTATTCTATTTTGTTAGTGATAATTGTTAGAACTTGAAGATACTGATTAAGTCTGATTCTACGAGGACCATCTAACCATACCGTATCTGTAAGACCTATTCTTCCTTCGGCAAGACAGAATAAAAGATCTGTTTTCCTCTCAGAATCTAAAGCTAGTTTATCATAACGCCACTGCCAAGTAGAATGACCTGACGACATCGCTGCCCAATAAAACCTCGCAGGTGTTAAGGCTCTTCCGGAATTAGCTTTTTGAATTTCAAAGAACTGACGAGCGATCATCTCCGCTCTGGAGTAACTGTCCTCATTTCCTTGACTTATACGAAAGAGTATCATTGCATTGGCTAAATAAACATCGTAACCCTGAGGCTGTTTGATATCCCCACCAATAAAGACCTCTGCAAAGGTCATCGTACTATTGACCTTTTCTTCCAGAAGTGTTGGGTTACATCCCTCTTTAGCTACTATATAATTGGCTCCTTCAGAACAATCCAAGTAAAGACTGATTACCTCATTGTTCTTCTCGGCCAAAGTCCCCATAAGCATTGGGGTAGGTGCGTTAGTCTTACATGTAATAATAAGAAACACTAACGTTGTAAGTAGATAAATTCTCCATTTCATAATGACTCCTAAAATATAGTGTCTACTATTTCAAGTATTTCGTCAAAACCTTCAGAATTAAATAAAGACCAATCACGCATAGCGGGGAAAAGGGTTTTAAGTGCCTCCAGACCCTCAGCGAGATTAGCCTGAACTTCAGGTTTGTGTGAAGTCTTCTGAATCTCTTGTTCTATTTGAGAAATACTGGCATCCAAAATTTCCCTATTCTTTATACAGCGCTCTTTCAGATACTCCCCATCCAGGTGAGGATACTTACCTCGCATGAGTTCAAAACTAGTAATAAAAGAAAGATCGTTATAAACGTTTTCCAATTCAGAAACGGACCTAACATTCCAGTTATCCTCACTGAGTAAATGGCCATAATGTTTACTCAACTCTTCGTCCATTTCAAATTGGAAACGCATTATGTTTGGATCTGCGGGCGGAAACTTTATTTGATCATACTCCTTAGAGAGAGCAATCCGTTTCCAAATATTAAAGCCCATCGTACCTAACCCAAGCACCGGAACAGCTATGGCTGCTGGGGGTATGAAAGTCAGAACAGCTCTAAGTGCAGAAACCCCTCTTAGAATATTATCATCAGAAAGCATTCTAGGTTTAATGACAATGTATTTAGGATCAACCTTCTGACCCTCTCTCTTAGTGGCCTTAAGGATTGCTAAGACTGCACCTGCCCAATCTATAATCATAATGCGTCTCCAAAAACTTTTCGCGTCATCAATTATTCTACTCGACATCTACAACAGTAGAGGTACCAATTCCTGCATCTTCAGCTTCGGTACCTGCAATCTTCAACGCATTGTTGGTGTAATCTCGGGCGGCTTTCTGTGTGGCTACTAGAGATGCATCCATATTCTCAACTGTGGTTTTACCGATTTGAATATTATATCTATTAACCGCAATCTCAACTGCCTCGTTTAGAAGACTGTGTGAGATTTCTGCAATCTCCGCATCTGCATTGTCAATGATGGCGTCTATAATTGCTTTCTTTTTTTGTTCGCCATCAAGATCGCTCCGAAAAGTTACCTCAATAACCATAGGAAGTATTGATCTTACCATCTCTTCTAGATGTTCGTCGTGCTTATCCCAAAGAGCCTGAATCCACTTCCATGCTTTCGAGAAGAACTTCGCAATTTTTTCGAACATGTTATATTTCCTCCACTATCGCCCCTGCATCTAAGTGCAGATAAGACGGTGATATTTTTTCTACTAGGATCCCCTCAGGATCCTTGCTAACAAAAAGTTTTCCATCGGGAAGTTTGAACCAAGTAACCGAATCTCCGACAGACACATCTTCTTCCAAAACTATTCTACTCCTCTCTAACGCTAGAACTCCTTCTACTTTCTGCATCCCGTGAGTTGCCGGGGGGTTTTCGTAATCGCCGTTTAACCTCATGTTCTTGTTTCCTTCTCTTTGTAACAAACTTGTCGAACTGACTCTGTCTAGTAGCTATAAATTCCAAAGCATCTAAGAGGGCAGGTCCTGAAAAACCTGTAATCCCCACATGAAGTAGTCCGTCATCTGGCTGCTCGACGCACCAGACTTTATTAGTTCGGTCTGTTAAAACTACGGGCATATAAACCTCCAATAATTAATCCAACTGCGAACAAACGTATAGGGAAGAAATCCCCATATGTTTTAAAAACTGGAGGAAATCCTGCCCAATACCTTTGTAATAAAAACTCTACTCTATCTCTATTTTATCAAAACCTTCAATAATCACATTTGTTAAAATTTCCAAGTCTCTTTTCTGGTCTTCTGATACCGACCAGTGCTTTAACTTAAGACCTCGGGCATCAACCGCCTGGTGAAGCACAGAAGCTACTCTTTCTGTTATTCTCAACTCCGGAGGACATGTAACAGTAGCAACTCCATCTTCTCCGAGAATTTCAATTTCCAAATTTAAAACTAAAGTTTCTGACATCTTAATCGCTCCCTGTTGATCCAAAACCGCCATCCGAACGGTCGGTAGTTTCCAAAGTACCTACCTGATAAAAGATAGCTTTTGTTACCTCTGCAACCACCATTTGTGCAATTCTATCTCCCACTTTTACAGTAAAAACATCCGCTCCGAAATTAGACAAAATAACCTTCACAGGGCCTCGATAATCGCTGTCTATGGTTCCAGGAGAGTTCAGAACAGTAACCTGGTTTTTTGCAGCCAGACCACTTCTGGGACGTATCTGTATCTCATAACCGAAAGGAATTGCGACAGAGAAACCTAAATCTACTACTTTAGTTTCTCCAGTACCAATAACCAAGTTCTCTACAGAGTACAGATCCGCACCCGCTGATCCGTCGGTCTGATATTCAGGGAGTACTGCCTCTGAATGTAGCATCTTAAATTCAACAACGGTAACCACTAAGTAACCTCAAATTTGATAGAACCACCCCTCTTGGCAGGTGTAGTTTTCTTCTGCGTGCGTTTAGTATTTGGCTGCTCAATCTCCTTGATATGAACATCCGCCACTTGCGTAAGATAACCATGTGCGACTACTGAACCTTCCATAAGGTGGAGGGGCACTCTTGCATGGTTTCTTACTGGAATTTCCAGAACTCCTTTCGGAGCCCCGCTATATATTACATAAGGCCCTGGGAATACTTCAGCGGACTTCTCATAAATGTTAGGAGCGCTAACAATATTGAGAACGTACCCTGCATCTATCTCAAGCGTGATACCTGTGGAGACCTTTTCAATCTCAGCAGATTGGATTATCACTGGTTTAGCACAGGAGAAGGTAAAGATATTATCCTCTATCTCCGCAGGGGAGCCTTTTTTATTATGGAAACCAACATTCATAATACACCTTGGAGCCGCCCGGGGCCGAAGCCCCGCGACGACTATAAAAACTTAATTATGAGCTTCGACCGGGGTTATTGCTCGTAGTCACACCAGGTAGAGTAGCGTTACCTACAGGAAGCTTACCTGAACGTCCCGTACTAACAGTAGCGTTACCAGTAGAACTAGAGCGAATGCCCTGATTCTGGAAATATCCTCGATTCCATGCCATGCCGTGTTGTGAACCTGGCACCGGGCCTGCCATGTCGGGGTTCTTGGTCCCTTCAGGGCCAAAGCCGTTAGCGTTAGTATCGAAAATAGCACTCAGTGAGTCTAGATTTGTAACCGTTTGGTCATGTTTTAGTACACCCATATTATTTCCCTCCGTAACATATCTTGTTTTTATGTTCGTGTTCTTGGGCTATATTAGTCGCCGGTGAGAAGGACCGGTTAAGTGAGGCACAGATGGCCTGGATTAGTCTTGAAAAGATAATCACTCACTTATGGAGGGGAACCCAAAACACACTACCTAGGAAGCTCCGCTTCGTCCACCTGAGATAGATTTGATAGATTGTTACCCTCAGTTGCGTCCGACTCGGTCCTCACAGCATCATTGCCATAAGCACAAAGTCGAACTGGTTTATCGCCGTTCCAATGCCTGACTACCAATCTCTCGTCAAAAGAGACAAGAGTATTTAAATCCTTTTTACTTATAGTAAGTACATAATCTTCATCAGGGGCTACTTCTGCCAAAATCTCTAAATCAATGTACTCCACCTCGTCCATTTTAAAACTCCTTTTCCTTGTGAGAGATATTGTATCCTCTTTATCACTAATAATAAGCCTTACAGGTTGATTTGTCAACTACATAATTAATCTTCTGGTAATTCTACTGCTCCTCGAACTACGTTTTCCGCCTGAGGTTTTCCATCCTCTGCGCGAATTAAATCAAACTCTACAGTTTCACCTTGTTCTATTTTTTTGAAACCGTCCATAGTAATTTTAGTCCAGTGGACGAAAATATCTTGAACTCTTTCTTCGCTGTCAACTATCTCTGGACTGTTAATAAAACCGTAGCCTTTTTTTGCGTCAAACCATTTACAAACACCTTGCATAATTATACTCCTAAATTCCAATAATGGATACGGGGGTTACCCGCTCTGCTTTTTAACCGCATACCTTTTCCCAAACTAAAGGGATAGTATTTCAGGACCATTTTCACTAATATGAACCATGTGTTCTATATGAGTGGTTCTAGAAAAATCATTAGTGATGATAGTCCATTTATCAGGTAGTACTCCTAACTCTACTTTATGCTTCAAAAGCATAGGTTCAAGACAGAATACCATCCCAGGTTCTAAATCTATTCCCGAATTCGGTGACCCGAAGTTAGGAACTTGTGGTGGTTCGTGCATCTTTTGCCCTATAGCATGTCCGCAAAACTGAATTACATTTTGGTAACCGCTATGATAAATAGAGGACTGAATAGCATTACTAATACCGCCTAATTTATTCCCTACCCTACACTTGTCAACTCCCGCAGCTAACGCAGCATGAGTTGCATCTATAATACTTTGGTCTTCCTCCGACACTTCTCCTACAGCAAACAGTCTTGCAAAGTCTGCAGCCCACCCATCCAGGATTAGTCCGCTATCTATTGTAAGTAGATCTCCTTCTTCGAGAGGGGTGTCGTCAGGAATCCCATGGACGAGCATGTGGTTTTTGGAAAAACAAATACTAGTAGGATAATTTGGTGTCCCTTCAGGGCCGGGATGGTTTTTAAAAGCGGGGATTGCACCATTATCTTTGATATAACTTTCCGCTATCTCATCTAAAAACTTTCCAGTAACTCCTGGAAGTGCAAGATCCACCACTGTTTCCAAACAGCCGGAAAGAAGACTTGCACTTTTTCTCATCATGTCTACTTGTTCGGGGGTTTTAACGACTCCCATCTGTTGGAAACTCCCCAGGAAAAATAAGAGTCACTTCAGTTAAGTTTTCTTGAACATTTAAAGTCACCTCAATATCCATATCCCGTTGACCTAAAAGTTGTAGAGTAGCTATAAGCGCTTGATGTGTAGGATCTAATTGATACTCAAAAGGAATAGCTGGTTGCATTACAGCATTAGTCTCTACAACAGCTGCTTCCTCTTTAAGAAGTTCATGCCACGCCACATACCATTGAACTACTTCCGGTGCGTACCTAACTGCCTGGGAACGGTATCTGCCAGGTAAAGCTTTAATAGCATCGACTGCGGATGCGTGCCCCCCGTACTTAATAACGAGGTGCGCAGCCTTACCTCCCGAGTTGTAGAAAGTTAGTATGGCTTCTAACTTTATTTTCTTATTTTCCACGCGTCTGTATTTCTTTTCAGAAAGCCACCAAATAGTGGCACAGACTGCCTTAACTCCTAAATTAGGATCATCCGCATCTCTTTTAGTAAATTCATCTAATTCTAAAGGGTCAGGACAATCTGACATAGCAGCGATGAGCTTGACCTGCCTGGCACCTATTCCTGTCATTTGACCTAAACCGAAAGCACCTGTAGGGCTCACGGCGTCTGCAATAAATCTCGACTCTTGAGTTATAATCGCCCTGATGAGGTTGGGATCCAAATCAAAAGATTCAGAATGTTGTTCGATGTACATTCTAATTTCTTTTTCACGTGCTCTAACTTCTTTAGAAATGATTACACTCATTACTGACTCCTCGTCTGATGAGAGCAGAGGCTATCACCAGTTAAATAATATGATTAATCTCCCTTAACTTCAAGGTTGATTCCACCAGAACCGTAAGGGCTCTTCTTTTTCTTCTTCTTCTTTCTTCCATCGATCTCGGCAAATCGTCTAGTTTTCTCTTTTTCTTTGAAATCCTGACCTGCTTTCCAATCTTTAGCAAACTTCTTGCGATCTTTGGCATCTGCAGGGACGTGGTAGTTATGTACTGGCATTATACTCTCCTGTAGTTATTCTTGAAGTTCTTGTTGGTCTTTTTCATCAAAATCTCCGAAGGTTATTTCTAAGAATCTGGCATCAAAACCTGCATTAACATTCTTAATAGAATGGGCTGTTCCTCTAGGTACCCACACCGGTTCTTCCGCTACAACAATATCTTTCATAAAAATAGTTTCATCACCTACCAAAGCCACTAGGCCCTGATCTAAAGCTATCCACATCTCGTCTCGATGGTCGTGTTTTTTAACAGACAATCGATGTCCACATTTTACTTTAACAATCTTCACGGTAGTTTTTTCATTCTCACACAGTTTAACAAGTTCACCCCAGGGTCTACTATCGACAATGGGTTTTTCCATTTTGAGAACCCCCTTATTTACGGACTGTCTATTATAATATTGTCAGTTGTGATATCTCGTAGTTTATCTAAGTCCAATGTACCGCTTGTTACAAAGTCCTTCCCAATGTTTGATGGATCTCCCCCGGGCTTTAAATAGTGCCGGAGATTTCCCTGTGACACATAGCTCCCAGAAGATGTGGTTAAATCCATATCAAGTCCGCCGCTAAAAACAACACTCAACTCATCGTCGCCTAAAATAGATTCCCATATTCCAAGATGTCCTACAATACCACTAAAGGTGGGTAAAGTACCGTTGCGAGTTCCTCCATAGAAGAATTCTCTTGCGGGAATGTCTGACATATTTCCCGAAGAATCAGTAAATACAACCCCAGAGTTTGTTACTAACGAATCTTTCCTTGTAGATAGTTCTGAACCATTCCACTGTATTGTGGTATGTGTCCAACTGTCTTGTTGAAACCAATCACCCCATCCTAAGTGTTTAATAACCTGACCATCAACATCTCTGATCAGAACTCTTAGTTCTGCGGTTCTTGTTCCCTGTGGAATAGGTGTGGTTGTAACTAAAATTGCATTCGGACGATCTATCTCTCCCATACTAAAAATAGTTGCAAATTCTGTTGACGCCCCTGGTTTTACCCAAAACCCTAGTGTCCATACATTTTCAATCTGAATAGGTCCAGTTGCAAAATTATATACCCCAACACTGTAGACATCTGCGTTGTAGCCTTCAAATGAAGTTTCTAAGTTTTATATGCGGCCGAAATAATGACCCTTGCCGACTAACCACAACTACGAAGTTGGCAGTACCATTAGAGCGGCGAAAAGT
>SDBT01018682.1_pt1 | contig 10887 bp, 11 predicted proteins | sample 2277101 | NCBI WGS metagenome assembly SDBT01 (sample SAMN10404973, study PRJNA504765) | marine sediment metagenome | isolation source: marine sediment core GS10_PC15, 103 cmbsf | place: Arctic Ocean: Southern Knipovich Ridge | collected 2010 | reverse complement strand
AGAAAAAGGGTAACATGGAAAGTGAATAAAATTATACACCTTTTTACAACAACAGACAATCGGTTTTCAAAAGTTCCTGCTGTATTCGATGTGAATGAGTCTGCTTCGGTAAAGCATATTATTACTATGACAGGACACCCAATAATATATCCACAATACCAATTGTGAAGCTAAAGGATTATCTTAGAAGGTAATTTACTCCCACTTCATTATAAGTTTTCGATGTGACCGTGCGCAATCGCTTAGATACAGATTTGTCAATTTCTGGTAAGGAATCCCTGTTTCATTCGCAAGTTTTTTAAAATATGCAATTGCTTCTGCATCGATTCGTATTGTTATTTGCCTCTTTAACTTCGCAGTGTAGGGATTCTTTATAGACTCTGAAAAATCGTATTCTTTTTTCATCAACCCTAACACCCTGGTATGTTATCCTAATAATAGAAAAATAGTAGTAGCAGTAATGAGGGGATGAGGGTCTGAATGTGTATCACACATTATCAAATACCCTGAAATCTTTTGAGGTAGAGATTCCAATCTCCATTGAAGCGAAGCATAATTTACTGATAATTTTTCTCATAGCAGAGGGTTATGAAGTTTATTTAATTCAGGCTGTCCCTTAACATATACAATGACTATTTAGAAAAAGTAACCTGTATAAAATCGAGCATAAAAAGCACAATCTGTTGTATGGGCTGATATGTTAAGTATCGATATGCATACTGAAAAAATCTATACTATGTTAGTTTTTCAGCACCACTATAGACTTCTTCGATGTCAATGACAACAGCAGCACGTCCCGGATATTTTGTATCCAGCCAGACGTTTTTCATCTCGTCAAATATTTTACCGCTCGTCTGATACTGTACTGAACCTTTTAACTGAAAGGCTTTCTTTTCTTTGGTAATGTACAGCAAGCTGACGGTACAACCGGCCTTGATATTGGCCTGGGTTTTCTGCATTTTATTATCCGCCACAACAATTTTGTCATCGGAGACCTTTTTCACACAGGTAATGTAGATTGTGTTAGGAATTCCGTTTGAATCCACCGTAGTCAATACAACCGGCCCCTCACGATTTTCCCACGCCAGGGCTGCAATTTCAGGTAATGTTGCCAAGGTTTTCTTCCTTTTTCACTAGGTTTTCACTATCTAAACCATCTCCATTATTACTTCAGCCAAAAGAAAGTATAATACTCCCGGCCCATAGAAATGGCAACAAAAATGATGGTTTCCCATTTTTTTACAGGAATCAAAGCACATGAATAAACATAGAAAAATGCTTTGACTCCATCCTCTTTATAATTATTTGCTTATGACAGGAATTTATTTTATTGTCTAAAAAACAATATGTATAATAAAACCATAAATAATGCAAGTCTCTTAAAATAAAAATACAACTTCTTCCCCTTTACGATTTAACACAGATATGGTAGAATATTCCCCTGGCCGATCAAGTCCATGAAAAGTAACATGCAATAAAAATATGAAAATGGAGTTTTATTTTTTTACTGTCTATACCGTATAACTATTGTCAAGGTGGAAGCGAATATGAGTAAAAAATACGATGTTTTAATAATCGGGGCGGGTGTAATCGGTGCATGTATTGCACGCATGCTTTCACACTACTACATTCGAACAGCTGTTGTTGATAAAGAAGTGGATGTTTCATTTGGTACCAGCAAAGCAAACTCCGGGATTATTCATGCCGGTTTTCATGCTCCTCCCGGTACCCTTAAAGCCCGTCTTGTTGTAAAGGGTAGCCGTCAATTCGATCGCCTGTCGGAAGAATTGGAGTTTCCCTTTGAACGTCGGGGCGAGATGGTGGTGGCCTTCAATGAAGAGGAACTACGCGTAATTCAATCTTTGTACCAGAATGGTATAAGGAATAATGTCCAGTATCTGGAGATAATTGGTCGAGATAGAGTTTTAGAAATGGAACCTAATCTCAGTACAGATATTATAGGAGCCCTCTATGCGCCGACAGCAGGAATAATCGGTCCTTATGAATACTGTTTTGCATTAATAGAAAATGCAGTTGAAAATGGTGTCGACCTCTATTTAGGTGAAAAGGTTATCAAAATTAAAAAATCAAGCAATCAGGATATCCGGATATACACGGAAAACGGATTAACAGTATCCGCCCGTTTTATTATCAATGCAGCAGGATTGTATGCAGATGAAATTGCCCGATGCATTGGATTGAATGATTTCAAGATATTACCGCGAAAAGGAGAGGAATATCTGCTGGACCGAAGAGTAGGACATCTTGTCAGGAGAGTGATTTTCCCTGTGCCGACAAAATATTCGAAGGGAATGCTCGTTATTCCTACAGTCGATGGCCCTGTTATGGTGGGCCCTACTGATGAATCGATCGAAAGCAGAGAAGATTTCAGTACCTCACGGAACGGTTTAAAACAAACTTTCGAGCACGCAAAGAAAATGGTTCCGTCAATTAAAAGTACAGACGTGATTACCTCGTTTGCTGGGATCAGACCTGTTGCTACCGGAGGAGATTTTATTATTGGCACTACACGTGTTCCAGGTTTTATTAATGCAGCCGGGATTCAGTCTCCAGGTTTAACCGCTTCGCCCGCTATCGCTGAAATGATTCGGGATTTTCTGCTTGCTGAAGGGCTCAGGCTTGAAATAAAGCCGAAGTTCAATCCAGAACGAAAGTCCTTTAAGCGTATCAGGAAAAGTATAGAAGATAGAAATTTTGAGAATGTTAAAAAATTGATTGAAAATGATAAGAATTATTCAAGACTTGTCTGTAGATGTGAAAATATAACTGAGGCAGAGATCATTGCAGCCATTAAAAAAGGTCATACTACTCTTGATGGTCTCAAGTTTGCAACCCGTGCCGGAACAGGCCGCTGCCAGGGAGGATTTTGTACATATCGTATTATGAAGATTCTTCACAGAGAAACGGGTATTCCCTACGAAAAAATCAGCAAAAAAGGACCCGGTTCTGAAGTTGTTCTGTACAGATTGAACAGGGGAGATATAAGTGAATAGGAAATCCGATGCTGTCGTGATCGGTGCAGGTCCCGCAGGCCTTGCAGCCGCACTGTCTCTAAAAAATTCCGGTATTAAAAACGTACTCATTGTTGAAAGAGAAGATTCTCCCGGCGGTATATTGCTGCAATGTATTCATAATGGTTTCGGCCTGCACCGCTTTCACGAAGAGTTGACAGGACCCGAATATGCAGAGAGATATATAGAACTATGCAGGAATAGTAATTTGGAAATATTGTTAAGCTCATGTGTGGTTGATATTAACCCGTGGGGAGAGAAGAAATCTATTATTATACTCTCCGAAGATAATGGTTTGTATGAGATAGAAACAAAGGCGGTCATACTGGCTATGGGTTGCCGTGAGCGAAATCGGGGAAATATCAATACCCCGGGAAGCCGGCCTGCAGGAGTAATGACCGCCGGCCTTGCCCAAAAACTGGTGAATATTCTCGGTTGCCTGCCCGGTAAAGAAGTGGTGATCCTGGGATCAGGCGATATTGGGTTGATCATGGCAAGACGGCTCACATGGGAAGGCGCCCGGGTTAAAGCAGTTGTGGAAATTCAACCATACCCCGGAGGGCTTGCTCGCAATATTGTACAGTGTCTCAATGATTTCAATATTCCTCTCTATCTATCCCATACAATTACGAATATTTTCGGGAATAAAAGAGTAGAGGGTGTGGAAGTCTGCCCGATTGACGGCCAGTTCCTTCCTCAATCGGAAGAGAGCTTCACCCTGAGCTGTGATACTCTGCTTCTCTCTGTGGGGCTGATTCCCGAGAACGAGCTTTCCATTAAATCGGGAATCAAAATAAACCCGGTAACCGGAGGACCTGTCATAAATTCTAATTTAATGACCAATTTACCTGGAATATTTGCATGTGGAAACGTACTCCATGTGCACGACCTTGTAGATTTTGTTTCGAAGGAATCCGAGTATTGCGGAGAACAGGCTGCGAAATATATAAGGAATGAAATGGATACCATCACGGTGGTAGATGTAGAGATTGGTAACCTAGTCAGATATGTTTTACCCTCTCAGGTAAAGTTGGGAGAAAAGACAATGCTATCATTGAGGCCTATAGCTCCGGCCGAAGAAATATATTTATATATAGATGCCAATGAAAAAGTGCTCTATAGGAGAAAATTTCATCGTATTCTGCCAAGTGAAATGATAAGAGTGCCTGTCAGGGTAATGGATGAAGAAGTGAAGAGTATTAAAATATATTTTGGATATGAGATGAAATGAAAGCAAGCCTTCTTTGTACGAGCTGCCCCTTTGGCTGTCAATTGGAAGTGGAACATAATGAAGATACAATTCTTCAGGTTAAAGGAAACAGGTGTAAAAAGGGATTGGAGTACGCAGAGAAAGAAATTTTTGATCCGCAGAGAATTATTACAACAACCGTCAGTATCTCGAATGCAATAATATCACTGGTACCTGTAAAAACTGATCGCAGCATTGCGAAACAGCTTTCTTTTGAAGTAATAGAATGCGCCTCGAAAATACAATTAAACGCTCCCGTAAAAATGGGAGATGTGGTTATTAAAAATATACTTGAAACAGGAGCAAACCTCGTTGCTACACGTACTCTTGAAAGAATAAGTACGAAACAGGATGTTTTGTATTGTTAATTACCGGTTCAAAACGGCCTGTTTCTGATCATGGCCTTATAACCAGAGGGGCAACAGGCAACCATATCGTTCGTGCTGCCCTGGAAGCGATGTGCTATCAGACAAAAGATGTGCTGGAGGCGATGCGAAAAGATACCGGATTAGAAATTGAAGCGTTAAAAAAGGAAGAGGAGAAGGCTCACTGAAAATATTTTAAAATAGGGAGTAAGATTGTGGGTAATGAAAAAAAGTTATTAGCATTTGGCCCGGTGCCGTCAAGACGTCTGGGGCGGAGCCTGGGGATAAACAATATCCCACCAAAAATCTGCACTTATTCCTGTGTTTATTGCCAGGTCGGGAGAACGATAAATATGCAGGATAAAAGGCAGGAGTTTTACAAACCTGAAGAGATCTTAAAAGATGTAAATAAAAAGGTTAAAGAAGCAGAAGCGAGAGCAGAACAGATAGATTATTTGACGTTCGTCTCAGATGGTGAACCAACACTGGATATACATCTCGGCGAGGTAATCGAACTGCTTAAAGAAATAGGGATCAGGATAGCAATCATTACGAATGCTTCTCTGATATCGAGAAAAGATGTGAGGGATGATCTTCGAGGAGCGGACTGGGTCTCCGTAAAGGTTGATACGGTAAACAATGATATATGGAGAAGGTTGAATCGGCCCCGCAGGTCACTGAAACTCGACGAAATATTGACAGGAATCCTGGAATTTTCCCGTACCTTACAGGGTGACCTGTCTACAGAAACGATGATCATTAAGGATATCAATAATATGCCCGGGGAAATAGAAAAGATTGCGGATTTTATCGCTAAAGTGAATCCAAAGAAAAGTTATATTTCAATTCCAACAAGACCTCCTGCAGAAAAGTGGGTACAATCCGTGAGCGAGTATGCACTCTCTGTTGCATATCATATTTTCAGTGAAAGACACATTGATGTTGAGTGTCTCATTGGGTATGAAGGGAATGCTTTTGCGTATACAGGAAATGTTGAAGAAGATTTACTCAGTATCACCTCGGTACATCCAATGAGGAAGGACGCTGTAAAGGAATATTTGGCAAAGGCCAATGCTGACTGGGAAGTGGTTGAAAAACTAATAAGAGAAGAAAAGCTGATAGAGGTGGCCTATAAAGAAAGTAAATTCTATACGAGAAGGTTTCGGGCTTCAAAAGAACAACTTCCATAAACGAAGTTATTAACTTCAAACCATTTTTCATACTGGGCAGTATGCTCTTCAAAAGGTTCAATTTTTACCATATATTCACTCTAAAAAAAACCTACTAATTGTTTGATATACAGAATATAATAGAGGTTGTTTCACAACCTCTTATTAGGTTGTCCCATACATATAAATTATACATTTGATGCTATATATAACACAGGATTCTGTATCTAAAGAGCCATTTTATATGTTAAGGGACAGCCTGAATAAGATCAAGGGACTTTTGTTACTACTTTATAGAAAGCAATGTATTAATAAGGAGGAAGATATGCGGAAGGTCTTTCGTAAAATAGTAATTATAGCTGGCAGTGTCCTGGGGATTTTTCTGATCCTGTACGGAACCTGGTTGTGGTACTCCCGGAAGGCACATCCTAAGACCGGCGGCACCATCAAGGTTGAAGGGCTCACCGCTGCGGTTGAGATATACAGGGACAAAGAAGGTATCCCCCATATCTACGCAGGTACCGAGGAAGACCTTTTCTTCGCCCAGGGCTTTGTTCACGCCCAGGACCGCTTCTGGCAGATGGAGTTCTGGAGGCGCATAGGCTCCGGCAGGCTCGCCGAGCTTTTCGGGGAGAATGTTCTGGGAACAGATATATACCTGCGGACGGTCGGCTTTGAGCGTATAGCCGCTCGGGAATACGAAATGCTTGACCGTGACACCAGGAGGATACTGGACGCGTACGCTGAAGGTGTCAATGCCTACATCCAGGGCCGCAAACCTTCCAAACTGGGCCTCGAGTTTTCTATCCTGAAACTGAATGGTGTTGAGTTTGAAATCGAGCCCTGGACACCGGTGAACACGCTCACCTGGGCCAAGGTGATGTCGCAGGACCTGGACTCAAACATGGGAGAAGAACTGGAAAATGTTGAGATGATCCGGGCTGTGGGGCCGGTTATGGCCGGGGATTTTGAAGCGCCCTATCGTGATGATGAAATGCCCTACATAATATCTGACGAGGAGCTTTCTGTCGCAGGCCTGATACACGAGGGCACGGTATCCTATTCACTGACAGAAGATCTTGTTTCTAATTTGTTTCAAATTGACACCCGTCTGAAGGGAGATTTAGATTTAAATAAGGGGCTGGTGTTCGGAGGTTTCAGGAGTGTCGGGTCAAACAACTGGGTCATCTCGGGCAAGCTGACATCAACAGGTATGCCCCTGCTCGCCAATGACCCCCATCTTGGAATAACGATGCCCTCAATATGGTATGAGATAGGCCTTCACTGCGCAGGAGAGGAGGACAAAGCAGGGGGAAACAGGGACTGCGGTATAGACGTGAGGGGTTTTTCCTTTCCCGGAGTTCCCGGCGTGATAATCGGCCACAACTCCAGCATTGCCTGGGGTTTAACTGGCCTCGGGCCTGATGTTCAGGACCTCTACATCGAGCGGATCAATCCTGAAAACCCGAACCAGTACGAGGTGAACGGCAGGTGGTTGGACATGGACCTCATCCCTGAGGAGATCAAAATCCACGATGAAGATGAGCCGTACCGTTTTCTCGTGCGAAAGACCCGTCACGGGCCTATTGTTACCGATCACGGCTTTATGCTAGACTACAGTGACTTCGGAATCACGCCGCAGAAAGCCTTTCCAGAGAATCTCGTTTTCACTGCCATGTCGCTGCGCTGGACCGCGCTTGAGCCCACCACGGTTTTAAAAGCTGTCATCATGCTCAACCGCGCCCGAAACTTTGAGGAATTCCGCATGGCACTGAGTTACTGGGACACACCGTCACATAATATTATTTACGCGGATATTGACGGCAACATAGGCTACCAGATGCCCGGTCTGATCCCTATACGCGCCAAGGGAGACGGGAACTCGCCTGTCCCGGGCTGGACAGATGACTATGAGTGGATAGGCTACATCCCGTTTGATGAACTGCCATACGTCTACAACCCTCCCAAAGGCTACATCGTCACTGCCAACAACCCTGTGGTTTCCGATAAATACCCGTATTTGATTGCAAAAGAGTTCAGCCAGGGATACCGAGCCAGGCGCATTATCGACTTGATCAAAGCTGATACAGACGGCATCTCGATAGAAGACATTAAGCGTATGCAGGCAGACTCTTTCACCCTATCTGCCATCGAGATACTGCCGTATCTTGAAAACATCAGTTTTGAAGACGAGGGGATTGAAGCCGCGAGGGATTTTCTTCTGGAATGGGATTTCCGGATGGATAAAGACAGCCCCCGTGCCGCGCTCTATGCGTATTTCTGGCAGAAGCTCATAGAAAAAACCTTTAAAGATCAGCTCATTGAAAAACTGTGGCCCCCCGGAGGTTCCCGGCTTATGACAATGTTTTACCAAATCCTTAGGGATCCCCGGAGCCGCTGGTGGGATGATGTCACCACGCCGGAGCTAATAGAAACACGCGACGAAATCCTGACCAGCGCGTTTGAGAGGGCCTATGAGCTATGTGTAGAGGATCTGGGCGGCAAACCGGAGGAATGGAAATGGGGGGACGTTCACCTTGCCGCATTCCGGAATGAAACTCTGGGCGAATCCGGCATTGGTCCCATTGAAGCTATTTTCAACCGGGGCCCTGTTGGTGTGGACGGAGGTGTTGGCCAGGTCAACCCGAACAACTGGAGATATGACGAACCCTTTGAAGTAAAACACATCGCTTCCATGCGTATGATCGTAGATCTTGGTGATTTCTCAAACTCACAAATGATGCACACCCCGGGCCAGAGCGGGCATCCAGGGCACAGGCATTACGACGACTTTATCGAACGGTGGCAAAATATTCGGTACCACCCGGCGCTCTGGGACAGGAGCGAGGTTGAAAAGAGCTCGAAAAAAAGACTTGTATTAAAACCTAAATGAAAGAAAGAAACTGTTTTGCATATGTACTGTAGGTTTCAAGGTACACCTGCAGGAATTGTCTTGATATGTCACACCATTTTTTCGGAAAGTTCACTTATCCTTTTATAGCTGAAAACCGGCCCGTCTTTACAGACGTATTTAGAACCAATACTGCACCTGCCGCATTTGCCTATCCCGCAGCTCATCCGCCTTTCAAGAGATGTTATGATCCTGTTATGCCCGAATCCCAGCTCTAAAAGAGGAATCATTGTAAACTTGAGCATTATCGGGGGGCCGCAAACAAGGACATAGGCATTTTCGGACCCGGGCGCTACCTCGCGGAGAACTATAGGAACAAAGCCCTCTCTCCCCTTCCAGCTTTCATCACCCCTGTCAACTGTTATATAGGTGTCAATATCGGACCTTTGCTCCCACTCTTCGAGCTCGGATTTGTATAAAAGCTCACCGGGGCTTCGGGCACCGTAAATTACCGTGATCTTTTCATACCTCGAGCGGTTTCGCTCATCGAGTATGTACTTTATTGTGGCCCTCAGGGTAGTCATAGCAAATCCGCCTCCGACGATGACAACATTCTTTCCCTCCATATCCCGGATAGGGAAACTGTTGCCGTACGGGCCCCTCACACCTATCCTGGCGCCCTCTTCAAGACTGTGGAGCGTGGTTGTCACAACACCTTCCGGGTAGCGTTTTACGGTAAATTCGATATACTCTGTATCGAGAGGAGAAGAAGCTATCCCGATGGGGATTTCACCGGCACCGGGTACTGAGATCATGGCGAACTGCCCGCATTCATGTTTGAATTTTTTCCTGTCTTTTTTGTCGCAAAAAACAAACCTGAAGGTCTTCAGGTCCTTTGCCTCATTCTCAATAAATATCGAATCTATTACAACCGGCATGGGAAGGTACGGATTGCCCGGGTGGTCTGAGCTCATTTAACAACCTCCATGACCGTTTCTCTGATATCCATGCTGACGGGGCATTGCGAGATGCACCTTCCGCACCCCACACAGAAAATTTCACCGAAAATTTTAACAGTCGAGAGAAATTTGTGCATGACTCTCTGCCTCATCCTCTCCCGGATAAGTGCCCTCGGGTTATGCCCGGACGCTTCAAGGATGAAAAACGGAAACATGCAGGAGTCGTACACCCTGCTTCGCTTACCCCGGGAACTTTTCCCGTCATCGTATATTCCAAAACAGTGGCATGTGGGGCATAAAAAAGTACAAACGCCGCAGCCGAGACACTTCCTTGTAATTTCTTCCCAGCGTGGTGATTCAAAGCTTTTATCAAGTTTTTCTGCCGTTTTTGTAAAGTCCACTATCTGGATTTTTTTTTCAGTACTCGACGATCGTTTGTCAGCAGTGTCACTGTCGGCTTTTTGGGGTTTTTGAAAAAATGAGGAAAATGTATCTATAAATTTATCTCCCTTTTCAGAATATGACTCAAACAATAAATAATTGTCAGTTTCCCGCGCCAGGATGTCCGTTCCGTCCTTTCCTGAATGACTGCCTCCCACCGATGTGCAGTAACAGGTTGCAAGAGGCTGCGTGCAGGCATAGGAAATTATGACTGTGTTTTTTCTTCTTATTTCATAATAGGGGTCTGTAAAATTATCATCGAGGAATATTTTATCCAGTAAACTTACCGAATATACATCACAGGGTCTGAGCCCGAAAACAACCCTCATTTCATCAGGGAGCGGCGCGTCCGTCATTTCACCTTCTTTATAGGCGCATATCATCTCGCTTTGCGGGAAAAAAAGGTTTTTCGGGGGCCTTTTAAAATTAGAATAATTCAGCTCTATCTCATTTGCCGGATCAAACGGCAGTAGGGAAACGCCTTTGCTGCTTCTGACAGGGACATAAAATACACTGTCTTTACTTACAGCTTCGCCCAGTTTTTTAAGTTCACTTTTTTTTATTTTTCCGTTCACCATCACGATCCTCATTACACCCTGGTGCCGAGTTCACTGCATTTTACGGCACAAACGTCAGTTCGCAGAAAACAGCTTTATTATCAAGAATGCGGCCTGCCCGCTTCAGGGTTCCGTAATAAACTCCTGGCTGTCATTCTCTTTAAACGCGCACAGCGGAAGGTCTTCATCCGAGAGGCCGGGAACATAGCCGAAAAGATCTTTTACGTCTTTACACAGCTTCTGCGTAAATATTCGCAGGTCGAT
>SDBT01018680.1_pt1 | contig 10888 bp, 7 predicted proteins | sample 2277101 | NCBI WGS metagenome assembly SDBT01 (sample SAMN10404973, study PRJNA504765) | marine sediment metagenome | isolation source: marine sediment core GS10_PC15, 103 cmbsf | place: Arctic Ocean: Southern Knipovich Ridge | collected 2010 | reverse complement strand
GGATATTTTGAATTATGAAATATAACGATAATATATAGGATTAACGCTATAAGTCCAGTCCATCCACGCATCCATCCAAAAAAAAAATGTGCTAAAAAATAAATATCCCAGGGTGTAAATGCTGAACCTATAAGTAGGATACCTGATATAATATTAAAGAATGAGCCTAAATTGCTGAGAATCTTCTCTGTACTATTATCACGAAAGAAATAAGGAAACGCTATGGCAAAAATGATTAATGAGATCCCGCGCACGCTCAAAGTTATTATAAATATTACACATGAAATTGTATTGTCTTTTCCTGAGTGGGCTTTTGTTCGACCCAAATCGCTAAACCAATTAGCCCAAAATGAGTATCCAGGAGCGCTTGGATCAACTAAAGTACCACCGGTATAAAATAACATTGCTATAAAAGTAAGGATTACAAATTGGATAATCCCGACCATTTCGAATATAAAAGCCCATTCTCTCCAATTTTTATCTTTCATTGATTTGTTTTTTATTATATTATTATATTGATACACTAAATATAATTAGATATAATTAGATATGGTTAACAAATATTTTAAAGGTTCGTGGTCAAGTACTTGCCCTCAATTTGTCTATAGAAAAGCAGAATGTAAGCATATTAACAGTGTAAAAATAAATAATGATTAAAAAGAGAGCAGATTAAATCCATTCGTCCATCGTCTTATTTTTTGAGATCTTTAAATTTCTCTTAGGTTTACGAGGAAAATACTTCTTTATAGATTTTTCGGGTAAACTTGGATGCTGTAAAAGATTATACTCTATAAATCGTTCCTCCTTCTTTATTACGACAATAACTTGACCAAAGTGAGAAAGAATTTTCCCTCCTTCAGGTTTGAACTCAGAAAATTTATTTAACGGGGCACTGATGACTATTAGCGGTTGGGTTTTCTCTTAATTGCGAAACTCGTATTGCTCATATACTATGAGTAGCATGTCAAGCGATATTCCTCTAATCCACAGGCCCCATTTTTTTTAATTATCTCGCTCTTAGGGAAGCCATTTCCTCTTTACTCAAGTAATTGAGGTGTCTTTCATTCCGAGTATAAATCCCTCCATAACTACTCAGTAATATTAAGTGAACATAGATTAATAAATGAATGGGGTGTAACAAAATTTTGAAATAAAAATTTCAATAAAACTACAATCATAAAATATTTTATAGAGAAAATAAAAAAAAAAAGATTCTTATTGCTCACGTTTCAGTTTTGCTTGCATTACCTTTCTAAATTTCTCAAGCTGTTTTCGGGGAGTTACAGTTGGTCTTTCATATCTTCTCAATTTAGATTTTATTCCGAAAAGATATTTTGAAATATTCTTCAATTTTTCAAGATCGTAGCGCATCATCATGGTGATCGTTTCCATTTGAGGTGAACCGCCACCATGTAGGCCAGCTACCTGCATTAATCCCGCCAATTCTGAAACAGCTAGAGTTTCGATTCCTTTGAAACAACGATATACATTCTCCGGCTTGACTCTCGGATTTCTTTTTAGATATTTCATTGCAAGTTCTCCAACCTCCTCAGATGTAAAACTTTCCTCTAGAGGTAGAGTAGCAATTAATCCCCCTGAAAGGTCTGCTAAAATTTTATACTCCTCGTAAATCATCTCGCCCGCAAAACGTCTTCCTGCATTAGTTAATATTTCGTCAGGAATTTGAGTACCTGAAGGTGACTTCTCAGAATGCTTAGCACTCGATTCTCCTGCAGCAAAGACAAGCTCAGCAGCCCCTATCAGATGAGAGATTTTATCTTGAACATGAGACGCTTTTTCAATTCCATTATATTCTGCAACTAACGCAGCTGCGCTAGCAATAACCTCGGTAACTGCTGGCTTACAGCCTGTATAACTATGCCGGTGATAGTGCGCAAACATTAGTGCGAGAAAGCCAGCATAAGGTGTTTGTCTCGGATCTCCATGTCCATTTAGAAATATTCGCTCCTTTGGAACAAATACATCATCAAAAATGATAAAAGTCTCGGCATCTCCTATATTTGCAGTAGGAGTACCAAATTTCTTCGGACTTTTTACATACGCGGGTCGAGTTAATAGTTTAACTCCATCCCAATCACATGGCAGAGCAAATGCCACGGCATAATCTTTATCCTCCGGACCCATGAAACGGCAAGGAAGAACTATCATCTCATCGGCATAGGGAGTGTTAGTGATATTGATTTTACAGCCTCTAACAACTATACCATCTTCTCGAGTTTCTATAACTCTCAAATATTGGTCTGGATCTTCTTGTTCGTGAGGCCTCTTCAAGCGATCTCCTTTAGGATCCGTTTGAGCCGCACTTGCCACTAAATCGTTGTCTTGAAAGAATTCAAGATATTTTTTAAACCTTTCATAGAATTCAGTACCTATAGCTTGATCGCATTCATAGGTAATTACAGAAAGAGCATTCAATGAATCTATCCCCATACAGCGCTGGATGCAGCCACCAACTCTATGCCCTAAAAGACGAGTCATTCTTTGTTTTTTTAGTAGATCTTCTTCATTTTGGTGGATGTGAGTAAATCTGTTAATAGTTTTTCCTGTAAGATGTGATGTTGCAGTGCATATGTCTGAATATTCGTCTGAATGGGCACAATCAAATGTCTCTTTAATAATCCGCATCCCACCCTTTAATCGCTCGTCGGCTCTACCGACTTTCTCATCTCCAATGTAGATATTAGGTTTCATTTTTAATAATCTTTGATAATAATCATCATAGGTTTTCACTTTTTCTTCACCAATTTCTCTTAATTTTGTATTGAATAAATTTTAACTATTAAATAATAATAGATTAACTATTTTGATTAATATTTAATCATTAATAAAAAATAAGAATTGTTCTTACCTCATCAGCAAAAACATTATCTATACCATGCTATTGCAAAAACGAGAGTGTAATACTAATATATTTTTAAGCTTCTTGTAGTTTCAGATGTGGATTAAAATTCATAGCCACATTTTTTACATACATTTATTTTTGCGTATGTTGGTCGATTGCCATAGTGTGCTAAGGGTTTTGTTTTATCTTCAATTACTTTAATATTTTTGCCAACAGCGCCGCACTTTACGCATGCCAATCGATCTCCACTGAGAGAAACAGAAACAACCATTTCTGGTTTAAGTTCGCCTAATTCCGCTTCAAGATCTTTAATACGGTATGCTAGTTCTTCGATTAATCTTTCTTTTGAGTTGATTTCCTTCAATTTAGGTTCATTTTCAACAAAAAACTTATTTAGTTCAGTATTTTTATTATTTAAATCATCTATTTCCTTCTTTTGTTTATCTATTTCGCTCTTTAGCTTATCTAATTTTTCATCCTTTGGGATTAATTTATTTGTTAAATCATCCAATTTCGCTTTTAGTTCTACGATCTTTTCATCCTTTTTTGAAATTGAAGTAGTAGCTTCACTAATCTTCTTTTCTAATAAATCAATTTTTTTATTAGCATTTTCTACTTCAAGAGTTAGGAGAGTTTTTTCATTAATGCTTTGTTTTGCTAAATAATCTAATTCTGCTTCTTTAACGCTCAAACTTTGCTCAAGTTCGCTTAAATCTTGCTCCTGCTTTTTAAATTTGACGGCGAACGCTGCAAGTATCTTCTCATTGAACTCTTCCATATCGCTTTTATCGTTTTCCATCTTATAACTCCATCTTTTAACTTCTTACCTTCATGTTTTATAATATAAACTTAATAATTTCACTTAACAAACTAAAAATAGAACTTATATTTATTATTTTTTTTTTAGAGTGAATGTATAATAATTTGTTAGAATAATTATTTATTTCATAGATTTGGAACAATTGATTGAAATACTCAAAAATAATAATATTAAAGCAATAATTATAATAATTTAAAATCTTAAATCATACTCCAGAAATCTACCTCGTACTATTTTTTAAAAATGTTCAGAAAAACCATTAAATTAAAATACTCTTTTACAATATTTTTACAAATGTTCAATAAAAGTAAGAAAATCTTGAAATTTTTCATCAAAAATAATTTTAAATAGAATAAAGTATATTAAATATTAAAAAAAATAAAAACTTTTTAATATTATTTACGGTTATTAAAATTAAATTAAAATAAAAGAGTAAGAAATATATGGATAATAGAATATTCATTCTAGATGTTACCAATCGTGACGGTGTCCAAACTAGACTCGGTTTAGCTAAATTGGAAAAAATGGGTGGAGCTGATATAAAAACATGAAAGGAGACACTAGACAAATAAATGAAGATTATATAAATGGCATTAAATCTCATGATGATGAGATCCAAATAAAAAAGGGTCTTGTTGGAGTATATGTAGATGAGAGTTTAATTAGTTTTATTGATGGAATAAATGGGAAACTTTATTATCGTGGTTATGAGCTCAAAAACCTTGTAGAGAATTCTTGTTTTGAAGAAGTTGCCTATTTATTGATTCATGGGGAGCTCCCATCAAAATACGAGTTTGAATACTTTAAGGATCTCCTAATTAAGGAAAGAAATATTCCTGATAATATTCTAACTCTCTTAAAAAGCTTCCCACGAAATACAACAAGAATAGAGCTATTAAGAACTGCCGTTTCAGCACTATCACTTTACGATCCAGATGATTATGACTATACTGAGGATGCTAATATACGTAAGGGCATTAGGATTATAGCCAAAATTCCAACTATTCTAGCTTTTTCTCACCGGATTCAATCTAACTTACCTCTTGTAGAACCCTCGGAGGAGTTATCTCATGCAGCAAACTATTACTATATGATGACTGGGGGGATGGCTAGCCCGGAGTTTGAAGATGCTTTTGATAAAATACTAATTTGTCACGCCGATCATTCAATCAACTCATCAACTTTTTCATGTAGAGTCACGGTATCTACACTTTCAGATATTTATAGTGGAATAACAAGTGCTATTGGAACCCTTCGAGGTCCACTTCATGGTGGGGCAAATGAGCGATTCATAAATTCAATGTTCACTGAAATAAAGAAGAAAGATCTAGTAATTCCATGGGCTCAGAAGAAATTAGATAAGAAAGAAAAAATCATGGGGTTTGGGCATAGGGTTTACAAGACCTGGGACCCCCGAGCCGTAATTTTAAGGGAAATATCTGAACATTTCTGGAAAGAATATATGAATGGTCATCAAATTGATAAAATTCACGGTACCTTGCATGACAGTATTCATGACAAAGGAGTAGTCGATTCGATTTATGAAATGACTGAGATTCTCACTGATTACATGATTAAAACAAAGGGAATTTATCCGAACGTCGATTCTTACTCAGCTGGGTTACTTCACAGTCTTGGCATTCCTACTGCATCTTTTACCCCTTTGTTCGCAGCTTCACGCAGTGCTGGCTGGGTAGCTCATGCTATAGAGCAGTTAGGGAATAATAAACTTATTAGACCAAGATTGAAATATATTGGAGACTTAGATAAAGATTATACTGCTATATCGGATAGATAAAATTCTAAATCTAATCCTTTTTGAATTATTATTTAATGAAAGTGGCGAATATGATTATTGAATATTATCGTGGCATGAAGGAAAATAATTCCTCAATCTCATCAATAGGTAATCTTGAAATGATTGAATAAGTGGGAGTTATAATCTGCCTTGCTAACTTCCTTTTTTCTTCCAGCAGTTTATCAATCTTTTCTTCTATTGTTCCTGCAGCAACAAATTTGTAGACATTGACGTTCTGATCCTGACCAATCCGATAAGCTCTATCAGTAGCTTGTGACTCCGTGCTAGGATTCCACCACCGATCTACATGTATTACATTTGTTCCTTGAGTTAAATTTAAACCAAAACCACCAGCTCTTAGGGAAATAATTAGAATTTTTGAACTTACCTCCTTACCTGATTGAAAATCTTTAACAATCTTATCTCTTTGATTGAGACTCAAGCTACCATGATAAAATGATACGATTTCCCCAAATTTAGCGTTAAAAGCTTTCAGTAAAATATCGCCCAACGTTTTATATTGTGAAAATATAAGAACTTTTTGTTCATTTTCAAGAATGTTCTCAACGATATAAAAAATCCTCGCGATTTTAGGAGATTGTCTAAGAAATTCCTTGAGATTTTTATTAAAATCATATTTAGCTGGTTCAACTTTAAGATATTGTAATGGGTGATTACAAAGCTGTTTTAGCTTAGTTAATAGTTTAAGTACAAGACCATTTCGCATTTTTCCACTAATATAATTTTCTCTTATATCTTTAATGATTTCATCCACTATTTTTTTGTATAGGATTGTTTGGGAATCAGACAGATTAATATATATCGTAATTTCATTTTTTTCTGGTAAATCTTTAATCACATCTTTATCTGTTTTTAATCGTCTCAATATGAAGGGATCTATAATCTTTTTTAGTTTTTTGATTTTTTCAGCATTTTGATAATTCTCAATAGGGTTGACAAATGTTTTCCTGAAATCATTCAATGATCCTAATAGGCTAGGATTTAAAAAATTAAAAAGCGACCATATTTCATCGAGACGGTTTTCTATGGGTGTACCACTTAATGCGATTCTAAACCCCCCTATTAATTGGTAAATGGATTTGGCTCTTTTGGAATTAAAATTTTTAATGTTTGTCGACTCATCAATTATAATACCATTAAATTTTATTGTTTTTAGGAGGTTTATGTCGTTTCTTATTACTCCGTAGGAAGTTAAAATTATTCGGTGAGCAATACGAAAGTCATCTCTCTTATTACATAGATTCCCCCTATTCGTTCCATAGTATTTCAGAATCTTTAATTTAGGAGAAAATCTCATTATCTCATGCTCCCAGTTAATTAATAAGGATGTAGGACATACAATTAAAAAACTACCTTTTTCATTAGGATAATTCTCTAGTCGGTATGAGAGATAAGCTAGAATTTGTATAGTCTTGCCGAGACCCATATCATCTCCCAAGCATACTCCCAGCCCCATATCACATAGCATCGCTAACCAAGAAAGTCCCACTTGCTGGTAATCTCGTAGTTCACCCACGAAATCTTTTGGGGTCTCTATTAATTTAAAATCTAACTTATTCTTGATATTTTTTATTATTGTTCTAAAATCTCCTAAAAATTTAATTTCATACTTATTTTTCAAAAGTAAATTCGTGTATTTATGTAATAACTCTAATTTTATTACTTCTCCAGTCTTTATTTTACCAGAAAATCCATTAGTATCGTAAATCCTCTTTAAAAAATCTAGATCTTCCTTGTTAATGAAAATCCATTTATTGTCTCTCCATTTTATCATCGAATTATCCATTTTCGATAATCTTTTCAATTCGTCTAATCCTACAGGTTTTCCGAAAAGAAGAATTTCGTATCGGAAATCTACTAGAGAATCCAAACTAAAATCAGAAATACTCTTAAATGATTTGGATTCGATTAGTAATCTGGCAGATAAACCTCTCTTCTGTGCAAATCTTAATTTGACAGGGTATTGAATCTTAAATCCAATATATTTAAGTAACTCTATTGGTTGGTTAAGAAATTCAGAAACCTCAGAAGAAGTCATCTCAATATTTTGGGGGTGTTTATCCTTTAAAGCGCGGTTTAAGGGAGGAAATACTTTAGTTGCTATTCTCATAGAATCTAATAGCATGTTTAGAAACTTCTTTTTTTTTAAAAGAATGCTCAAAAACTTTTCTCCAAATAACTCATCATCATTCCACATATCAGACAATGGTGTAAAAAAGTTTTCATTTTGGAGTTTTAAATAAAATTTGATTGGCCATCTATTCGACTCGTCTTTAGGCAATTCTATCGAGATATAGAACTCCACTGTTTTAAGAAAGATTGGCTTAAGTTTTTCTTGAAATTTTGGATCAAACTTCTTATTATTCGAGAAATCTTCTATAAACTTCAAAAATGATGCATTCCTCCTTCAAAATTTTAAACGTTTCTTTCAACTTATCTTTTTCTATTTTTCAAAATAAAACATAACGCGTTTCCTAAAGATAAAAAACTAGTAATTTATTGATTATAATCTTCCAAATGGTTTTTACACCACAATTTTTATTATTACTTAAATAACCGTTCCTCTCTTTTGTTGGATTATAAATTAAATATAATGAACCAAAGTTACAAACTTTATCGATTAATTTATCTTGGAACGATTATTAAATTTCTATTGGGGGTAATTGAGGGACTTCTTCATCATTCCAAGATTCTACGACAGGATAATCCCACCAGTGGGGTGGAATTTGTGAATAATCCCCGTATTTTTTTAATCCTCTAGCAAATGCTTTCGCGTTTCTTTTTGGAACTTGAATATCTTTAGGTTGTGGATAAAAATATGCGCCAAATCCTCCATCTTTGGTGCCTAAATTTCTTACCATATGCCATACTTCTCTTTCACATTCTATAGGTGTTCCTAGTGAATAAATTGATTGGATATTTACGCAGCCCCAGAACATGATTTTTCCGCGGTATGGTTTTAAATCATTATATCCAGACATTCTTGGGCTGTCTAGCTCGATTGAATCTAAACCCCAATCAATGAGTAAGGGTAAAAGTTTATCTATTTTTCCACAGCAATGATGATGAAATTCACATCCTAAACTATGGGCTTCTTCAATAAGAGTTCTATAAACCGGCTCATAAAATTTCTCAAACATACGGGGACTAAAGTATGGTCCTTTTTGTGATCCCAAATCTTCGTACAGCCAGAATCCGTGAGGCTCAAGTCCATATTTAACACTATTTTTCATCACTTTTACGAAATTTTCCGTCAAATGCTCTAATAATCTTTTTAATGGTAACACATATTTTCTATGATCAATCAAATAAGTAGAAAAGCCTCGCATTCCCGCAGCAACTTCGTGTGGACCAAGACTACTAAATAAGACCGCGCGATATTTATCTGCACCAAAACTCTCCTTTAACTGGTGAGCCACACGAAACCGGGTTTTATCATCAGGATCTGGTGTATATTTTAAGATATAATCTTCAAAGTCTTCCCATTTTAATAAAGATGGTCTTCCAGGATGACCCATATTATCATCTCGACCTGACATGTTCCAAATACAACCCCACTCATCAATCTCTTCATGTGGAATTTTGCGCCAATTATCCCCTTTATACTCAGGATTATTTTTCGCCCAATCAGGTTTATCCCAATGATAACGGCCCCTAACATGTGGAAAAAAGCCCTCTTCATTTTGGCCCCAACCAGGACGCCAATTTTTTGCATGGATAATTGGTAAAGGTAAAAGATCACCACCAACCAAGTCGAAAGTGGGTACTTTATCTGGTTTTTGGAAGTAAACTGCTGCTTTAACTCGTTCTATCGAATTCATGATGGAAACTTATTTTATTATTAATGTTAGATAATTTATTTGCTACTTGAAATAATTAAGAAAATTATAAAAACAATATTAAAAATATTTTATTAAATCTTATTAAAAAGGCAAATCAAGCACTAACAGCGTAGATTATTAACGATAGTTCACTTTAATTTATAAAAAATAGTTTATGGATTTCTTAAAATAAAAAAACTTTCCCCTTCATATTGCAAAGATTTATAAATGTTCAACGTTACATTTATTGTATATAATGAAACGTTAAAAAATGTATGGAGTGATAAAAAAATGCAAAAACCAAAAATTTTTAAAATATGTGTATTTGGAAATCTTGGAGTAGGGAAATCTACTCTAATTAGCCAATGTTTTAAAGAATCTGATAATAAAAATATTGGAGGATCTCCTGAAAAGACAATTGGAGTTATATTTTATCAAGGAATTATAGAGGTTGATGGGATAGAAGTAAGTTTACAAATTTGGGAACTAATTGGAGATAAGCGTTTTTGGTTTCTTTATAAGCAGTACGTCTTAGGGACTGCAGCAGGTATTTTTATTTATGACATAACAGATAATTCTAGTTTAAAAAATTTAGACAAGTGGTTAAATATTTTAAAAAAAGGCAGAAGAAATACAAATCTTCCAATTTTAATGGTGGGTAATAAGGCGGATCTTCAAGAAAAAAGCAAGATTTCAATCGAGCGTGCTTCGAAATTAGCATCATCCAAGAGTTTGATCGGCGCAATAGAAATTTCAGCAATGAATAAGGCTGATGTAAAGGAACTTTTAATTAATTTTGTCCGAATAATTCTAAGAATCGATCCAAAAAGGCACTTAATAGAAGTCTTCAAAAATAAATTAAGCCTAAGAATATTAATTCTATTGAAAATATTTAATGAATTAAGCATGACCAATATAGCTCATCATATGGGAAAGAGTAAAGCCACAATATCTCGTAGAACAAGAGAATTGATTCGAATAGATCTAATTGATTCATATTCAAAGGATGATGAGCCTCAAGCGGGGAATATAAAGCGAAAATATTACAAATTAAGTAAAAATTTTAAGGTATTATTAGAGAAAAAAGATTTAGATTTGAAAGATATAATAAATAATAAAAACTGGGAACCTTTACTTGAGAATCTGTCGAAATATTCATATTACTATAAAAAAATTAAATTTATATCAAACTCTCTAAATAATTTTATAGAAACAACAGAGAATTTACTCCTTACTTCGGTTGCTATGGAAAAATTACCCATAATTGAAACAATTAATTTGTTAATGGAGAAGTTAAAAAATAATGTGATGCAATTTCGCTTCTTAACTGAGGAACAATACAAAGAAGTCCAAAAATTGAACATAGAGTATCATTCTAAATTAGACAAGATTATAGAAAAGGATGTAACATCAGAGAAGCCGTATTTGTATATAAATATGCTCTTACCTATATTAAGTATCACTAAATATTCTGATAAAACAGATTTGTATGCATTGGGCTTACGTCAACAAACAAAAAATATCCTAAATATTTAATAATACTATCTTAACATCATTTTTTTTTT
>SDBT01018679.1_pt1 | contig 10888 bp, 12 predicted proteins | sample 2277101 | NCBI WGS metagenome assembly SDBT01 (sample SAMN10404973, study PRJNA504765) | marine sediment metagenome | isolation source: marine sediment core GS10_PC15, 103 cmbsf | place: Arctic Ocean: Southern Knipovich Ridge | collected 2010 | reverse complement strand
GAGATCATGGAGCAATGCCTCGTCAATGCCCGCGAGGCGCTTGGGCGGCGGCTGGCCGAGTCCGCCTCGCAACGCAAATTACTGGAGGGTGTGGCCGAAACCTTCGACCTGGAAGACGTGCCCGCGCGCATCGAGGTCTATGACAACAGTCATATCCAGGGGTCCAACCCTGTTGGCGCGATGATCGTCTCCGGGCCCGAGGGCTTTGAAAAAAACAGTTACCGCAAGTTCAACATCAAGTCGAAAGACCTCTCGCCCGGCGATGACTATGCCATGATGCGCGAGGTTCTGACCCGGCGTTTCTCACGGCTGCTGAAGGAGGCGCGCGATGATGGCAAAGACGGCAATAGCGCCGTCTGGCCCGATCTTCTCCTGATCGACGGCGGCGCGGGGCAATTGTCCTCGGTCCACGAGGTGCTGGATGAGCTTGGTATCGACACTCTGCGAGTCGTCGGTATCGCAAAGGGTCCGGACCGCAATGCGGGGCGTGAACGCTTCTTCATCCGGGACCGTAGCAATTTTCTGCTGCAACCGCGTGACCCGGTTCTTTATTTCGTCCAGCGGCTGCGCGATGAAGCGCATCGCTTCGCCATTGGCGCGCACCGGGCCAAGCGCAGGAAAGCAATCGGCGCAACGCCGCTTGACGAAGTGCCGGGCATCGGCCCTGCGCGCAAACGCGCCCTGCTCAAGCATTTCGGCTCCGCCAAGGCGGTAAGCCGGGCCGGACTGATGGATTTACAGTCCGTCGAAGGTATATCCTCGCAGATGGCGCAAACCGTTTATGATTATTTTCATGAGCAGAATCGCTGAAAAGCCTTACACTGCGCCGCAAATGGAACGAGTCGCGCGCCAGAGCATGCATCTATACCTACCAAACCTGCTGACATATGGCCGGATCGCGGCCGTGCCGGCGCTGGTGGGCTGCTTCTTCCTCGAAGGAGATTTCGCCAACTGGCTGGCGCTGGCGATCTTTGTTATCGCCGCCCTCACCGACGTGCTCGACGGCTATCTGGCTCGCGCCTGGGAGCAGCAAACATCTCTCGGGCGCATGCTCGACCCAATCGCCGACAAGCTGCTGGTTTCGGCGGCACTCATGATGCTGGCGGCCCAGCAGACCATTGCCGGGTGGTCCTTGTGGGCTGGGGTAATTATCCTCAGCCGCGAAATCCTCGTCTCTGGCTTGCGCGAGTTCCTGGGCGAGGTGAATGTCAGCGTACCGGTCACCAATCTCGCCAAGTGGAAGACGTTGATGCAGATGGTCGCCATCGGGTTTTTGCTGGCCGGCTCCGCGGGCGACAAGATTTTTCCATGGACGACCTTGACCGGGCTCTGCTTGTTGTGGGTGTCGGCAATTTTAACGCTCTATACCGGCTGGGATTATTTCCGCGCCGGCATGAAGCATGTACTGGAAATGGGTCACGACGAATGAGCGTCAAACTTCTCTATTTCGCCTGGGTGCGGGAGAAGACGGGCCTGGGCGAGGAAACGGTCGATCTTCCCGGAGACGTCAAAACCGTCTCCGACCTGATTGGCTGGCTAAGATCGCGCGGGCCGGAATATGTGGCGGCGTTTGAACAATCCCGCGTCATCCGCACCGCGCTCGACCAGACCCATGTTCCCCATGACGCTGCAATTGCCAACGCGCGGGAAATCGCGTTCTTCCCGCCGGTGACCGGTGGTTAGAGATATCTTATGATCCGCGTTCAACAGGAAAATTTCGATATCGGCGCAGAGATCGAGACGCTCCGCGCGGGGCGCACCGATATGGGCGCCATCGTCTCCTTTACCGGCACCGTGCGAGACACCGCCAAGGGCGAGGCCATATCGCTGATGACGCTGGAGCATTATCCCGGCATGACCGAGAAGGAGCTGGAGCGCATTGAAGCCGAAGCGAATGAACGCTGGCCGCTGCAGGCAAGCCTCATCGTCCACCGCTACGGCCCCATGAAGCCGGGTGAGAATATCGTGCTGGTGGTGACTGCCTCGCCGCACCGGCAAGCTGCTTTCGAAGCCGCCCAATTCCTGATGGATTTCCTGAAAACCGACGCCCCCTTCTGGAAAAAGGAAGACGGACCTGACGGGGGCGACTGGGTCGATGCGCGCGAGAGCGACGATGATGCCCGCAAACGCTGGGAGACGCCGGAAAAAGCGGCGGAGTAAGCTTGAACTCGCTACCCGGCCGCCGCGACACTCCGGGCCGGGCGCACCAGCGCCATATAGTCGTTCAGCAGCGTCTCGGAGATTTGCCCCGGCGTGTAGCTGTGCGGACCGATCTCGGATACCGGCGTGACTTCGGCCGCCGTGCCGGTGATGAAACATTCATCGAAACTGTCCAGCTCACTGGGAAGGATCGTGCGCTCAACCACCTGCATCTGCCGCTTGTGCGCCAGCTCGATGACCGTTCGCCGGGTTAATCCATCGAGGAAACAGTCGGGCGTCGGCGTATGCAGAACGCCATCCTTGATCAGGAAGACATTGGCGCCGGTCGCCTCGGCAACATGTTCACGCCAGTCAAACATCAGCGCATCGGCATAGCCCGCCGCTTCCGCACGGTGTTTTTCCAGGGTGCAGATCATGTAGAGCCCGGCCGCCTTGGCTTTGACAGGCGCGGTTCTGGGGTCGGGACGGCGATATTCGGCCAGCGCAAGGCGAATGCCTTTCAAGCGCTCGGCGGGGTCGAAATAGGACCCCCAGTCCCATGCGGCAACGGCAACATTGATCCGGTTATTCTGGGCGGAAACGCCCATCTGCTCGCTGCCCCGCCAGGCGACGGGGCGGATATAAGCCTCTGTCAGGCCGGTTTGAGTGCAAACATCCCGGCAGGCCTGATCGATCTCTTCAACCGTGTAGGGTATCTTGAAGCCCAGCGTTTCAGCCGAATCAAAAAGCCGCTGCGTATGCTCCGTCAGCTTGAAAATCTCGCCGCCATACATGCGTTCGCCTTCAAACACGGAGCTTGCATAGTGAAGGCCATGAGAAAGCACATGCAGCTTGGCGTCTGGCCAATCGACCATTTGGCCGTTCATCCAGATAACGCCATCAAGTTGATCGAAGGGAACCGTTGACATATCACTTGCTCTCCAGGAGGTGCGAGCCAACGGCCCAATAGCATGCTCTAATCGGAAATTCGTCAGGCTCGAACATGTTTTTGTGGAAATTCCGGAACATAAGAAACAGATCACTTGGGTTTCACTATCAGTAACAATCGGCTAATAATAAGTCAACATGACTGACATAAATGAGCAGATCAGGCGTTCCGGCGCTGAAACGGCAGCCGATGCGGCATCCCCGCAGGCGGGTCCGCTCGCGAATACGCACCATGATCCGGCGCTTCTCGACCTAGTTGAATTGCTGTTTTTCGCCTACCGGGACTTCACCCGCGAGCCGGACAAGATCCTGGATGAGTTCGGGTTTGGCCGCGCGCACCACCGGGTGCTGCATTTCGTCAACCGCCACCCCGGCATGCGGGTGGCTGACCTGCTCGAGATATTGAAGATCACCAAGCAAAGCCTGGGGCGGGTCCTGAAGCAACTGGTCGATGAGGGTTTTGTGGTCCAGGAAGCCGGCAAGACCGACCGCCGGGAACGGCTGCTTTACCCGACCATGCGCGGGCGCGAACTTGCCGAACAGCTTTCCGCGCCGCAAATCAGACGCATTGCCCGTGCTGTTGAGGCCAGTGGCAGCCAGGCGCGGGCCTGTATTGAAACATTCCTGCATCAGATGATCCGCGAAGCGGATCGCGAGCACGTAACCCGATTGCTGGAATCGGGCGAACCGCAAGGAAGCGAAAGCACCAAGCCGTTACAACTGCGCGAGCCAACGCCATGAACAAAATGACACTGGCGGATAACGTTCCGCACATCCTGGTGGTTGACGATGACCAGCGCATCCGCGATCTGCTGGCGCGCTTTCTCCAGGAGAACGAGTTCCGTGTAACGACCGCCGACACCGCGGCGGCTGCGCGCGCCAACATGCGCGGCCTGTCCTTCGATCTTTTGGTTCTCGACGTCATGATGCCGGGTGAATCCGGCTTCGAACTGGCCGAGGACCTGCGCACCAACCAAGATATTCCAATTCTGATGCTCACCGCCCGCGCCGAACCTGATTATCGCATCAAGGGGCTGGAGATTGGCGTGGACGATTATCTTGCAAAGCCCTTTGAGCCCCGGGAATTACTGCTCAGGCTGCGCAATATCCTGAGCCGGCGCAAACGCAACCTGGGAGCGCAGGATTCCATCCGTATGGGAGACTTCACCTTCCATATCGGGCGCGGCGAGTTGAAACGGAAGGGCGAGAGCATGCGGTTGACGGAGCGCGAACGCGATCTGTTGCGCCAGTTCGCAGATCGGCCCGGCACACCGATATCCAGAATGGACCTGGCAAAAAAAGGAACAGGTGGCTCGGAACGCGCCGTCGATGTTCAAATTAATCGCTTACGGCAGAAAATCGAGGCGGACCCGGGCAATCCGGTCTATCTTCAAACTGTCCGGGGCAAAGGCTACATCCTGCACGCGGAATAATGGTCGCAATCCTAAATAGCTCAGAGCGTAGAGCCAAAGGCATGTCGCTGATACGGCGTGCACTTGGCTTGCTGTCCAATATTCTCCCCAAAGGCCTGTATGCCCGCGCGCTCATTATCATCATTGCGCCGGTCGTCCTGTTGCAGTCCGTCGTCGCCTTTGTGTTCATGGAGCGTCACTGGCAGACCGTGACCCGCCGCCTCTCGGATGCCACGACGCGCGATATCTCGGTGCTGTTGAGTGTTTATAATTCCTATCCCCATGACGACAAATACGAAAAGCTGATCAAGATGGCGCGAGACGATCTGAACCTTTCGATACAGATTCTCCCGCCCCAGAAATTACCTCCCGCCCGGCCCAAGCCTTTCTTCAATTTGCTTGACCGCACCTTGAGCGACAAAATCCGCAAGCAGATTGGCAAGCCGTTCTGGATTGATACGGTCGGGAACTCTCACCTGGTTGAAATCCGCATCCAGCTCAAAAAGGCGGTGTTCCGCGTGCTGGCGCGCCGCAGCCAGACCTACGCCTCAAATACCCACATTTTCCTGCTCTGGATGGTCGGCACATCGCTGGTGCTGCTCACAGTCGCAATCCTGTTCCTGCGCAACCAGATCAAGCCGATCCTGCGTCTCTCCCAGGCAGCCGAACGCTTCGGCAAGGGACAGTCGGCGCCTGAAGATTTCCGGCCACGCGGTGCGCGTGAAGTGCGCCAGGCGGCAATTTCCTTCATGGAAATGCGCAACCGCATCGAGCGGCAAATGGAACAGCGCACAACCATGCTGGCAGGCGTTAGTCATGATCTTCGCACCATCCTCACCCGCTTCAAGCTGCAACTGGCCATGTTCGGCGAGTCTGAAGAAGCGAAGGAAATGCTCGCTGATGTCGATGAGATGCAGGCAATGCTGGAAGACTATATGGCGTTTGCCCAGGGAGATTCGAGCGAGGAAAGCTCACAGGTCAATATTAGGCGCCTGCTACAGGAAATCCGCAAACAATCAAACCGGGAGGGTTGCGAAATTACGCTGAAACTTCCCGGCGATGCCGTTGTCGTGCCGCTTCGGCGTCACGCCTTCAAACGCGCTGTAACGAACGTGGTCTCCAACGCGGTGCGCTTCTCCAGCCATGTGACGATTGATGTCGCCATGACCAAGCAATGGCTGACGCTGCACATAGACGACGACGGACCCGGCATCCCGGAGAAAGAACATGAAGAGGTGTTCCGCCCCTTCTACCGGCTGGACGATGCGCGCGGGCAGGATACAGGGATCAATACCGGGCTGGGGCTTTCCATCGCCCGCGACATCGTGCGCAGCCATGGCGGCCATATTACCCTCAAGGACTCCAAGATGGGCGGCCTGCAGGCAACCATCCGGGTGCCCGTCTAGGTTAGGGGATCGTATACTTTAAAAAAGATAATGCTGGCATATAATAAGCTAGATTATTATAATCCGGCATGACTGATGATCCATATCTCACCCGCTCGCTCGGGTTTCTCCTTGGCGACGTATCGCGCCTGATACGCAAACGCTTCGACATGCGCGCCCGCGAACTGGGCCTGACCCGTGCCCAATGGCGGGTTCTGGCGCGATTGCGCCGCCGTGAAGGCATCAACCAGAGAGACCTAGCGGAAATCCTCGAAATCGAAAATATTACCCTCACCCGTCACATAGACCGGCTCGAGGACAAGGGCCTGGTTGAACGCCGGCGCGATCCCGCCGACCGCCGCGCCTGGAACCTTTACCTGAACGCCAAGGTGCAGCCGGTGCTCGACCGCATGCGCGAACTCTCGGTAATGACCCGAACTGAAGCGCTCAACGGCATATCCGAAGCAGACAGCGAACGGCTGATCGACCAGTTGCTTCACATCAAGGCAAACTTGCTTGAACTGGGCCTGGCCGAGGACGAAGCCAGTGAGGTTGAACGTGCCGCGGGGGGTGCTCATGGCGGCTAAGCCCAAGGCCACCCGGGCCAGGACAGCAAGGACACCCAAAAAGCCGGAAGCTGCCCGCGCGCCATCGCGTTTCCGCCGCGTGCTCGGCATCACGCTGCTTTCGATTATCGGGCCGCTCGCAGCGGCCTTTGCCGGCTTCTATATCTATTTCGTCAACAGCCAGTACATCTCGACCGACAATGCCTATATCAAGTCTGAAAAAATCGCCGTCAGCGCGGATATCTCTGGCCGGGTGGTCAAAGTGGCGGTGCGCGAGAACCAATTGATCGAGCAAGGCGCATTGCTGTTCAGCATTGACCCTGAGTCGTTCAGCATCGCGCTCGAGCGCACTGAAGCGCGGTTGATATCCGCGCGCCAGGAAATCGAAGCCCTTCGCGCGATCCACAAGCAGAAGCTTGCGGAACTGACACTCGCCGAAGGCGATGCGGAGTATTATCAGCGGCAGTATCAACGCCAGCAGAAACTCAACACGCGGGGGTTTGCGTCCGGCACCAACCTAGACAGCGCCAACAGAAACCTGCGCAACGCGGCAGACCGAGTATCGGCTATCATTCAGGACATTGCCCAGGCCCGGGCAAAGCTGGGTGGCGATCCGGACATGCAAATTGATTCCCAGCCGGCAGTCCGCGAGGCGCAGGCCGCGCGCGACCAGGCCGCCCTTGACCTCAGGCGCACCCATGTGAGTGCGCCCGTGACGGGATTCGTCACCAATTTCGATCTGCAACCGGGTGAATATATCGAGGCCGGGAGGGTCGTCTTCAGCATCGTTGGCGACGGAAAAATCTGGATCCACGCTAATTTCAAGGAAACCAAGCTCACGCATGTGCGGGCTGGTCAAAAGGCAACCATTCGCGTCGACGCTTATCCCGGCAAAATACGTGAAGCAGTGGTCTCGAGCATCTCTCCGGCGACGGGCGCGGAGTTCGCCCTTCTGCCGCCGCAAAACGCGACCGGCAACTGGGTCAAGGTGGTGCAGCGGCTTCCGGTAAGGCTCGAGTTGAAAAACCCGATCACCGACCCGCCGCTGCGCGCAGGCATGAGCGTCATTGTCGAGATTGACACCGGGCATCAGCGCCGCTTGCCGGACTTCACCCGGGCCGCGCTTAACTGGGCCAGGGACCTGATATGACGGCGGCAGCCGTAGCTCAGCAACCTGACGCCAGACCGACCGGCATGCGGTTGAAGTTCATTACAATCGCCCTGATCCTCGCGCCCCTGTTGCAGGTGTTCGACACATCCCTCATGAGTATCGCGCTCAGGCAGATGCAGGGATCGCTGTCCGCCACCCAGGACCAGATGGCGTGGGTGCTGACATCCTATCTCATCGCGCTCGCCGTCATGACACCGCTTTGGGGAGCCGTGAGCAGCATTTACGGACGCAAGCCTCTGATATTGCTTTCAATTGTCGGCTTTATCGTCTTCTCCATAATGTCGGGAACGTCCCAGTCCCTGACCGAAATCCTGATTTACCGTTTCGCGCAGGGCATGTTCGGGGCGGCCCTGATACCCTTGTCGCAATCGGCTCTCCTGTCGGTTTACCCCCGTGAAGACTTCGGTATTGCCATGGGCTGGTGGGGAGTTGGCATCATGTTCGGCCCCGTCTTCGGGCCGACGCTCGGGGGCTACATCACCGAATACTTCAACTGGCGCTGGATTTTCTATCTCAACCTGCCCATAGGCCTGCTGGCTTTCATCATGATCGCCATGCTGGTGCCCAGGGCGCGTGACATGAAGAGGCGCACATTCAACTATTTCGGGTTCGTGATGCTGGCGATCACGGTTGCGTCGGCGCAGTTCATCATGGATCGCGGCGAACGGCTCGACTGGTTTTCATCGCCCACGATCATCCTGCTCGCCCTCGTTGGTGCGGGGGCGTTGTGGGTGTTTATCGTCAATTCTCTCACCTCGAAAATACCCTTCGTCGATCCGGTCATCTTCCGTGACAAAAACTACATGTCCGGCATCGTGCTGCGGGTTCTGTTCGGCGTCATGCTGTTCGGCAGCCTGGTTATGATACCGCCTTTTTTACAAAACCAGGGCGGCTATCCTCTTATCGACAGCGGCGTGATCATGGCGGCGCGCGGCGGTGGCGCGATGGTCTCGGCCCTGTTCATAGGTCATCTGCTCAAGATCATCGATCCGCGCAAGGTTATTGTCTTCGGCATGGTGCTGGGCGCTGTGTCCATGTGGCAGTTCTCGAACTTTACCCAGGATATTCCACTTTCCACCGTGCTGATGAACAATTTCGTCCAGGGGATTTCCCTCAGCTGTTTCATCATTCCGGTGAATACGATTGCCTTCTCCACCATCGCGCCGGAACAGCGCGATGTCGGCACGGCTTTCTACTCGCTGTTGAACAATATGGGGCGCAGCCTGGGTATCGCGTTATTCGCGAGCTACCTGGTGCGCAATACGCAAGCCACCCATTCAGTGCTGAGCGATCATATTACGCCCTTTAATGAGAGTGTGCGGCACCTGGGGCTGCCCGAGACGTGGGATATGTCGAGCCCCTCGGGCCTTTCCGCACTTAACCGTGTAGTGACGCAGCAGGCCGAGCTCATTGCCTATATCGACGACTTTCGCCTGATGGCCGTCATTCTCATCATTTTCATACCGGTGGTGCTGGTGATGCAAAATCCTTTGCGCAAAGAAAGAGCGGGGTAGCTCGCCCCCGCCCCCAACTTGAAACTGCTCCAGCCCCGGGAGCTATCCGGTATAGCCATTACGCTGGGCGTTCGCCTCGCAATCGGCCTTACCTGAATAACCTTCGCTGGACGCGCCGACACCCTCGCCATTGCTGGCGGTGCGCCGCCACCGGTGTTCGTCCTTGCTATCGGTGTAGAATTCCCACTTGTCGCCACCGCCCAGATTGTTGGGATTGCCATCCATACCGTGGCGCTGTGCATTTGCAACGCAGTCGGATTTGTTCACATAGCCTTCCGTGGCGGCGCCAACGATATTTCCATTCGTCGCCGTGCGGCGCCAGCGATATTCCCCCGCTTTATCCTGGTAGACATCCCAACTATCACTTGAAGACATTATGTTTCCTCCTCTGCTCAAACTGATCAGATGCAGACTTCCATGACAAATTACCGCCGTCAATTCCTCTTGGACCCGCTTTACCCGCCGGGGTGTTAACCCCGCCCGACAAACGGCATTTTCGTTGCCATGATGGTCATGAACTGCACATTGGTTTCCAGCGGCAGGCTGTCCATAAACAGGACCGCTTCCGCCACCTGATCGGCTGTCATGACCGGCTCGATCTTTTCAGAGCCGTCCGCCTGGGGCACGCCCTTGGTCATCCTGACCGTTCGCTCGGTAAGCGCATTGCCGATGTCGATCTGCCCGCAGGCGATGTCATCCTTGCGGCCATCGAGAGAGATGGTCCTGGTGAGGCCGGTGATGGCGTGCTTGGTGGCGGTGTAGGCCACGGAGAAGGGCCGCGGCGCGTGCGCCGAGATTGACCCGTTATTGATGATGCGCCCGCCCTTCGGACTTTGCGACTTCATGATCTTTATGGCTTCTTGCGCGCAATAGAATGTGCCGTTCAGGTTCACATTGACCACGTCCTGCCATTCATTCGACGTCAACTCCTCCATGGGCACGCCAGGCGCGCTGGTGCCGGCATTGTTGAACAGCAGATCGAGCCTCCCGAATTCATCGCTTGTTTTTTTAAACGCGGCAGCGACCGAAGCCGGATCGGCGATATCCGTTGCGATTGCGAGCATCCTGCCCCCTTCTTCCCCCGCCATTCCCGCAGTTTCCTCCAGCGCTTCGGGACGGCGGCCGGTCAGCACCACCGAATAACCGCTCTTGTGCAGCAACAGCGCCGTCGCCCGGCCAATGCCGCTGCCTGCTCCCGTTATGAGCGCAATTTTTGCCTCACTCATGCTCTCTCCCTATCCACCAATCCTGTCGTCAGTGATTTTCAAGTTCGTCTTCGAGAAACACGCTGATGATGGCGTCTATGTTCTCGTCGGCCTTAAATCCGAGTTTCGCCGCGCGCGGTGTTTTCATGCCTCTCGGCCAGGAACCCACGATGGCCTCGATGGCGCGATCGCGCTGCCATGATATCAGTTCGGGGTCGCCCCCGGCGCGCTCAAGCCCCGCCACCATCTCGGCAACCGTGACAGTAATGCCGGGCAGGTTGAGAGTGCGCAAACCCTCCTCCCAGGCGTCGCCCGGCAGCTCGTGCCCGTGAATGAGATTGGCGATGACCGCGCGTGGCGACTGAATCCAGATGGCCAAATCCTTGGCCACGGGGCACACACTTTTCTTGCCCTGCAACGGCTCTCTCAAAATGGAACTGGCGAAGGACGATGCCGCCTTGTTGGGCGCGCCGGGGCGGATGACGATGGTGGGCAGGCGCAGGCAGCGCCCGTCGATAAAGCCGCGCCTGGCATATTCACCCACCAGG
>SDBT01018678.1_pt1 | contig 10889 bp, 16 predicted proteins | sample 2277101 | NCBI WGS metagenome assembly SDBT01 (sample SAMN10404973, study PRJNA504765) | marine sediment metagenome | isolation source: marine sediment core GS10_PC15, 103 cmbsf | place: Arctic Ocean: Southern Knipovich Ridge | collected 2010 | reverse complement strand
GTCATTCCCTCCATTCTCCATCTCTGCAGGGATTGCTTGAGCCCAGTCGAGAACCTTCTGTGCTTGCAACTCCAGGTTGGTACGGTCTACAGAGTCGTAGCCTGTGAGCATGTGCTGAGGATCAAGGTTGAACTCATGGTTGAGTCCTCCCCAGACTCTGGCTGCTGTGGAGGTTCCTCCATCCTTCCACGCACTCCCTTTGGACTTCCAACCGTAGATCTCCACACACCTCACTGTGGTCATGAGGAACTGCTTGAGATCGAAGGCAAAGATTTCTCTGCTGCGTACTCCCCAATACCCTGCTTGCTCCATCATGTTCTCTAGTGCACCGAGCTGCTCTGCTAGCATCGCCCATTCGTGCGGAGATTCATGACCGAGGAAGTCCTTGAGACATGTGGAGCCTACCTGTTTGAAGACGAGATTATCGTCTCGCACAAGGTAGGTGTCCCTCCTGTATCTCCTAATCTCACAGTGATCACAGCCTTTCTCAACCATGTGCCACTCTGAGGGCACAACCTCACCAGGCAACACACGCACAACAACTCCAGCATCTTGAATGTGCTGGAGAGTTGCAACGAATGTCCACCCATTGAGCTGTGGAGCCTTGCCATCTACTGAGAAGAGCTGATACCTCCTGTATCCCATACAGTCAGGAGTATGCTCATGTCCTGGACGAGCCTCCTTATCACAGATAGGCTCATACTTAGGCTTGATCTCCTTTGCCTCCCAAGTGATGGCTCCTGCTCCCGCTAGACCGAGCTTATCTGCTCGAACCGCTAGACGTAGGAGTGCCTTTGACAACTTGGGAGCATTAGGCTCTGGTATCCAGTACTCCATTGTTTACCTCCTTTCTCGAACCAACTAGGCTCGCTCCTGCCCCCGATTGCTCAGGGGCAGACGCGAGGCTACATGCCTACGAGTTTCTCAGCTACCTCAATGTCCATGAGGAGCCAAGTCTTGGGTCTCCTATCTCCTTCATCGAAGCGTGAGAACTTAACGAAGTCACGCTCATCCTCGACCAGAGCAGCAGCGTCGAACCCAGAGTTCTCTGCTACACAGATGAAAACTTCACTCTTTCCTGTTGCAACGAGAATCTGCTCTAGACTCTCTGGTCTTTTGACACGAACAGCTCCGAGGTCGTGGAGAGCTGTAACCTTATCCTGAGCAGCTCCTGTCTGTAGATATCGAGTCATCTAATCACCTCCCATCAGCTCAGAAGCTTCCTCAAACAGTGGTGCGTCGTGGGTATAGAACAGCTGAGCTAACGCTTTGAGAGGGAAATCCTTAAGCTCCCTACAGGCTTCTCGAATGTGATAGAGATAATGACTGTGTCCCTCATTGTCAGACTGCACCCACATGACTGACTCGTGGACAGCCTTCTCATACTCTGGCTTGAACATCTTGAAAGGACGAACTACAGTCATTGGAGGTAGTTCACAGAGTGTCCTTATCCTCCCTGTGAACAGAGCTTTCAAGTTGTTCACATCACTCCTGTCTGGCCCTCGGAGTGCTGAGAGGATCATGAAGTCTTTCTCTGTACTTGGATCAAACTCCAACTGCTTTCCTCCTTTCTGCTCTGTGTTCAGCTCGCCGCTTGGCTCGCACACCTCTAGATGCACGAGCCTTCTTGCGAGCTAGTTTCTCTCTGACCTTGACTCCTTTGTTTTTCATACACTTACCTCACGCTCCAGCATCCCAATCTCCAGGAGTGCACCGAGTTGCTGAATCTGAGCGTAGACAACCTCTGCTGTGAGCATGTTCTGCTTTATCACAGCTGAGTACATGGAGAAGCCAGCATCCCAGAGTGGTGGATAGCAACCAACGTAGGAGGGTTTCACTCCTACTTTATTCAGCACTTCTCCTACAGCGCAGGAGCCGAACTCTCCAGCATCCCTCAAGTCCTGGTGTGAGAAGCTGCCTTCAATCTTTGCAGCCTCGATTCTCTCTTTCCAGCTCACCCTTGGCTCCTTTCTTCCACCTCAACGACAACGAAGTTTCTGAGAGTAAATGGAGTAAGGACTCCATTGTTGTCAATGAGCATGTAACAAGGAGTCGTCTCACCTGAATCAGCCCATCGCTTGAGATAAACTCCCATGACCTTGTGCTCCACGCCTCTGTCCAACCTGCTGAGATCGTGGATTGACTCTTCAGTACCGGAGAAGGCATCCTCACGTACTTTCACTGTGAGGACTCTCTGGTATATCTCCAGGTCAGGATTCTCTTTCACTTGGTTCTCCTTTCCTAACTCGAAAACCGCTAGAAGTGTTTTCTCCCTTTTCTTCCTAAGCTCTGCCTCCCTTCTCATCCTCTTCCTGAATCTCTCCCACATGGTCTCTACCAAACCACGCTCGTCAGGCTCCTCCATCTCCTTCACTTCTGCTCTATCCCACAGAGTGTGTGGCTTCACTTAATCAACCTCCCAGCCATCATCGAGCATCTCTTCGAAGTTGAGATAGTCCTGCCTCGGTGTCTCCTTCTTCTCAGCTGTGGCAAACTCTGACACAACCTGGGTGATGGAGACCTTCAACGCGAGGTCAACATGAGGAGCCCAGCCTCCATTCTCTGGTGTCCACACCTCACCCAATGCAGAGTAGATAGTCAGAGCTTCTTCAAGGCTGAGTATCTCACTCGCCCTGGCTCTTGACTGAACTCCCTGATACCAGGCGTGTTCCTCAGAGTCAAGTGCTGACCCTTTCTCAAGGGCACCTCCAGGGAAGCACTCTTCTGGCTTGAGAACATCTCCAATCTTAAAACGTTCTCTTAGTTTCTCTGCGTGTATCTCTACACGATTCACTCTAAGCTCCTTTCAGAAGCTCCCTGCGCTCGGCTGACAGCTCACGAATGACTTTGCGAGCTGCCTCTGGATCACAGCACTCACAGATTAGGACATCTTGCACTCCATATGGTGAGTGTGACTGTAGCTCTGGCCTCTTCCAGCGAGCAGGGCGTGTCTGCTCTGTGTAGCCTCTGCCATAATCTCCATTATCATCAACAGCTGCTCCACACTCGTAGCACCAACCTAGAGACTGTTTATCCTCCTGCATCTTAATCACCTCCTTCCATTCTCCACGTCTTGGTGTACTGAGGAACTCTGCCCTTGACCTTGAGCAGCCTAAACTCTGAGTAGCATCCCTGACATACTCTGCCTACTCTCACCTTCCCGAAGTATTCCCAAGAGAATACATCACGAGACAGGTCACTAGGAACACAGAGAGTCCTACAATGAGGACACGCTCTGCCCCTAGCGATGAGCTTCTTGAGACGGTCAGGCTTGGCCTTGGAGACCTTCCCTGTGGGTGTGAGAGAGTACGTGAGAATATGCCCACACTTATCACAAGGAGTGTGTTGAGGTCCTTCCTCCATCCGCCTACCCCTTTCTCTGCGATGACATAAGCCAGGGGAGATAACCCGCCCTGAGTATGTCTTTTTCCACTCTTAATTATACCAAAGCTCACGCTGTATGTCAAGAGTTTCTCAGTCTAATTTGAGCATACACTCAAACAAACAGAGGAATCCTCACCCATTCTAAAGCCTTGTGAGTCTCTGTCGCCAAGATACGAATGTCCTCCTGTCTATATAGTCTCAGGAGACTCTTAATAGTAGCCTCAAGAGACTCCTTGGTCTTGTAAGTCCTGCAACCTCATGAGTCTCATATCAATCTCATCTATCTATTCTACTATTAAGACTTACGAGTCTCTATAGTCTTATTAGTCTCTATAGTCTCTATAGACTCTATATAGTGTAAGTCTCATGAGTCTCCCTGATCTTGATTTCCGCTAGATAGGTAATCTCCTTAATCTTGAGTCTTACGAGTCTCCACTACTGGTCTCATTACGCTAGATATGTAAGAGAGAGTCTTAGTGAGTCTCATGAGTCTCCGCTAGATATGTAAGGGATGAGATTAGTAAGACTCATGAGTCTCTCTTATTAAGACTCACGAGTCTCCCGTTTGGGGGTTGTCGTGCGAGGAGAGAAAGAGACCCCCTCCGGCTTGTCGTAGAGGGGGCCTCTCAGGTCTAGGGAGACCGCCATCTCCCTGCTCACCCTAGGCGACGAGTTCAGGGTGAGACTTGCTCAGCTGAAAGAACACGGGGCCTCTCGTGGACGCTCCCGCCCTGGTGAGGTTGGTGTTCAGAGCCATCTTCAACGCAACTCCCGCAGGGGAGAAGCTAGTGAAGCGTTTCTCTGCCAGCTTTCCTCCACCCTTCGCCTGAAGCTCACCAGCCTCCACCGCTACGACGAGACGGCCTGTGCCCGCCTCCGTGTGGATCCTCCAAGGGTACTCCATGCCCCCGTTAGAGGGAATCTTCTGAGTGAACCCTGTGGAGCCCTCCGGTGGGAAGGAGGTGCGACCACCTCCCACACGTGAGATGCCGCTCGTGCCCTTGTGAGCGGTGCCGAACAGGTTGGTGAGACCTGTGCCGAGGAACACGAGGAAGCCTGTGGGGAGCAGCTTCTTCTCCGTCAGCCAGAGCGTGGCTAGAGCGGAGGCGTCGTGGTCGATGGCTGGAGGCGCCTCTGCGTTCTTCTTCGCCTGGGGAGCACCACACTCCTTGCACACCAGAGCGTGGTCTCCAGCCTGGCACTTGATCACCGCAGCGGAGGCCCTGAGAACCTTCTCAAGAATCTCCTTCGCGCCCGTCTCCCCTATGACTGTGGGGATGAGACGGATGCCAGCGCCCTTGGTGAGAAGCTCCTCTGCTTCCAGAGCAGCCCTGATGGAGCCAGCCTCCTTGGCCTCTACGGCTTCGACTCCATCACCGCCCTTGACTGCCTCCACCGCTACGCCCATTTCCTCAGCCCATGAGTCTCCCACTAGGGAGTCCAGGTCAGAGAGCAGGCCCTTCAACGTGGTGAAGGAGTTCTCCACTAGCGCCTCTGGCAGCTTGCCAAGCTTCAGGAGGGCGACGACGGGAGTGATAAGGCCGACTTCCTCTGTGAATTCTCCCTTGACTACCGCTTCGTCCTCTGGTTCGTCGGAGGAAGGCTGCGCTTCGTCGGGAGCAGGGGTGGAGAGTTTCTTCTCCACATCCTCATCCGTCATCTCCGCCGCCTTCGTTTCATTCTCCTGTGTCATCTGAGAATATTCCTCCGTGTTACGTGAGAAACGTGTCTTGGTCTCTCGGTCAATCTCAGCGTGGGCCATCTTGTTCACCTCCCTTCGTCCCATTTTGCTTACTCCTAAGTATACCGCAGCTCCCGTGCTGTGTCAAGGAATCTCCCAATTACTTTGAGCTATGCTCCACATAACAATCTCCACATTCTAAGCCTCAGGAGTCTCCCCTTCCCCTTGACATCTTCCCCCCATTGACAGAGGGCGGTCAGCACAGTGCATAGACTAAGGAGTCTCTGGCACTTGACAAACCGCTAGATAGGTATCTCTTTAGAGTCGTTAGACTCGTGAGACTCCAAACCGCTAGATAGGTTAGGAGATTCAGCCCGCAGGCTCACGAGTCTCCCCTAGGCTCGTAGGCTAAAGAGACTCATGAGTCTCCATGGGGGTGAGAGAAAAAAAGGGAGGACCGCCCTCCCCCTCTGCTCACCACCTGATAGGACGTGGGATGTCCAGCCTCTCCTCTGACATCTCCTTCATTCCTCTCCTGGCGAAGATGCCCTCTGTGGTGTGAGTGGTGCAGTCGCAGAGCACCTTCTCAGCGTCCAGGACGATGCGCTCGCAGAAGTGGTCAGGGAGGAGCTCTGGTGTCACAGTGGCTATCGTGTAGAGAAGCTCCTCATCCTCCTCCCCTGTTTCCTCCGTGATGAAGGCGCTGCAACTCTCGCATAGATCAGGCACGGTGTACCTCCCTTTCTACAAGCTCCTGTAAGGAGCAGGCTACCCTGAGGGTCGCACTGGGCGACCAGGATTCGTGAGGTGGAGCCCAGTTCGCCATCAGCTCCGTGTTGCACCTCCCGCAGGCGTTCTTCTTGCCTGAGCAGTCCCTACAGGAGACATCAATGGAGTAGCCTTGATCCATATCCTCCAGACGTTTCCTCCAGGCTAGGAACGCTTCGCGCACGACGTTCTCCTTTCCTTGCTCTCCCTGACGGTTTCCATACTCTAATGGTACCACGTCTCCCTAAGTATGTCAAGGTATTCTCTTACTTTCTTTGAGCTATTTCTCCTGCTAGATAAAACTCAGGAGTCTCTTCGCGCTAGATAGGTATGTGAGGAGAGTCGATAGACTCACGAGTCTCCATTGCGCTAGATAAGTCTCTCTCTCCTCTCTCAGACTCGTGAGTCTCTCTTGCGCTAGATAAGTGAGAGAGAGGAGAGACGTAGTCTCATGAGTCTCCATGCGGTAAGTCTCGTGAGACTCTGCGCTAGATAAGTAATCTCTCTCTCTCCTCCCAGAGGCGCTAGATACTCATGAGTCTCCAGTCTCCGTGCTAGATAAGTGAGACTCTCTCTCCCGTGGAGACTGACGAGTCTCTAAACGCTAGATAAGTAGACAGGGTAATCTCCTTGACTGACCATAGAGTAAGTGCTGCACTCCGGAGGCACAAAAAAAACCCCCCCCGCCAGGGGGGGCACATGTTTAACCTCCTTCCCTGAGCTTCGCAAGCTCTTCCTTCAGTCTTCTGATTTCGGCCTGCTTCTGCTTTACGCTGGCCATGTGCTCCTTTCTGGGGACTGCCGCCGCAGCCCTTCCTTGCTCGCTACTCGATAGTCGGGATAGCCAGCATCTATCAGGGGGATAATCCTGGCGACCTCCGCCTGCGAGATCTTGTCGCCCTCGCAAGTGAACACCTTGTCAGGGTGTCTCACTTCGGAGCGTAGCATCTGCAATGCCATCCTGATCAACGCGGCCTCTCGCTGTGTCAGTCTTACGTGTACGGCTCCTGCCATGTTGTAACCTTTCTGCCAGGCCGCCCCCTGGCTCTTTGTTCTACCCCTCGCCGGTGCCACCGTAGACATCCGGCTCTGCTGGGCACCACTCAACGTTGCTGTGCCAGTCCTGACACAGTGGGCATTTCAGCACTGGATGTTGCACCGTCCATACAACATCTGCCAGCCGGTTGGCGTTCTCATCGAGCAGCGCCTCGGCCTTCCACCATTGGTATTGCCTCCATGCAACTCCCGCCATTACCAACAGTAGGACCGCGAAGGAAATTACGACTACAGCATCCATTCTGTGCTCACCTTTCTGCCATGCCGCCGCATGGCACTCTGCCTCCGTGGCTTAGCGCCCGTTCGGGAACCAGTGCCGCCGCAGGTCCACCGTCCAGACTCCCTTGCACCAATTACCGCCATAGTAGTGATCCACGTGGGGCTCGGGATTTGAGCAGTTGATTTTCATCGTCACAGCTCGTTTCCTTCCTGCCAGTGGGGGCATCCGCCAATGCCCCGCCAGCTCCTGCTACAGCGCCTTTAACAGCGCAGCAGGCAGGATGTTGCCAGCTTTGTCTAGCTGGCAGAATTCCCTACCGTTCCGGCTGGCCTTCGACCGCAGTGTGATGCGGCCTTTCGGGCCAGGAACCAGACCATCGGAACCAGTAGTCCACTCAGGTTCTCCGTGGTGACTCGCCATTATCAACTCACGGGCGACCATCGAGACGCTGGTCAGCGCCATCGCTACGGGAAACTGCGGCGGCGGATTGCCAACCTTGATCTTCCGTCCGCCCTTGCCATCGGCAACCACGCTTAGGTCGAAGTTCCGCCCTTTGTATTCGACCGTCTGCCATTGGCTCCCGATAGGGGGCAGTGCGATGGTACCGGACGACCGCGTGCGTTCCGCCCTTTCAGGCGCATCCCACAAGTTGACGAGGTTCGCACCGTACAACAGCGTCAGCCCCTCGGCTGTTTCGCCGTCCGGTGTCTCCCACGTCGGGGGATATCCCTTAACGCTCACGGTCTGCACATGTTGGCAGTTGTCACATGTTACTGTTTCAACCTCCCCCTGATAGGCGATGTCTGCCAGGATGGGCAGCAGCACCGTGGGGACTAGCCGTATGTACCCGAAGGAGTAGGGCTCTTCCGCCAGCAGCACAGACCCCTCGTCCGTGCTGAGATACGCCGTCTCCGCAGCCTTGGCCAGCTTAACCACCGATTGCCGCAACGAGGCGGCTATATCGTCAGCGTTCTGACCTGGCAACTGCTCTGCCAGCTTCGCACGCTTGGCGTCACTGGTTAGCAGCACGACGGACTTCTCCATCTCACCTTGATCTGGAGGACCGTCCCATGCGGTTTCATTGGAACCCATTTTGGTTTCCTTTCCTTTCGGTAGGTGGCTGCGCTTATCGGCGGCAGCCTCAACCGTTCTGTCGATACCATCCCTTGCTTTCGCCAGCGGGCTCTCGCCCAGTAGCAACGTCACCGTGCTTTCGCAGGTTTCTGACGCGCTACCCTTTCGCTACCCATTGCGCTCCGCAGTAGGGTCGTCCGGCTCTCGGTTTGTTGGTATCGGCTATAGCGGGCTCGAAGCCCTTGCAATTCCGTCTAGACCGCGCCGCCTGCTGTCAGCGGTCTAGAAGGTTTCACTTGATTGGCAGTTCAGTCTTGTTCCGCCCAGGAAGCTGGCCTAGGGGCATCACCCCCGCGTACCCAATCTCGGTGGTCGCCTGCCCGCCAGCGGCTTGGAGGCGGTTCGTTGTGTCTGCCTCCTTACAATCTAATTATACCTCATCGCCCCTAAGAGAGTCAAGGTTATGGTCAAGTAGGCACGAGTTATGGTCAAGTAGAATCAGGTTGACATAATGTCCACACCGGCCCTTTTTCGTATCTGGTACTTTACATAACGTGGTTGAACGAATGTTCTAGTTGACATAATGTTTCCCACTGCAGGCCCAGCTTTACATAAGTAACAGCACTTATGTACTACTTTACATAAGAGCGGCAGGCGTCCTGTGGTAGATACGATACTTTACATAACGGCCAAAGATGCTCATGCTACATATGTTCTAGTTGACATAAAACGCTTAATGAACATGGCTGAATGTGTTAAAACGCTTAATGGTGAAATCCATCACAAACGGCTTATAGTCAAAACGGTTTAATAGTGTTAATGATAGTTTTCACAATCTTTGCTGCTAATGCAGGTATGCGGGTGAGCCAATTGACAGCGTTCTCTTGACGACCACACTGTCAAGGTATTGACATGAGCCTATTGACAACCATACTATCAAGGTATTGACATGGGACCCAACCCCATCTCCTGTTGTCAACGTAATGCGGGTCCCAGCGCATTCTCCCCCTAAAATTGAAAAAGAAGTTTTTGGAATCATGAGTTGAGTTATTCAGTGACTATAAGAAGCGGTTTGTGTATGTAGGACGGATGTTCTTTCCTGTTTACGAGGTGAGCCCTTTTTTTCTACCGGACCTAGATCGGACCTAGATTGTGCTCACCTCATCTCCATGACAAAACTAAGAGTTGAGTCTGCGAACGTTTGTGCTGTAAAGTTAACTGATAACTTTGGGCTAGATTTCTGGTGCTCAAAATAAAGGTCGTGAGATTTGAGGATTCCCTTGACATAGTAGTGGAGAACTGTCACACTAGAATAGTCAGGTTTACACCTGACAGCCCCTGAAGTAGCCGCCACTGCTTCGGGGGTTCTTCTACTCACTCATAGGAAATTGTGGTCTTATAGTGCATTTATTATCCACTATTAAATGAGGTACGGAAAACTGTTGAGTTTTTACATTGGTGGTACGACTAACGTCGAAAACTCATATCGAAGGGTCATAGTTAACACTAAAAGACCTATAAGTGTCGGCAACTCGTAATATGGATGCAAAGTGGACTTATTCAGCGCATATACCGTCATTGGTGAGATTAGTGAGTATTAGTCTTATATAAGACTTATTAGTCTTAGTAAGACTCTATATAGAGAGAACTATGTAGAGATAAGATCGTTTAAGATTATAGAGATTACTAAGTAGAGTGGTACTTCTCTGCAGGACACAGCTGGATTTCGTCCTCAAGCTTCTGTACCTCTTTCCTCAGCGATACCACAAGTCTGGATAGAAGGAGAGCATTGTCCTCAAGTTCAGTCTTAATGTCCCATGTAACTTCCTGCACCCATGTTTCATGATCCTCAATAAGTTCAGGAAGTTTGTTGAGATCAAACATAGCAGCGTTTGCACTGACGAGGGATGAAATCGTTGTACCTTGTAACCTCTTTCTTCCACTCCATTAGCTCTATGATGTTGTAAATTCTGATGCCTGGGTACATCTCTGTCCCACACTTGGGAGACATCCACCGTGAGCCTGCTGCCTCGTGTATGACACAGCGAACATGGTTATAGCCTACAAGAGCAATAGGCTTATCATCATCTTTAGGAGAAGTGTTATGCAGAGCACAGAGTTGTCGGGTTATCTCTACTCTTCTGCAGTGGGGAGCGCTGCACTCCCGTCTATACCTCATCGACTTACCTATCCATATCCATGGCTCCTCCTTAATCATTCGACAGCCTCATATGTCGCCTCGAAGATGTCGGGCTTGCAGGGGTAGAGTTCGCCCTTGATGCCCTGGATGATCCAATCATTCCACTGAACACGGTAGACACCTTCCAAGGTGCCTATGCAAAGGTGATAGAGGTTTGGATCGTCTGTGTCAGGGAACAGAGAGCCCTCGCCTTCGGTGTTCCAAGCCTTGTGCAACCACTCGGGCCAATCGACATTGCTGTTGCGGCGCTCCTCCGTCATGTGAAATGCCTCAATGACTATTGGCTTCTTGCGGTACTTCATACTCACACTCCTTATTAGGTTAGAGGGGCTCCTGTGCTGGGCTGGAGCCACAGGAACCCCTCACCGAGGGTACCCCTAGAATAGACTTGGCAGGATTCCCCACCCTGCTCCGTGTGCTGTGCTTACAGTAGTCAGCATCAGCATAGTGGCCCTCTCTAGTCCCCCGCATCTTTGCAGGTCGCAGCCACAGTCCCAGTCTCCGTT
>SDBT01018677.1_pt1 | contig 10889 bp, 6 predicted proteins | sample 2277101 | NCBI WGS metagenome assembly SDBT01 (sample SAMN10404973, study PRJNA504765) | marine sediment metagenome | isolation source: marine sediment core GS10_PC15, 103 cmbsf | place: Arctic Ocean: Southern Knipovich Ridge | collected 2010 | reverse complement strand
CGGAGGATTTAGCCGTCATAGCGGACAGCTGGCTGAAAAGTCCCTTAGCGGTTGAGTACACGTTCGATAACGGTTTCTCGGACACATCAGGCAACAACCGCCACGGCGTGGCTCAGAACAATCCTGCAGTAGCCAACGGCATTCTTACACTTAACGGCACAAACTTTGTGGATATTCCATTAGGATCCGACAATCCCTTTGATGGGTCCGGGGATTTCTCCGTTGCCATGGACTTTAAGACAGACTTTGCGAGCATTCTACTGAGTTCGGCCCGTGACAATGATCGCGACAATCATTCAATGTCCATTTTTGTCCATCATTGGGACCAGCCGTATTCTGGCGAAGTCATTTACGACAATTACTCCGTAGGCGCCGCCACGGCAGGAGACGATCCGCTTGACGGCCAGTGGCACAATGTGGTTGTAACGTATGATGCCGGCAGCGAGCGGTTTATTGTGTATTTAGATGGAATGGCAGGAGAAGCTGCGGAGATGAATCCGGCTATCCCCGGGATTGCAACCGACACGGTCCGTATCGGAGGCTCTCTTAACGGTTCTTACCCTTATAATGAAGATGTAGAAGATCTTGCAGGAAACATCGATAACATTCGTATCTTTAACTTCACTCTTACACAGGTGGATGTTAACCGACTTCCTATTGTTCCAATGGGACCGGCGGATTTGAACGATGATGGTATAGTAGATCAGGCCGATCAGGACATCGTGGAAGCCAATATGGGGCCGGAAAAGTTGTGGCCCTGAATGTCTTAAGGATATATTGAAATTACAAGATCGGGGTCTTTACTGGTTGATTTCAGTAGAGGCCCCGACTATTTTAAGCCAACCTTTTTTTAATAATAATCTATATCACCCGTTCCTATCCAACCGCTGCCGGGACCGTCCCATTCGTCAACAAAGCGATTATTCATTACAGGAAGATTCCGTTCGGGCCTAATGACTCTCCACTCCACATGGCTATCGCCGAACAGTTGACTTCTGCCCGTAGCAACCGGATTCGGGGAATAGTTCGTATTACTGGGATTGTAATAACCCGTCTCATTCCAGGACCAGCCGCCTCTGCCGTGGTTATAGCGGTATGCCGAATCACTGACGTCCAGATTCAATATTTCCGCCATCAGTAATCCTCGTGAACTGAGTGTTTTGCCGACCAGGTCCCTCTTTGTGTTGATCCCGCATTCATCGTCATCGAGCAAATCCGCCCTGCCGAAATAACTATACGCAAATTCTACGAAATCATGGCTTTTCCAATTAATCTCCTTAATCCATTCCTGCATGAATTTACCACTGGCAGTGGGGCACGTAACCATATCTGTTGTCTTGCCGTCATTTTCAAAATCAAGGCCAAAAGCCCCAATATAGGGATTAATGTCGGCTATATTCCACTGAGTTACTCCTTTGTATGGCTCTGGCTCGTCGTTGATATAGTGGGGATAAGGATTTCCTCCCCACTTCTTAACAATTGCCATTATTTTGCCATCGCTGTCCGAGAGGTGCATTTGTATAGCTGTCCCCCATTGCTTTAATCGGCTTCCACAACTAATGCGCCTGGCGGAATCTTTGGCTTTTCTCAGTGCAGGCATCAAAATCGCCATTAACAATGCAATCATGGCAATTACTACTAAAAGCTCTATTAACGTAAAGCCTTTTCGCTTATTCATAATACCCCTTCCACTCACGTTTTGTTGCTTAGTTATATGATGCGTAAAATGGTATTATATTGTGTTAATATTGCTACATTTATCTGGCATTTACAATATACACTAAATTCGATTTCTTTGCAATAAAAATTCTGCTTGAAATACACTTTTTTTGTCTCTACCATAAAGGGGTATTTCGCCATGTGTAGGTCTCGGTTATAGTTATTGTTTCAGGAGGACATTAATTATGTACAGCAGACGTGATTTTTTACGAATTCTTGGTGTTGGTGCATTGTCGTCAGCTTTGCCCCGAAATATATGGGCTGGTGAGAATAAGCAGGAGAGGCCGAACATACTTTTCATTATGAGTGACGACCATACTTCGCAGGCAATCAGCGCTTACGGCGGGATACTGGCGGATATCTGCCCAACGCCAAACATTGACCGGATTGCCAAAGAGGGAATCCTTTTTGAGAACTGTTTTGTGACAAACTCGATTTGCACTCCCAGCCGGTCGGCGATATTTACGGGCAAGTATTCTCATCTCAACGGTGTTTACAAATTTACCGCTCTTGACCAGAGCCAGCCGACATTGCCGAAACTTATGCGAAATGCCGGCTACCATACCGCTTTTGTCGGCAAGTATCATCTCCACTCAAATCCTGTCGGGCTTGATTACTTCTCTATCCTTCCCGGACAGGGCAGATACCACGATCCGGAATTTGTTGAGATGGGCGATGAGAGTTCGAGCGGTTGGGTCGACGACGGAAAGAGGACAGAATATAAAGGGCATTCTTCCGATGTCATAGCAGATAAGGCGCTGGATTACCTCAAGAACAAACGGCCGAAGGATAAACCGTTCATGTTTTTCTGTCACTTCAAGGCCCCGCACGATACATGGGAATTTGCCCGGCGCTATAGATACTTCCTGGAAGATGTCGAGATACCGGAGCCGCCGAACCTTTTTGACGATTACAAGGGACGATCGGATGCGTTGAAGAAACAGTTGCAATATATCGGCAGCGATTGGGGTGATCACACGAATTTTGTGGATGAAACTAAGCACCTGAAAGGAAAGAAGAAAAAAAAGAAACAGTATCAGCTCTATATGAAAAAGTATCTGCGGTGTGTTAAAGGAGTGGATGATAACGTAGGGCGGATACTCGATTATCTTGATAAATCCGGTCTGGCTGATAACACGATTATCATGTACACGGGCGACCAGGGATTCTTCCTTGGCGAGCATGGATTATACGACAAGCGTCTCATGTATGAGGAGGCACTGAGAATGCCTTTTCTTGTACGTTGGCCGGGCCGCATAAAGCCGCTTTCGCGAAGCAAGGGTATGATTTTAAATGTTGATTTTGCGCCGACGATTCTGGTTGCTGCCGGAGTGCAGCCGCATCCCGATATGCAGGGACGCAGTTTCGTGCCGCTTCTGGAGGGCAAGATTCCATCAAACTGGCGCAAGAGCATGTATTATCGTTACTACTATTCGCATTTTGAGACTGAGCCCCATCTTGGCGTGCGAACATATAAACACAAACTGATCTGCTTTAATCGTATTGACCAGTGGGAACTGTATGACCTGAAAAAAGACCCTATAGAGATGAACAACGTTTATGATGACCCGGATTATAAGGACGTTGTGAAAGAACTGAAGAAAGAGCTTAAGCGTCTGCAGAACGAACTGGGAGACGACCCCAAGGATATCGGCGACAATCCAAGACTCGGCGCTTTGGCTCCCCAGGACGAGTAGTAAGGGCTAAAAACACTCTTTCGTATTTCCGGCTTTCTGGTATAATCCGGCCCGTTCTGACTGATAGCGTTTTCTACGGAAAACAGTAGTCAGAAGTCTGAATACGAAGGCTCGACTACTATTGGGAAGGTATCTCGAATGGGAAAAATAAGCCGGCGCAGTTTCATCAAGGCAGCAAGTTGGGGCACGCTGTCTTTGAGCGCTTGTGGGTGCAATGGCAGTATGCGACAGCATGTAAACAGGCCATCGGCAAAACCGAACATTATATTTATCATGACCGATGATTTGGGATACGGAGATGTGAGTTGTTATAATCCGAATTCCAGGATTCAGACACCAAACATTGACAAATTGGCGGCAGAAGGCATTCGTTTTACTGACGCCCATTCACCTTCTGCCGTCTGTACACCAACACGTTACGGAGTTCTCACCGGCCGGTACTGTTGGCGCAGTCGATTGAAACGAGGTGTATTCGGCGGATTTAATCGCCCCTTAATCGAAAAAGACCGCCTGACCGTTGCATCATTCCTGAAACAGCACGGCTATCATACTGCCTGCATAGGCAAGTGGCATCTGGGGATGGATTGGACACTGAAAGAAGGTGTAGAGCCCAACGAGCAGGATCAAGAGACTGTCGACTATTCGCAACCTATCGTCACCGGACCCAATGAAGTCGGATTCGATTATTTCTTCGGCACAGCAGGATGTACAACAGACGATCCGCCGCTGTGTTTTATTGAGAACCATAGTACCGTAGGCCTTCCTAACGAAATACTCCCGCATGACTTTGCAGAGGAAAACCGAAAACTGAAGATGGTCCCCGGATGGCGGCATGAGGATGCGGATTTTGAATTTATGAATAAGACCTTAACATTTATTGAGAATGAAACCAAAAGGAAAGTGCCGTTTTTTGTTTATCTGCCATTATCAGTACCTCACATACCATGGCTTGCCCATGAAGATTTCGAGGGAAAAAGCGGTGCAGGCCCACGGGGCGATCAGGTATTAATGGCAGATAATATTGTAGGGGAAATCGTCAGGAAATTAAGTGAATTAAAAATTGCAGATAATACTCTGGTGATTTTTACAAGTGATAATGGGCCGCGTCAGGGCATAAACGGACATGAATCAGCAGGAAAGTGGAGAGGCTACAAGGGAGGCATCTGGGAAGGCGGACATCGTGTTCCATTTATTGCCAAATGGCCGAAAAGAATCAAACCTCAATCTACCTCAAATGAAATCATAGGATTAACGGATCTGATGGCAACTTGCGCGGCCATTGTCGGCGGTAAACTTCCCGATAACACAGGAGAAGACAGTTTCAATCTCCTTGGGGCCCTTGCAGGAGAAAAATATGACAAACCTATTCGTGAGACCATTATCCATCATTCCGGCGGGGGCGTATTTTCCATTCGTCAGGGTGACTTCAAGCTCATTGAGGAGAGCAGGCAAGCCGGCTATGATAACGGCCCGACTCCCGGCGCCCCCGGCCAGTTATACAATCTTGCGGAAGATCCGGGAGAACAGAATAATCTGTGGGATGAACACCCGGATATCGTTGAAAGATTGACTCATAAGTTGAATCAATGCAGAGACCAGGGTCATAGTAGACCTGTGGGACACAACTAAAGCTTATATAAATATTGTGACCCATCGAAGAATATAGATTCTTGATTGTTCAAGTTGTAGTTTGTAAGATTATTGAAATCGAACTTCAGAAAATTATGTTTGTTTAGCGTTCAAATGGGAAATTTCATCTAAAGGAGAAAAAATGAGCGGAGCAAAAAGAATTGGTGCCAAGGCCCTGTTAGCAGCAATGATTGTAATTTTGGCAGGCTGCCAACAGGCGAAAGTAAAGCGTGTCGGAATGGTGATTGGAATCAAGCCGGAAAAGATAGCGGAATATAAAGAATTGCATGCTGATTCGAATCCCGGTGTTCGCGATCTTCTCACCAAGTATCATATGCACAACTTCTCAATATATCTCCAGGAGATTGACGGCAAGTACTATGAGTTTGGCTACTACGAATACACCGGCAAAGACTTCGAAGCAGATATGGCTAAGCTGGATGCCGAGTCGCGCAACAAGGAATGGCTCTCTATTTGTGATCCGATGCAGGTCCCTCTTAAGGGCTACAAATCGTGGGCGGAGATGGAATTGGTTTATCGTAATGACTAAGAGAAATTGCCGGTGAGAACCTCAGAGCTTTTCGATTCTTTGAAAGCATTAGGTTGGCACATATAAATTGAAGGCTTAAAGCAAATTGAAGGGAGACGCTGTTATGAAAATGCTGAGATTAATTTTGTTATTGTCAGTCGGTTTGATGCTTTTTGGCTGCCAGCAGGAGCAGTTAAGTCAACACCAGGTAAAAAAATACGAGCCTACGTGGGAATCGCTGCGCGAGTACAAGGAGGTTCCTAAGTGGCTGCGGGACGGCAAGTTCGGTATTTACACCCATTGGGGGCCTTATGCAGTACACGCCTATGGCGAAAATACTACGTGGTATTCATTCGCTCTGTATATGGAGCCGGATGGCGAGGCGCGTCAGCATTTCGAAAAAACCTTTGGAAAACTGACGCCTGAATTCGGTTATAAGGATCTGATCCCGAAGTTCACTGCTGAGAAGTTCGACGCCGATGAGTGGGCCGAGTTGTTCAAGAAATCCGGGGCGAAGTTTGCCGGCCCGGTTGCCGAACACCATGACGGTTTTGCTATGTGGGACACGAAGTACTCCGATTGGAATGCGGCGAAGATGGGGCCAAAGCGCGATGTCGTCGGTGAACTGGAAAAAGCCATAAAGAAGCGCGACATGAAGTTTGTGACCGCCTTTCATCACGCCGCCAACTGGTTCTTCTTCCCGGTCACGGATAAGCGTTATGACACAGGCGACCCCAGGTACTCGGGTCTATATGGCCAACCACACGAGCGAGGTGCAATGCGCAACCAGGCTTTTTTGGATGAGTGGTACGGCAAGATCATCGAGGTCATCGACAATTACGGCCCCGATTTCATCTGGTTCGACTTTGCGCTCGACTCAATCCCCGAGGGTTACGTTAAGGACTTCCTCGCCTATTATTACAACGACGCTGAAGCCAAGGGTAAAGAAGTCGTCGTTACTTACAAGGGCAATGACCTTATACCCGGCTCAGGTGTTCGAGACCTGGAACTCGGCCAGGAGCCCAAGATCACGTACCACGAGTGGATCACCGACTCGACCGTAGATGACCGCGGCGCTTGGGGTTTTGCCAATGACCTTACGTTCAAGACTCCCGACAGGCTGATCGACAACCTGGTTGACCGCGTCAGCAAGAACGGTTACCTGCTGCTAAATGTCGGCCCCAAACCTGATGGAACAATCCCGGATGGCGCGCGCGACCTGCTGCTTGAGATGGGCGCCTGGCTTGATGTCAACGGCGAAGCCATCTACGGCACCAGCCCGTGGTTCATTGCCGGCGAGGGCCCAACCAATCTGGGTGCAGCCACCGAAATCGGCTTTAACGAGGCGGACACCGTTTACACTAACAAGGACATTCGCTTCACGGTCAAGGGCGATGTGCTCTACGCTACGTTCCTCGCCTGGCCCGGCGAAGAAGCCGTAATCGGTACCCTGCGAGGTGCGAGTGAGGAGGAGGATGAGGAAGACGCGGATGAAGGTCATGAAGAGATAGAAGATGTGCCTTCACTTGCGGGCAAGACGTTTACCATAAAGGATGCGGATGCGGAGTATAAGTGGGTATTTAAAGAAGACGGGAAAGTCTTCGTATCCGGCGGAGAGGCCGGCGAGGGCATCGATGGTCATTACGAACAGGAAGGTCAAGAAGTATTCATAGAGGTGGCTGCTTTTGAACTTGAGGGAACATACGACGGCGAGGAGTTCAAAATCATAGAAGATGAAGCTCCCGGGTATCCCGGCTTCTATCCGCAGGAAATCAAGCGTATCAGCATGCTGGGCGACGGTAAGTCGCTTGACTGGAAAATGACGCGGAAAGGGCTGATCATTGAAACTCCCGAGAAGAAACCCTGCAAGCATGCCTTTGTCTTCAAGATCGAACGCTACCATCATCCGAAGATTAAATGAGAAAGATAGACAATATAATTATTTTCAAAATAAGGAGTGAATCATGCAAAAGTTAGTTCGTCGATTAGTTTTATTTGCTTTGCTTATGTCTATCCCCCTTCCGTTAATAGCCGCTGAAGAAGGATTGGTAGGCTGGTGGAAATTCGATGACATTCGCGTTGAACGGAGAGAGCTTGAAATGGTAAGAGGCGAAACCTTTTTGCCAAAAGAAGTTTTCGGATTTGTGAAAAACAGCGCCAATAATGTTGAAAGCGATCTCAACGGCAAATTTTTCAAACAGGCAAAGGGAGTCAGTGGTGGAGCCGTCCTTTTAGATGGAAATACTTCTTTCATCCAGGTAAACGGAGATGATGTGCCGCGAGTTACCGGTGATTTCAGTGTAGAAGCCTGGATTGCTTTGGGAGCATATCCGAATAATGTTTGCCCAATCGTTGATAATCAAAGAGATTCTGCGGAAGGTTATTTCAACGGATACTTTTTCGGATTGGATGCGCTTGGCAGGCTTATACTTCGAATTGCTACAGATGGCAGGGATGAAGAAGTAGTTGGAACCAAAACGATCCCACTTTACACATGGACTCAAATCGCAGGTACATATTCTTCAAAAAATGGGATGAAAATATATGTGAATGGTCAATTAGCCGGCTCTAAAAAGCCAAATCATGAATTTACACCTTCGCAGGAAAGGGTAAATATTCTTATCGGAAAGAGCAGAGCTAAGCAAAGACCTTATGGAACCATCCGGCCGTACGGGACTCAGCCATTCGATATGTTCTACGACGGCCTCATCGATGAGTTGAAAATTTATGATACGGAATTGTCAGCCAAGGCAGTAAAGAAATCCTTTTCAGCTCTTAAAACAAACGCTGCCCCTGATCTTCCCGAACGAAGGATGCCTACCGGGCCATTGAAACCCGGCGTTTTTACCGCCATCAATACTAATCTGAAATATTATGAAGCCTATGACGCCCTTTGGCACGTGGACAAGGGATGCGATGTTGTAGTCCGTTTCGATGAATATCCCTGTGAATTTGTTTTCTGGAAAGGTGCTAATTATCAGGCCCATCTTGTGACGGAAAAGGGATACTGGTTCAACAATGGATTTAATGAAGGCTGGAATGAACACGGGAGCTGCGAGCCAATGTCTGACAAGCAGGCAAGGCACTCTCTTGTCAAGGTTCTTCAAAACAATGACGCCCGGATTGTGGTCCAATGGCGATATGCCCTGGTGGACAACTGGTATCAATTCGCCTTTTTTGATCCTGCCACAGATCGGGGTGACTGGACCAATGAGACCTACTATATTTATCCGGATATGGTCGCCGTCAGAGAGGATGTTCTGCTAAGTAATGCTCCCCGTGCGGAGCATGAATGGCAGGAAAGTATGGTTGTACCGGGACCGGGGCAGGCGCCTGCGGATCTCCTGGAATATGCGGCGTTGACTTTGGGCAATGATAAAGGGGAGTTTCACACCTATTCGTGGGAGCATAAAACGCCGCCCCATCTTCCGCCCCTGCCGAAAAATCCCAATATCCAGCTTGTGAATATGAAGTCCAAATATAAACCCTTTTCCATCTTAAGGCCGCAAGACGATCCATCCATTGATATTTACTCAGGTGAAATCAGAAGACAGATCAGCGTCTTTCCCTGGTGGAACCACTGGCCCGTCGCACAGAAACCGACTGACGGCAGGTGGGCCATGTTTGCCGATCGGCCCTCCCATTCCTCGTTATCCCATTGGTTCTGGGATGCTTATGATATGACGGATCGCTCAATGACCAAGCTGATGCTGACTGGAATGACTGACAAAACCGCTGAGGAGCTGCTGCCCTTAGCCAGAAGCTGGTACAATCCCCCGGAGATTAAAGAACCTGCCAACTTGAAAGCCAATTACGATCAAGCACAGAGGGCCTACATTTTGTCCGTGGAGAATGAATCGAAGAATATCGAGTTCAATATTATTGCCTCCAAAGAATCACCGGTAGTCAATCTTGCATTTGTCATTCGAGACTGGGGAAAGAATGATTTATCGTTGAAAATTAACGGCCAAAAAATATCCCGGGGGAAGGATTTCCGTTACGGACGTGTCGATCATTTGGAAAGCAGTGATCTGATTGTATGGATACGATATGAATCCATGGAATCTGTGCAAATTCAGTTTAGAGCAGAATAAGATCTGAAGGGAAAGCATATCGGTTCACTGACAATATGCATCTCTTTGTTACTGAGGTTTATTAGCAAGTGTCGCAGTAGTAAGTGTAAGGTGCAACGACTTTGTCCCTCTCGTAATTGGAGGTTTGTTGGCTACTCCATTGATACATAGGTGGGTCAACCATTATCATAATGAATTTACAATAAACACTAAGACCAAGGGGACAACCCCAAAAAGTTCCTGACACCTTTCATTCTCACAACAAATAGAGAAAGGAAGATAGGACAATGAAATATAAAGAAAACCGCTGAGTAAGTGATTTTAAGCTTCGTTGTTTTTTTAATGATGAAAATAATTTATAAATGAAGTAACAACAACAAATGAAAATCCGGAGGATGTCTTATGTTTAAGCGATTAATTTTGTTGGTTTTGGTCGTTTTAATATTTTCGGAATTGGTTTTATATGCTGGTGACGCTCCTGCAATGCAGTGGCATAAAGGGCATGGCACGGACAATGGAGACCATGTGCATTACGGCCTGCAAACCAGCGACGGCGGTTATATCATGGCGGGACAGACATCAGAAGCCAGAAGAGATTCTTCTGATATGCTCGTTGTAAAAACAGATGCAAAAGGCGATCTGCAGTGGCAGAAGATTATTGGTACCGGCGGACAGGCCGATTATGGCAATTTCGTTACTGAAGTTTCAGACGGTTTTCTTGTTGCAGGGGCGTTGTATGGCCGGGGCGGCCAGCGGAGGGCTTTGGTGAAACTCGATTCCAAGGGTAAGATCGTATGGCAAAAGAGCTACCCGGCAGACGGAAATGGTTCAATCCGGGGCATTGATACAACCGGCGATGGAGGAATTGTCGCCACCGGATACGTCGGCAGCAGGGAAAGAGGTTATCAATTCATCTGCGATGACGGACATGGTTTCATCATTAAAACAGATGCAGATGGAAACCTGCAATGGGAGAAAACATTATCTTCGGCCCCTCACGGAATGAGGATTGAAGAAGTTGCCGCCGGAGGGTATGCCATTGGTGCAAACGTATGGATCAATGAAAGCGGGAGAGACCATCAGAACGTATGCCTGATATTGACAGACAACAAAGGCAACGAGACATTCAGCGAAAGTTATGGCGGCGACGGCGACGATCAGGTTTTTGATTTTGCCGTAACAACTGACGGCGGTTATATTTTCGGCGGGCACTCACGGTCACCTTCTTACGGAACTGTCAAC
>SDBT01018676.1_pt1 | contig 10889 bp, 11 predicted proteins | sample 2277101 | NCBI WGS metagenome assembly SDBT01 (sample SAMN10404973, study PRJNA504765) | marine sediment metagenome | isolation source: marine sediment core GS10_PC15, 103 cmbsf | place: Arctic Ocean: Southern Knipovich Ridge | collected 2010 | reverse complement strand
ACATCATCCGCTTCAGGTAACCCGATTATCGGTAGGGCAGGTGAGCAATTCAGTTCATCGGTCATATCCGGTTCGTTGGAAACATCGAATGTGGATTTAGTGAAACAATTCACTGACATGATCACAACCCAGCGCGGCTTCCAGGCCAACGCCAGGGTGGTAACAACTGCAGATGCAATATTGGAAGAAACAATGCGGCTGAAACGATAATTATCGTTTAGGCCATTAGGTCTTCTCCGTTGGTCGGGCTACCCCGTATATTATGGGGTAGCCTGGCAGCGGATTTGACACTACAGGGAGATAAATTTTTGGATTTTGCCACAATAGCAGGAATTGTAACGGGTTTTGGCCTGATTATTATAACTATATCGCTTGGCGGTGAGTTAGTTACTTTTGCTAACTTGCCTTCAGTGTTTGTTGTAATCGGTGGCTCTTTGGCTGCCACACTGGTTGCCTTTCCAATGTCACAGATTGTGTCAGCCATTAAGGTTGCGGCAAAAACATTTGGCGATCAGAGTAGCCAAGACGCAGCCCTGATAACCAGATTCGTGGAGCTAGCCCAACTTGCACGCCGGGATGGCATATTGGCCCTGGACCGTGCTATGGGAGAAGTAGATAATCCATTCATGAAGGGCGGGCTTGAAATGGCAGTTGATGGAACTGAGCCTGACACTATTCGCGATATCATGGAGACCGAAATGGATGCCCGTCTCGATCGTCATGCAACGGGGCAATTGATTTTTAACACCCTTGGGGCTTACGCTCCTGCATTTGGGATGATCGGTACCCTTATCGGCTTGATTAATATGTTGCAGACATTGGATGATCCATCAACAATTGGCCCCTCCATGTCAGTCGCCCTGATAACAACATTTTACGGTTCAGTACTGGGTAACCTGGTTTATCTGCCCATGGCAACAAAATTGAAAAATAAATCGAATCTGGAAATTATAACTATGATCCTGACTATAGAGGGTGTGCTATCGATACAGAAGGGTGTTCACCCCAAGAATATTGAGCGAAAATTGATGAATTATATTGCTCCTAAAGATCGGCCCGCAGGTGAAGATGTTACGGCTTAATTGGGATAAGTAGCTAAACTATGGCGAAACAAAAAAAAGTACAGGCCGACAATTCCCCCAAAGCACCATTTTGGATGACAACCTATGGTGATATGGTGACATTGCTATTAACATTTTTTATTCTAATGTTTGCCATGTCCACGATTACTGAGCGCAAATTTTATCAAGCGGCTCAATCGCTGCAGGAGGCCCTGGGTGGTGGAGTAATGGATGCGAATATTGGTGTAATTGGCGAGGCAGCAGCGATCGCCCCACCATCAAGAATTATCAGAAAAGATGTGGATATTCTGGAAACATTGGAGGCTATCGCCCAGTTGATGCAAGATGAAGCCTTAGCTGAGATGACCGAGATGGAAATAATTGGCGCGGGAGAGGTTTTAATCCGTCTTGGAGATCAGATGCTATTTGATCCAGGCAGGGCAGTGTTAAAGCCTGGTGCCCGGCGGGTTCTACGTGGCATAACTGAATCGATTATTGGCTCTACCCAGAAATTATGGGTAGAGGGGCATACCGATAACGTGCCCATCAATTCTAGAGAATTCCCCTCGAATTGGGAGCTATCTACGGCCCGCGCGGTAAGTGTGGTCAAGTTTTTGCAGGTGTTAGGTGTGCCATCGGAGCAATTAGCGGCGGTAGGTCATTCAGAATATGTCCCGCTTGCCACTAATAATACCACCGATGGGCGGCAAAAGAATCGCAGAGTTGAGTTATATATAACCTGGAGAGAAGAAGCGATTTATGAGTGAGATTGAAAAACAGGAACAGAGTGAGATTGAAGGACAGGAACAGTCTGAAGCTAGCTCAGGTGTCCCTGCGGCTAAATGGTTAACGATAGTTGCTGTAGTTCTGGTTGTTGGTCTGGGCGCCTTTATTCTCGCCCAACGGGTGATAGTGCCGAAATTGACCGGCGATAATGCAGTTGGCGACAAAATGCGCGAAATGAAGCAAAATCTCATCGAGGAAGAAGTGGAAGAAGTGGAGCCGGTTGAAAAAGATGCACCTACAACAGCAACGGCGTTGAAAGGCATTACGGTTAACACCGCGGCATCCCGTGGGCGGAGATTCGTAACCTTCGATCTGAGTCTGGAAAGTAGGGTTTCAGACGCCGAAGAGCGGTTAATGTTAAAAGAATTTCAGATCAGGGATGCCCTGATTAACTACTTTGGAGGCCGTACGGTCACGGAATTATCGTCCCGTTCTTTCATGGCGGTTGCAAAGGATACAGTAGCAACGATAATTAATGATATTTTGAAAGCTGATGTGGTGGATACAGTGTATTTCGCCAAGTTTTTGGTACAATAGAAGGAGTCAGGCATGGCTAAAATACTTAGCCAGGATGAAATAGATGCTCTATTATCGACAGTTTCCGAGGAGGAGGGTGAAACTGAAGGTATAGATGGCGGGCAAGCCCGCCGGGCGGTGCTGTACGATTTCAAGCACCCCAACCTTATATCGAAGGAGCAAATGCGTCTATTGGAGAATATTCATGAGAATTTCTCCAGAAATTTTGGCGTGTTTCTATCGGCACAGTTGCGCATGATTGTGGAGATTGATCTACTGGCAATTGATCAGTTGCTCTACTCAGAATTTGTAATGTCGATAGCACCGCCCGGGTGCCTATATGTGATGTCCATTGATTCACCCGAGGGTGAAGCTATTATGGAATTGAGTCCCAGCCTGGTTATCTTTATTGTCGAGAAACTATTCGGTGGCAGAGGTTCTTTTTCTGCTGTTAGCTCACGACCCATATCCGTAATTGAGCAGCGCATTATGCGCAAGGTTATTGACCGGGCGGCGAGCGAAATTTCCAATGTATGGAGCCCGATCACCGATCTTGACGTCGGTATCACGCGGTTTGAAAGTAATCCAGAGTTCATCCAGATTATTCCCTCGGCAGAACCGGTTGTTGTCGTTTCATTGCAGATCAAAATTCATGATAATAAGACGCTACTCAACTTCTGCTATCCTTACCGTTGGCTGGCTGAGATGGTGGGGCATCCTGATGTGCAGGATAAAGTGAAATTTGGGGCAGCCGTATCAACCGATGCAGAACAACAGAACATGAAATCCCAGCTATTGCGGGTAAACTGCTCCGTGCGAGCGACTCTGGGAGAGACAATCATGACGGTTGGGGATTTCATCAATCTACAGATTGGTGATTTATTGATGCTCGAGTCTAAACCCAATGAAGAGAGCACAATTTTCGTCCGTGAAAAACCGGTATTTAAAGGTTTGGTCGGTCGGAAAGATCGCAATCGTGCGATGGTAATCACAGATTTTAGCGAGAAGGATATACATGATGCAATACAGTGACCTAAATCCAAGATATGCGGCTATGACCAAAGAGCTGATCGAGCTGATTGGTGAGGCAGCAGGCAATGTTATGATGTCGCAAATAACCATAACTGCCGATGACCCTACGGAATTGTCCAGCGATTTCGTGCCGGGTCATGAATACCCATTAATCCAAATTAAAATGACTACTACTGGTGCTGGCACTTATGAGCATTTATTTCTCATAGACAAGTCGCTTGCTGGTCTGATCTATTCGTGGATGACTAGTGCCGATGTTCCCGAAGATTTAGGGGATGAGCATTATGCCAGCACTCAGGACATCGCAAAGCAAATAGCCGATCAATTGCAAACTGCCATGGCAGAAGACGAAAGTGCATTTGCGCCAAGCGACATTGTCGTCTCTGAAATAGATTCGTCTGAAGCATTGACTCTGCCCGAAGGCGGATTAGTGGCTACTTACAAGTTTAAGAAGTCGGATGCGGTGGATGAGTTCCAAGTGACCCATGCAATACAAGGTGAACTGAGCGAAACCGCAGCTGCTGAGGCTGAAGAGGCAGGTGAAAAGGGAGCCGAAGGCGCAGGCGAAGAAGCAGCGGAAACAGATGAAGATGCCGCCGAAGGCGCAGGCGAAGAACCAGCTGCTGAAGCAGGCGAAGATGATTTGATGCCGGATACCGGTGATGATTTATTATCAGATGATGGTCTGGAAGATGATTTCGGCATCGAGGACTTTGGCGGCGAAGGCGACGAGATCCCGGATGAATCATCGATGGATATGGATAATATATTTGGCGGTGATGATATCGATGATGAGACGATATCAGGACCGACTGTTCAGGCCAGCCCGGCCGATTTCGGGGAATTTGGTCAGACAACACCCGTTAATGGAGAACCCGGTAAGATTAGTATGCTCCTTGACGTCGAACTTGATGTTTCAGTTGAACTTGGCCGCAAAATAATGTTGGTTGACGAGATTTTGAAACTAGGCAAAGGCTCAGTTATCGAACTGGACAAATTGGCCGGTGAGCCAGTCGATGTTCTGGTTAATGGCAAAAAACTTGCCGAAGGCGAAGTTGTGGTCATTGAAGATCACTTCGGCGTGCGATTGACCCACCTGCTTGATGCAACAGAGCGGATTAAAAGCCTGGGGCGCTAATGGATAAACGGCCTAAAGTGGATTTACGTCGAATCTTGCTCATCGTCACGTTCGGTTTTATCACCGTGCTAGGCTTTAAGTTGCTTCTCGATGGACCTGATACTACACCGCCACAAACGGCAACACCGCAAACACAGGCTGCTGGCGAGAAACCGGGATTGAACCTGCAACCGGCTGACCAGGACCTCTCTTCAAGTCTTTGGAAAGCAGTCTTCTATACGGCCTTAATACTTGGGGCGATCGTTTTGGGGGCCAGAGGCATCCAGAAAGTATGGGGGGGCCAGATCGCAAAAAGTGCCTCATCAGAGATTATTGTAGTCAGCCGCCGCTACCTTAATCCCAAGCAGTCGATAGCAATCGTTAAAGTGCGCGACCGTGAACTGCTGATCGGCATCACTGATCAATCCATTCAGATGCTTACCGAGATTGCCGAAGCCGACGATGATGAAAATGACGATTATTCCGACAAACCCCTACATCCGGGTGTATAGGTTTGAAGCGCTCAAATTTGGTTACAGGATTAAAAATCGCTCTACTGGGATTGTTGCCCAGCCTGGCCTTCGGGCAAAGTGGGGGCATTAATCTCCCTATTGAGGATCTAATGGCTCCAGCACAATTCGGGACAACGATCCAAATCGTTATCCTGATGACAATTTTGGCCCTGGCGCCGTCAATACTGATCATGATGACTTCCTTCACCAGAATTGTGGTGATATTTCATTTTTTACGCCAGGCAATTGGTACTCAGAATACCCCCTCAAATCAAATATTGATCAGCCTGGCATTATTTATGACATACTTTGTGATGAGCCCCGTGCTTCAGGAAGTAAATACAAATGCTTTGCAGCCTTATCTGGAAGATCTGATCACCCAGCAGGAGGCGCTGGAAAATGCCTCTCGGCCAGTACGGGCTTTTATGCTCAGTCATACCCGTGAAAAAGAATTAGAACTATTTACCAGCTATGCGTCCGAAAACCGGCCTACGTCGACTGAGGAAATTTCTTTCATGACCATCGTACCGGCATTCATGATTAGCGAATTGCGCATCGCATTTCAAATTGGGTTTATGCTCTATTTACCCATGCTACTCGTCGATATGGTGGTGGCCTCGGTACTCATGTCGATGGGTATGATGATGTTGCCACCGGTAATGATTTCCATGCCGTTCAAGATATTACTTTTTGTAATTGTGGACGGCTGGTATCTTGTAGTTGAATCAATAATCAACGGACTGAAATAACATGACGACAGATTTTGTAGTATTCATCAGCCACCGTACGCTACTGACCGTGCTTTATATTCTCCTGCCGATCCTGGGCAGTGCCCTGTTGGTAGGTGTGCTGGTGGGCCTATTCCAGGCAGTTACCTCAATTCAGGAGGTCACACTAACATTCATCCCGAAAATCGCTGTTGTCGGCCTTGTAATCCTGGCGCTAATTCCCTGGATGCTCGATATGGTGATCCGGTTCACACTGCTTATTTTTGATCAGATAACCCAGCTGGGCCAATGAACATTGGCCTAATCGATCTGCTTGCCAGTTGGAACATCGCATTCCTTCTGATCCTTATTCGTGTATCAGCCATGTTTTTTGCCTTCCCCTTTTTTGGATCCCCTGCCATCGCACCTAGAATTCGTATTATGATTACGATTGTGGTATGCTTTGTGCTACTACCTATGGTAGGCGTTCAGGACCTGGGTCAAAATTGGGGACTGGGACGCCTGGTATTAGCAGTTGGAAGTGAACTAACAGTAGGACTCACAGTGGGATATGGTTCAAAGTTTATGTTCGAGGCCTTCACGGTGGCGGGTACATTCGCCGGCCGTCAGATGGGCTTCGCAATGGCTGACCTTGTCGACCCGGTAACTGCAGCGCCACAATCGATGGTGGGGCAATTTTGGGCACTTGTGGCAGTACTTTTTTTCCTGGCCTTGGATGGGCATATTTTTCTCATCCGACTCATAATGCAGAATTTTGAAATAGTTCCTCTGGCTACTGGCTCACTCAAGCCAGCTACGGGCCGGGCACTCATTTCAGGATACACCAAAATCTACGAGATCGCCCTGCGCTTGGCCGCACCAGCACTGCTTCTGACCATGATGATGGATGTTGGAATTGCAATTATGTCGCGGGCAATGCCCCGTTTACAGATATTTTTTGTGGCCTTGCCATTAAAACTGTTTATTGGTGTATTCTCATTAGTTGTCTCTTTGCAACTGTTCCAGGCCATCTTCGCAGATTTATTTTTTGATCTTCAGGAGTATTTGACCCGCCTCCTCGCTACTATGGGGTAATACATGCCTGAACGGCCTGCACAAGACCGGACAGAAGAAGCCACTCCGAAACACCTTCAAGAGGCCCGTGATCGCGGCGAAGTTGCCCGGAGTGTTGAGCTGACCTCAGCTGCACTATTCTTCTCGTCAGTTGTCCTTTTCTACTTTATCGGCGAATCCTTCTGTATGGGTCTGGCGCTGACCATGAGTGATATCTATGGCAGCTTGGATACATTTAGTCTGACCGTTCTCACCGCACCAAATATTGCCCGCTGGTGGGCGGCACGCGGCATTACTATTGTCTGGCCGGTTCTGCTGATGGTGCTGGTGATTGGACTGCTGGTAAATATATTGCAGGTAGGGGTAAAAATTGCCCCAAAAGCAATCAAGCCAAATTGGAGTAAAGTGAATCCCGCATCAGGCTTAAAACGCATCTTTTCGACGAGGGGACTGGTCGAACTGATCAAGGGCATCCTTAAAATGTTCTTTATTGGCATGATTCTTTATGTGTATTTATCTGAAAGGGTGAAGGATTATCCGTTTCTAACTTATATGACGCCAACACAAATCATAGCCAACCTCGGACTAGATCTCTTCAAGATCGGTATCTATGTAAGCGTTGCTTTTGTGGCCATGGCTATCGCCGACTTCACTTATCAGAAGTGGGAGCATAGTAAGAAAATGCGCATGAGCAAGCAGGAAGTGAAGGACGAACACAAGCAGGCCGAGGGTAGTCCCCAGGTTAAGGCACGCATTAAATCGATACAACGGGAAATGAGCCGCAACCGAATGATGCAATCGGTTGGCGATTCAACAGTTGTGATCACTAACCCGACGCATATTGCAGTAGCGCTCAAGTACGATGATGATAGTGACCAGGTGGCCCCGCTGGTTGTTGCCAAGGGGCAGAGAAAAATTGCTGAGAAGATCAAAGCCTTAGCCCGTGAAGCTGGTGTGCCGATCAAAGAAAGTCCACCCCTGGCGCGTGCGATATTCAAAATTTGTGAAATTGGTGAACCGATACCGGACGTATTTTACCAGGCGGTTGCCGAAATATTTGCCGAAATATTCTGGGAGAAGCATGGTCGGACCTAGTCTGATCTGCTAAGAAAGGAAAACAGTTGCAACGAAATCTTAGATTCAGTGATATCGGTTTAGGCGTTGGCATTATCACCATCCTGGCGGTAATGCTCATACCGTTGCCTACATTTATGATGGACATATTTTTAGCGATGAACATCCTGGGCGGGTTGCTGATACTGTTCGTCTCACTTTATACTGTCCGGCCGTTGGATTTCGCCGTATTCCCCAGTCTGTTACTGATCGTTACCCTGTTCAGGTTATCCCTGAACGTGGCAACAACCCGATTGATCCTTGGCAAAGGCTATGCTGGCGAGATCATTATGGGCTTCGGCAATTTTGTTGTTAGCGGCAATTATGTTGTCGGTTTCATCATGTTCATTATCCTGGTCATTATCAATTTTGTTGTGATTACCAAGGGCGCTACACGTATTGCGGAAGTGACTGCCCGCTTCACTTTAGACGCCATGCCCGGTAAACAGATGGCCATTGACGCCGATCTAAACTCCGGACTGATTGATGAAGATGAGGCACGCGCTCGACGGAAGGATATTTCTGCCGAGGCCGATTTCTATGGCGCTATGGACGGTGCGAGTAAATTTGTTCGCGGTGATGCCATTGCCAGCTTATTGATCACTGGCATCAATATCATCGGTGGTTTGGTAATTGGTACACTGCAAGTCGGAATGCCACTCGCCGATGCAGCCCGCAAATACACCTTACTTACCGTGGGCGATGGATTGGTGGCCCAGATACCAGCATTAATTATTTCGACCGCAGCCGGTATTATTGTTACCCGGTCAAATATGGAATCCGACCTGGGTAGTGATGTGGGCAGGCAAATTGCGGCACAGCCCCGTGCGATCTATATCAGTAGTGGAGCATTATTCCTGATCGGTACTATCCCGGCAATGCCATTTCTGCCATTTGGCGTTCTGGCTGGTATCCTGGCTGGGAGTGCCTATGTAAGTGGCCGTAGAAAAGAAACCAACTTATTACAGCTGAAGGCAGCTGAAGATGCTCGGGTTACCGTACCTGAAGAACGCATCGAAGAATATCTGCATCCAGATCCTTTCGAGATTGAGATTGGTTATGGACTAATCAGCTTAGTGGACAGCAATCAAGGCGGCGATCTGCTTAACCGCATATCATCAATTAGAAAAAGTATTGCGCTTGAATTGGGTATCGTGATTCCACCTATTCGTCTAAGGGATAATATAAACCTGGGTGCCAATGAATACGTGTTTAAAGTGTACGGCATTGAGGTCGCGTTAGGCGAGGTAATGGTGGGTTATATCCTGGCCCTGAATCCTGATCCATCGGCTGGATTGGTCGGTATCGAGACGATCGAACCAACATTCAATCTACCATCTTTATTGGTATCGGTTGATCAAAAAGCAAAAGCCGAATCGTTGGGCTACACGGTAGTGGAACCAGCTGTTGTTATTGCCACACAGTTGATGGAAGTCTTGAAACATAATGCATATAAACTGCTGGATCGCCAGGAAATGCAGAAGATGCTAGATGATTTAAAATCTGAAAAGGCCGCTGTTGTGGAAGGGTTAGTACCCGATTTATTGCCCCTGGGAACTGTGCAGCAGGTAATTAGAAATCTGCTTAAAGAATCAATACCGGTGCGGAATCTGGTAACTATTCTCGAGACAATGGCCGATTATGGCGCTACAGTCAAAGATGCCGATCAGCTGACCGAATATGTCCGGGCCGCTTTAGCTGATACAATTACAGATTTATTTAGAGAAGGCAGCACACCGATATCGGTAGCTACACTGGAACCCCAGTTGGAAGACCATATCCTGCAAAGCACCCAACGGGGTGATGCATTTGCCGGGACCCTGGGATTTTCGCCTAATCAGGTGAAGGATGTGCTGACATCCATCAGTCGCCAGGTCGAATCAATTATTGAAGCTGGCGGCAGGCCAGCCCTGCTGGTATCGCCCCCGGTACGACGGTTAGTGCGGCGGTTTATTGAGACGGTACTGCCAAACGTCGCAGTGCTTTCATTCTCAGAACTATTGCCGATTGTTGAACTACGGTCGGTAGGAACAGTGAGGTATCCAAATGCTGGTTAAAACTTTTAAGGGATCAAGCGAACGGGATGCCCTGAGCCGGGCGAAAGAGGATCTTGGTACATACATCATGCTTGTGCACACAAAGACGCTCAGCAATCCCAATGCCCAGAACCAGAGTCGTCGGGTGGTAGAGGTAACAGTGTCAACCGAGCCAATGGCCAAAAAGACGAGAAAACTGAATGTCTTCGAGGTTGCCAAGCAACGAATTGAAGAACATTCTGGGTCGTCGCCACAAACTGCAAAACAGCCGGGAATGTCCGAATCTGATATAGCCGAGCTATTTTTTCTGCGCAAGCAGATGCGTAACCTGAAATCTCAACTCCGTTCGCAACGGACAAATCCTTTTGGCGAGCCATTCAATTTTTGCTACAGTTTACTCGCCGAATCCGGCACGCCGCATCAGATCGCCGAGGCTTTGATTCAGCATACTGAGCAGGCACTTGTTAAGCGTGCCTTGGCGGCCCACGAAAATACAAGTCGCTTCACACATCGCGAAAGCCTTGATGAACTGAAACATCAGATTCATAAATTATTCCCGCCCATGCCGAATGCTAGCTGGTCTGGGAAGAAGGAAATTGTGGCTGTGGTAGGTCCATCGGGAGCGGGAAAGAGTTCATTGATCGCCAAAATGGCCGGTCATAAGAATATTTACCGGGAACGAAAAGTGGCCGTTATCACAACAGATATTTACCGCGCAGGAGGCGCAGCGGGCTTAAAATCACTGGGCAAAATAATGTCGATACCAATTATTGAGGTTCGGCAGCTGGAGGATTTACAGCGGGCGATGAAGAATTTAGCAGCTTACGAAGTTATACTGCTGGACACACCAGGACGCTCGCCGCTACGCAAGGGTTCGCTCGAGGAAATTCAAACCCAATTAGCGATCGCCAAACAAACCGAGACGATTATAGTAT
>SDBT01018675.1_pt1 | contig 10890 bp, 11 predicted proteins | sample 2277101 | NCBI WGS metagenome assembly SDBT01 (sample SAMN10404973, study PRJNA504765) | marine sediment metagenome | isolation source: marine sediment core GS10_PC15, 103 cmbsf | place: Arctic Ocean: Southern Knipovich Ridge | collected 2010 | reverse complement strand
ATATATCATGAAAGTTAAAATATCAGGTGTTTGAGCTTGCGCCTGATATTTTTGTCTTTATAGGCATTTTAGAGGGATAAATGAATAAAATGACAGTCAGGGACATAGAGGTTGAAGGTAAAAGGGTTCTGGTTAGGGTTGACTTCAATGTTCCTTTAGATGAGATAAGCGGTGCTATCACCGATGACAGTCGTATTCAGGCGACACTACCAACTATTAACTATCTTATTGACCAGGGAGCAAAGGTTATCCTCTGCTCCCATTTGGGGCGACCTGAGGGAAAGGTGGTTGAGAAACTGCGATTAGCTACTGTTGGTCAGCGTCTGTCGCAGATTTTAGGGCGGCAGGTGGTTATTACCCGGGACAGCATTGGTCCTGATGCCAAGAAGGCAGTAGAAAAATTGAAGAATGGCGATATCCTGCTCCTGGAGAATGTTCGGTTTCATCCCGAGGAGGAGATGAATGATGCCTCTTTTGCCCAAGCCCTGGCTCGACTGGCTGATATATATGTGGATGATGCTTTTGGCGCGGCTCATCGAAGTCATGCCTCAATAGTTGGCGTGGCTAATTATCTGCCGGCAGTAGCTGGACTATTGCTTGAGAAGGAGATCAAAACCCTGGGTGGTATCTTGGAAAGTCCAACTCATCCCTTTGCTGCCCTTCTTGGTGGTGCTAAGGTGAGTGATAAGATTAGCATGTTAGAAAATATCAGGGATAAGGTAGACTCCCTTCTAATTGGTGGTGGTATGGCGGCTACCTTATTAAAGGCTAAATCTTACGAAGTAGGCTTGTCTTTGGTCGAGGAGGATAAGCTAGATTTTGCGGTTAAACTGATAGATGGCATAGCGCGACAAGGGGCGCACTTGTTACTTCCGGTTGATGTGGTTATTGCTGATAGCCTTAGCGCCGGCGCTGAAGTCAAGGTGGTACCTATAGAAGATATACCCCCGGATTTGAGGATTGTAGATATAGGTCCGCTCACCATTAATAACTTCTCCAGGGAACTGGAGAGGTGTAAAACAGTTTTCTGGAATGGACCAATGGGTATACATGAGATACCGCAATTTGCCGGGGGAACACGGGCTATGGTCAGACTTTTAGCCAGCCTTAAAGCAAAAACCGTTATTGGCGGTGGCTCTACAGCTGAGGTAGTAACTGAGATGAAACTAGCCGACAAGATGACCTTTGTCTCAACCGGGGGCGGCGCTTCACTCAGGTTCCTAGGTGGTAAAGCATTACCAGGCGTAGAGGTGTTGATGGATAAGGAGGTATAATTTTAGATATGGTCAATTTAGAGTTCATAAAGCATATTTCTATGCCTTCATCCACTAAGATTGTATTAATCGTCATTGACGGATTAGGCGGATTGCCAAGTCCAGAAACAGGCAAGACAGAGCTAGAGACAGCCAATACGCCTAATCTTGACAAATTAGCCACTAACGCCATCTGTGGTCTTATTGACCCGGTGTCTACGGGAATAACCCCAGGCAGTTCGCCAGCTCACCTGGCTCTTTTTGGCTATGACCCTATTAGCTTTAAGGTTGGTCGGGGGGTACTGGAGGCAATAGGGATAGATTTTGACCTCCAGCCACAGGATATAGCCGCTCGGGGGAACTTCTGTACCATTGATAAAGATGGCTTGGTTACCGACCGCAGGGCAGGTCGCATCTCTACCGAGGAGTGCGTCAGGCTATGCCGGTTGCTGGATGGGCTGGTGATAGACAAGGTCAGGCTTTTGGTTTGTCCGGTTAGGGAACATCGCTTTGTCGTGGTATTTCGTGGTGAGGGACTTATCCCGGATGTTAATGACTCCGACCCCCAGCAGATAGGGGTAGCCCCAAAACCCATTACTGCCCTACATCCAGAAGCGGCTAGAATGGCTGATATTGCCCACCAGTTTGCAGCTAAAGCCGGGAAAATTTTAGCCGAGCATCACCCAGCCAATATGGTTCTCCTCCGTGGTTTCTCCACGCATCCTCATTTTCCTACTATGGGTGAGATTTATAAATTGAAGCCAGCTGTCATTGCCGGCTATCCGATGTATCGGGGATTAGCTAAATTGGTCGGAATGGAGGTTCTGGAGATAGGAGTTAGCATTGAGGACGAATTTGCCACGCTAAAGCGCAATTATGCTAACTATGACTTTTTCTTCTTACATATAAAAGGGGCTGATTCGGCTGGTGAGGATGGTGACTTTGACCGAAAGGTGAGGGTTATAGAGCAGGTTGATAATACTATTCCCAACCTTACAGATTTAGAGCCTGATGTCATCGTGGTTACTGGCGACCATTCAACACCGGCTATGCTTAAAAGCCATAGCTGGCATTCGGTGCCAATTCTCTTGTATTCCAAGTGGTGTCGCTCGGATAGAGCAAGTGAGTTTTCCGAGTCAGCCTGTGTTTTTGGGGGCCTGGGGCAGTTCCCTGCTACCCAGGTTATGCCCCTGGCGATGGCTAACGCCCTAAAATTAACCAAATTCGGCGCTTAGGAGAAATCATTTATTGTGGGTAGATTGAAGGGGGTGAGGTTGATACATAATTTCACTAGGAGAATAAAATGAGGGTGCCATTGATTGCCGGCAACTGGAAGATGAATTCCACAGTAAGTGAAGCCAGAGAGCTGGTCAGTAAAATGCTTCGGGAACTTGATGAGATAGATGGGGTTGACAAGGTAATTTGCCCGCCCTTTATTTCTCTGGCTGCGGTGTATGGGCTAATTAAGGGGAGCTCAATAAAGTTGGGGGCACAAAATCTATACTTTACAGAAAGGGGAGCCTATACCGGGGAGATTTCACCGCTAATGGTTGCCGACCTGTGTGAATTCGTCATTATCGGACACTCTGAGCGCCGGCAGTATTTTAACGAGACTGATGAAATTGTAAATAAAAAGGTGCCAGCGGCGCTGAAGGTTGGTCTGAAACCCATCCTGTGTATCGGGGAAAGATTAGAGGAAAATGAGGCAGGACTGACGGAAAAGGTAGTAACCAGCCAGCTAAGGTCAGCTTTAGCCGGGATAGCCTATATCAACGGAATAATTATCGCTTATGAGCCGGTTTGGGCTATTGGCACCGGCAAGGCGGCTACCAGCAAGCAGGCAAACCAGACTATTAGTCTTATTCGACGTAATATCTCTCAGCTTTATGATAAAGAGATTGCCCAGAATTTGCGCATTTTATATGGTGGTAGCGTTACCGCCGATAATGCCACCGAGTTCATGCAGCAATCTGAGATAGATGGCGCCCTTGTTGGTGGAGCCAGTCTAAAAGCTGACCAATTTTTGAGTATCGTCAAACAAACCTCAGAAGTAGTGAAATGAACTGTCTAGTAGCTATAGTTGGTCCTACCGGCGTAGGCAAGAGTCAGTTGGCGCTTCATCTAGCTCAGACCTTTGATGGAGAGATAGTCAGCTCCGATAGTCGGCAGGTATATCGCCACATGGATATTGGCACCGCTAAACCGACACTGCCGGAGCTATCCCTTGTCCGCCATCACCTGGTTGATATAGTTAATCCTGATGAAGATTTTAGTCTGGCTCAGTATCAGCAGCTAGCCTACAGGGCTATTGAGGATATTCAGCGACGAAATAAGCTAGCCCTGTTGGTAGGTGGTAGCGGATTGTATGTCTGGTCGGTGCTGGAAGGCTGGGGAATACCGCAAGTCCCACCTGACTCAAAATTCAGGCGTAGTTTAGAGAGAAAGGCAGTTGAACTTGGCAAGGATAAGCTCTATCAGGAGCTTATGAGGGTTGACCCGGTGGCGGCGCAGAGGATTGACCCCCGTAATGTGCGGCGCACCATAAGAGCCCTTGAGGTGTATATAAGCACTGGAACTCTCTTTTCCCAACTTCAATATAAGCAGGCACCATTCTTTGATACAATTATAATAGGTTTAACGGCAGATAGGGCAGAACTATATCATAGAATTGATTTACGGGTTGACGAGATGATAAAGCAAGGCTTGGTAGCTGAGGTGGAAAAGTTGCTAAATATGGGCTATGACTTTAATCTGCCAGCGATGTCGGGCATAGGTTATAAGCAAATTGGGATGTCTCTTAAGGGTGAATTAACCTTAGCGGCTGCTATCCAGCAAATAAAGTCTGAAACTCATCGCTTTGTCAGGCACCAATACACCTGGTTTCGGTTGAAAGATGATAGGGTACAGTGGTTTGATATACAAAGCCATGCAGAGTCTGAAATCATAGCACTAGTGGCTAAATTTGCAACCGAGGGAAAGAATAGCCATGAACTTTACCAAGATGCAGGCTACCGGTAATGATTTTATACTGTTAGAGACCAGTTATGAGAAGGATTGGTCACAGAAGGCAATAGCTATGTGTAACCGCCACCTCGGTATCGGTGGTGATGGCTTACTGGTAGTATTGCCTTCAGATAAGGCTAATCTTCAGATGCGTGAATTCAACCCTGATGGCTCTGAGGCTGAGGCTTGCGGCAATGGGTTGAGGTGCGTTGCCAAATATGCTGCTGATAGGGGACTAATTAGTGCTGAGACTTACGAAGTGTTGATTGAAACGATGTCGGGTATAAGGAAAGCAAGACTGTATAAAACGGGAGGGGAAGTAGATAGAATTCAAGTCAGCATGGGCGAACCAAAATTTGACGCCGAAGATATTCCAGTGATTATAGAGGGTCAAGGAGATACAGTTGACATAAAATCAATATTGAACTATCCGGTTACTATAGGCAGCAAGAAGCTGATATTGAACTTTGTCTCTATGGGGAATCCACATGCCGTTTGTTTCTGGCAGCATCCAGTAGCTGATTTCCCTTTGTCCCAGTTAGGACCGGAGGTTGAGCGACATAGGCTCTTCCCCAATAGGGTAAACTTTGAGGTAGCCAATGTCCTAAGCCGACAACAGATAGAGGCTCGTGTCTGGGAGAGGGGAGCCGGAGAAACACTGGCTTGTGGCAGTGGTGCCTGTGCCATAGCGGTTATAGCCCGACTGCATGATTATATTGGTAATAAAGTTGACATAATATTACCAGGTGGTATACTAGATGTGGAATGGGATGGGGTAGGGGAGGTATTGCTCAGTGGTCCGGCTGAGATAGTATTTACCGGAGAATGGCCAGAATGAGGTGTGAAAGAAATGAAAATATCTAAGCGGGTTGAACACTTGCCACCTTATCTTTTCGTCGAAATAACAAGGAAGATTGCTGAGAAAAAAGCCAGGGGTGAGACGGTAGTTAGCTTTGCTATCGGTGACCCTGATATTCCAACGCCTTCCCATATAATTGATAGGCTGTGCCAGGCAGCACAAGACCCGGCTAACCATCGCTACCCAGAGACAGCCGGTTTACCTGAATTGCGTAGGGCTATAGCTGAGTGGTATAAGAAGCGTTTTGACGTTTCTCTTGATGCTGATGAAGAGGTGTTACCCCTTATTGGCTCAAAGGAGGGCATTGCCCACATCGCCTTGTGCTTCATTGACCCTGAGGATTTTGCCCTGGTACCTGACCCGGCATATCCTGTTTATGCCATAAGCACAGAATTAGTTGGCGGTAAGCCTTACTATTTGCCCCTTGTTGAGGAGAACAATTTCGTGCCCGATTTGGATACTATACCTGACAATGTGCTACAAAGAGCTAAACTTTTATGGATAAACTACCCGAATAACCCAACCGGTGCTGTAGCTGATATTGATTTTTTCAACCGGGTGGTCAAATTTGCTCAACAGCATGACCTGGCTGTTTGCCATGATGGACCCTATTCGGAGGTTGCCTTTGATGGTTATCAGCCGGTCAGCTTCCTGCAGGCAGAAGGAGCCAAGGAAGTCGGGGTAGAGTTTCACTCACTATCCAAGAGCTATAATATGACCGGCTGGCGAATAGGAATGGTAGTCGGTAATGCCAAAATGATAGATGCTCTGAGAAGGATCAAGTCCAATTTGGATTCAGGGGTTGCTCAGGCTATTCAATACGCTGCCATTGAGGCCCTGACCGGGCCCCAGGATTGTATTCAGAAACATAATGCTATTTACCAGAGACGTCGTGATTTAGTTATTGATGTGCTAAATGATATCGGACTTGAAGCCAATCCGCCAAAGGCAAGTCTGTATATCTGGGCAAAGGTTCCTAAAGGCTATACCTCCGTGGAACTGGCTAATGATTTATTGGATAAGGTTGGGGTAGTAGTTACCCCCGGGGTAGGTTACGGCAAAAATGGTGAGGGTTATGTGCGGTTATCACTAACTATCCCAGATGCCGGGCTGGTAAAAGGTCTGTCGCGGTTGGCAGAGTGGCGTAACGCTAGAAGCGAGCCTAGGAAAAAGAAATAACTTGACATAAAACATACTCAGAAAATAGGAGGATATTATTACTAGAGGTACAACTCTTACTCAAGTATCCACCGAACGGGCATTTTTAGTGGCTGTAGCGGCAAAGGGAACTAAAGATGGCTGGTCTATAGAGGTCTCAATAGATGAGTTGGCTCAATTGGCTAAAACGGCGGGGACTAAGGTAGTAGGAAAACTCATCCAGCGGTTACCGGTGCCATCAGCTACCCATTATTTAGGTAAAGGCAAACTAGCTGAACTGCTAGCGCTAAAGGACAGTATTAATTATAACGTGGTAATTTTTGATGATGAGCTTTCGCCATTACAGCAGCGAAACCTGGAAGAAGCTCTTCAAGTAAAGGTAATTGACCGCGTCGCCTTAATTTTGGATGTTTTTGCCAAGCGGGCGAGAACACATGAAGGTCAATTGCAGGTAGAGCTGGCTCAACACCAATACCTTCTGCCTCGTCTTACCGGGCAGTGGAGTCATTTAGAAAGGCTTGGCGGTGGTATTGGCACCAGGGGTCCCGGTGAATCACAACTTGAGACTGATAGACGCCTTATTCACCGGAGAATACACCGTCTAAAGGGGCAGATTGAAGAGATAAGAAAACACCGCCGGCTATATCGGCAACAACGTAAGAGAAGCGGTATTCCTATAGTAGCCTTAGTTAGTTATACTAATGCCGGCAAAAGCACCTTACTAAATGCTCTCAGTCACGCTGACGTGTTCGTTGAGGATAAGCTTTTTGCTACCCTGGATCTAACTACCCGGCGTCTAACCCTTCCTGATAAAAGTGTCTTAATCACCGATACCGTTGGCTTTATCAGGAAATTACCGCCTACTATTGTAACCTCATTTAGGGCAACCCTTGAGGAATTAGCCGAAGCCAATTTGCTACTTCATGTAGTTGATTTAGCTTCTCGTAACGCTCCAGAGCAGTGCCAAAGCGTAGAGGATATTCTGGCAGACCTTAACCTGATGGATAAGCCCAGGATTACGGCGCTAAACAAAATTGACCTATTACTTAATAGCGGTAAGACCTGGGACGAGAAATCAGCCATAAGTTATCTTTCTGACCAGTGTGCCGCAACCAATGAGACAACGGTGTTCATTTCAGCAACCAGGAGGTGGGGACTAGCCCAACTCTTGGCACTAATCAACCGCATGCTGACCAAAACAGTTTGACCTTCCCAAGGATATTTGACCTGTTTTACCACATGACCCGGAGATATTAAAGTAAATGGAAATAGGCTTAATTTTTGCCCTTTTAGCCGCAGCAAGCTTCGGTGGGGCTAATGTCTTTATCAGGAAAGGGACGTTCCAGACGGGGGAGTCCTTCACTGCGGTCGTAATAGCTACTGTTGTAGGCATGCTTTTTTTCTCCCTCGTTCTGGTTTTTACGGCAGAATGGGAGAAACTCTGGTCTCTTTCCTGGGAGGGACTTATCCGACTGGCATCAGGTGGAATCATACACCTTGTATTAGGTAGACTCCTAAGTTACCAATGCATCCGACTTATTGGTGCCAACAAAGCCAGTGCAATTCTGAGAACCTCACTCCTTTATTCTGTAATTTTGGGAATTGTTATTCTAAAGGAGCCCCTTACTATCTTCCTTGTCTTTGGTGTTTTGTCCATTGCTACCGGGGTAACACTGGTCAGTATGGAAAAGGGAAGTGAGGTTACTAAAATGCATGGTAGGGGTATCCTTGCTGGGCTGGCTGGCGCTTTTTTCTGGGGGATATCTGGAGTGCTAATTAAGCCAGCGATTGCGGAAATTGGCTCTCCATATGCTGCTGCCTTTGTCTCCTCAATTGCTGCTTCTCTGGTAATGGCTGGATTTTTGTTCGGTAAAGGACAGCGGGAGCAATTTGTTCAACTCCGTCGCCAATCTCTAATTCCCATAGTCATTGGCGGAATATTCACTACCGTTGCTCAGCTATTTAGATATTTAGCCCTTGGTTACAGCCCGGTTAGCATGGTAGAACCACTTATCGGCACTACCGGTCTTTTTACCTTCTTTTTATCCTTTCTGCTTAACCGCAATATTGAGGTATTCACCTGGAAGATCTTCGTTGGAATAGCGGTTATCGTAGCCGGCGCCTTCCTTTTCTTCCAGTGATTTAGGGATGCTTTTTGTTGTGGGAAAGTGACGCTCTGTAATCAAAATCCAGGCCCCTAAAACTTCTTCTGAGTGGTTATTCTACCTTTTGAAGCAGTAAGCGGCAATTAGCCCGCTATTTTTGCCTCTTATTTTCAGGTTTTATTTGGCAACCCACCCCCTTTATCCCCCTCCCTTGGTAAGGGAGGGGGAGAGATAAGAAGAGGGGGAGTGCCCCTCTTAAACACCCCCTTGCCCCCGGTTTGGTTTTGCTGGGGGGTATTAAGACAAAGGGATAGGTTAGGAGTTGACATAAACTCTGCATAATTGTGGTATAATGGTGGTATGAAAACAAAAGGGCTTTGGTTGAAGTAGAACATGTTGAAGATACCCCGTGCGGTTTGGAAAGACATTTCTAATGCTGCGCAGATATCTTTGGCACATTTGAAAGCAGTGTGGTGGTTAAGGTTCTTGTTAATAACTTTTATCATCATTGTAGTATTTGCACTATGGATTCAATTCTCTAGAACTTTCGTGAAGCCTCCTGATAATTTTGTTAACTGGATATACCAATTTCTTGATGATTGGTCATTGCCTCTAAGTGCTAGTGTCATGTTACTGCTCGCCACTGCGGCATTCTTCAGTATTTTGGATAATCGAAATGCCAGAAGTATAGAGAGTAGAGAACGCTTGGAAAGGGAAAGGCGAGATAGAAAAGAACGTCTATTAAACGAGATTATTGAGTGGGCAATAGATGTCGCTAAACCTAAATATGCCCTAAACTTAATTAGCCTAACCTCGAGCACAGGTAGCATAGAAGATCAATCATCTGCTCTAAAACTCGGTTGGGCTTCAGATACAGATATGTTGATAGTAAGAGGCAATTATATAGATAAAATTGTTCTACTTTTCACGCATAATTTAAGAATAGCCGTGGAGAAAGTCAGACATGATTTAGAAAATCACGCTAAACTCATAAATGACTTGATTGACGGTAAGGATACCTCAAAGGAGATAGGTAAACACCAATATGCACTAGGGCGAGCTGCAAACAAAGTTATAGAAGAAGCCGCCAAAATCAAGACTAGAGATATTAGTTAAATACCCTTATATTTTATGTAAACCCGCATAATAGAGGTTGATTCTGGGGCGCACTATATATGTTATGTAACATTATATAGCCTTTATGACTATTTTTGCCTTTTCTTCTCCCCTATTGCAATTACTCTTTAAAATTACATTTTACTTATTCTGATATTGTTTTATACTTGCCAGGTTGCTACCTGACCAGGTGTATGCTATACTATGAAGCAAGTTGCACTTAATTATTTAAAAGAAGGGAGTTTAAATTTGCCGGATACAGTTACAATTAAGCAACTTCTAGAAGCCGGGGCGCACTTCGGGCACCAGACTGGACGTTGGCACCCCCGTATGAAGAGCTACATCTTCACCAAGCGCAACGGTATTCATATCGTTGACCTGGAGCAAACCACTGTCCTGCTGGATAAAGCCTGTGATTTTGTTCGGGAGGTGGTAGCTGAAGGTGGCATTGTCCTTTTTGTCGGCACCAAAAAGCAGGCCCAGGAATCTATAGAAGTGGAATCACAGCGTTGTGGTATGTATTATGTCAACCAACGCTGGTTGGGGGGAATGTTAACCAATTTCGCTACCATCCAGGCCCGTATCGACCATTTAGTCCGCCTTGAAGACCAGGAAACCCGGGGGGAATTTAGCCGCTTGCCTAAAAAGGAAGTCTTAAAACTCAGGAAACAAATTTCACATCTTAATCAACAGATGGGTGGTTTCAAGGAGATGACCAACCTGCCAGATGCCCTATTCATTGTTGATCCTACCAAGGAACAGATTGCTCTAGCTGAAGCCAAACGCATGGGAATACCGATTGTAGCTATAGTAGACACTAATTGCAACCCTGATGACATAGACTACCCTATTCCATGCAATGATGATGCCATCAGAGCAATTAAACTAATGTGCAATAAGATTGCTGATGCAATCATTGAAGCTAAAACCGTCGAGGCAGTGATTCCACCGGAGGAGGGCTTAGCAGAGCCAGAGGTTACAGAGATTACTGAACCTCTCATATTTACACCCGAGGACGAATACAACACAGGGGGCGAGATTGAAAATAACAATAAATAGGGTCAGGGACTTGAGAAACCAGTCTGGAGCTGGCATTATGAATTGCCAAAAAGCCCTGCTTGAAGCCGAAGGGGATACGAAAAAGGCACTCCAGATTCTAAAACAACAAAGCCTTCTTCAGACAAAGAAAAAAGCCGAACGCTCTGTCAACCAGGGGGTAATTGAAGCCTATATCCATGGTGGAGGTCGTATTGGCGCTATGGTTGAAGTCAACTGTGAAACCGACTTTGTTGCCCGTACTGGCGAATTTAAGGAGCTGGCACACCACCTGGCAATGCAGGTAGCTGCCATGAGTCCCCAATATATCTCAAAGGATAAATTCCCTTAAGGCAAGAAC
>SDBT01018674.1_pt1 | contig 10890 bp, 10 predicted proteins | sample 2277101 | NCBI WGS metagenome assembly SDBT01 (sample SAMN10404973, study PRJNA504765) | marine sediment metagenome | isolation source: marine sediment core GS10_PC15, 103 cmbsf | place: Arctic Ocean: Southern Knipovich Ridge | collected 2010 | reverse complement strand
ATCTATATCAATTCTTATCGGAGGATTGCCTGGCACTAAGACTTCGCCTTCTCTGGCCCCATCGGCAGCTACTACTCCGGATCCTCCGACAACTACCGAATTAGTATTAGCCAACTCAGCAGCGACTTTAACATATTTGCATGGTGTCGCGCTCGCTACTAATTTTACTGCTGTTCCGGCAGAAGATACGACTTTCCTACCACTTGTAACTGTAGCAGGTAAAGCCTCTACAATATTGATATTTCCATCTGAATCTACTGAGATTAATACAGGTGTGGCCCCACTAAGTCCATAAGGGAATACTCTTATACCTTTAACAGACAAATCTTGTCTTGCGACTTTTGACAGGATTTCTGATATAAAACTCATTTATACCTCAATATATTTTCTAAATCTTTTTTAGTATTTTGGAAAGCTAAAACAACATCTTTATACTTATCATAATTAAGTTTTAAAGCTGAAAGAAAATCATTCTCGCTAAACTCAGCTATTCTTTTATCATCATCAACTATTATTGCGTATCTTAGCATCTCTGGCCTCCGCTTCTCTTAGATACCGACCAAAATTACCAGTATCTTTTGCTTCTTCTAATAATATATCCATATTCAAACTGCCAATATCTTTCAATCTATCTTTTATACCATGCCCTATATTTCTCAAGAAATACAATATTTGTCTCACCCTATGCACAGGATCATCATTCTCTGGCAGACTTCTTTCTATAGACTGAAGTAACAGAAAAAATTCATCATTATCCTCAGCTTCACTATGTATTCTAAAACTTATTTCTTGTATATCAGCTAATATGCCTTTATCACAACAATCAGGAGAGGGTAATCTGAAATATTCAAAAACATCTTTTGGTAAGTTATCTTTCTGCCGGCCATTATCGTTATTATCTTCTGAAGATATAGGTGTATATTTTGAATCTTGTTCTAATTCTATAACTTTGGTAGGTTTTATATCTAAAATTCTTTGGAAGTCTGCATCTCTATGGTCAGTAACTTCATTTATTTTCCCCAATTCCATTAAGCAACTCCTTTAATTCATTAGGTATAATAATTTCTTTTTCTTCCATTTTCATTATATCATAAATCTCCTCGGGCAAACTACAAGGAAACTTCTCCCTCTTAATCATACCTTTTATTTTTTCGGGTTCTAAATGACTATTTATTTTTTTATTAATAATAGATTTTTCCATAGCATAACCTAAATGGTGTAAACAAACATCTTTTGAAAACAAAGGATTATTAAAATGCAAGCACCTTTTATCGTAGAATTTTACTTTTTTTGGATCAACGATAACTACTGGCATATGATTATCACGTTTGTAAAAATGCTTAAAATCGCTTGTATAATTCAATATGCTACTGAATCCGGCATCATGATTACCTTTCTTCATTCCATCTATTAATTTTTGTTGGTCCTTCTTTAGTATAAACTCATCAGCATCTATAGTAAATACATAATCAAATTCTTGCAAATAACCCAAACCACAATTCCTAACTCTATCTTCAGAAACAATTTTGAAATCATGAGTTACTGTTAATATCTTTTCACTGATATCATCAAATTGACTTTTAACTTTATCAAGATAGCAATCTAGATCTAAGCATGGTATTAATGTTGCTATTCTCATTTTATAGTCTCTATTGTTATTACTGGTTTATCATAATCGTGACCTGATATTATTTGATATGCCTTGAATCCAATTTCTTCCAAGATTGACTTAATAGTTTCGCGATCCCAAGCAGATAGATGATATTCCGCAGGAGTACATTGATTACAAAATAATAATTCATATAATTTTTTCTTTCTCATAAGATTCGCGTTTGAGAATTGTGAGAATAATTGACCAGCATCCGGAACTTCTAGAATCAACTTTCCACCTTTTATTAAAAACTTATAGAAATTCCTTAATGCCTCTATTGCTTCTCTGAATGGTAAATGTTCCAATGTATGATTGCAAACAATCTCTGAAATACTTTCTTCTGGATAATCAAGATCTTGTATTTTCGATATTCTGTCTACTTTGAACTCGAAAGATTTTACTTTACTCTGATATTCTTCTTTCTCCATAAATAAACATGGGTCTTTTAGAACTCCACCAGGTATATACTCTTTATGAGTAGCGCAATCTATATTTACATAACCATCCATATAATCCCTACCACATCCGATATGAAGTTTATAAGTTTTCTTATCTTCCGGAATCTTGCCATTCAAAGAACTTTTAACACATGATATTTGATCATCTCTGTGTTTAGATGATATTTGTCCAGGATGAACCCTATAAGAATATAATACTTCTTCGGCATTAATCAACTTATATCCGGCCCTAATCATCCTAATCCACATGTCAGCATCTTGCGCGTATTTCTGTTTCCAACCACCTAATTTTTCAATCACATTTTTCTTTAGCATAGCCCCACCTCCTGGAATAGAACCAGCAAGCTTATCAATAGATTGCTCTTGTGGCTTAACACAGTGTTTTGCAACCAAATTTTTATCTTTATCTATATGAATGTAAAAACATCCTACTGCTCCTAATGAGTCATTACTCTTCAAAATACTATATTGTCTAGCTATTCTATTTGGATGACTGATATCATCAGCATCTTGTCTGACTATTATTTCTGCTGAACAAAATCTCAGTCCGTAATTAAGAGAATCTGTGAGACCAGATTTAGGCTTGCTAAATAACTTAATTTTATCTTTATTATCATCTCGATATTTTTCCATTATCTTTATAGAACTCTCGGTAGATCCGTCATTAATTAATATTAACTCAAAGTCTTGCTCGCTCTGCATTAATATTGAGTCTAAAGCATCAATAAGAAATTTATCTCCGTCATTACCATAATCATCAGTGTTAACGGCCATGAGAATACTAAACAATGGCCAATCTTTTTTATAAGTTATGTTCCATCTTTCCTCTAGCAATATCCTAGATTTCTCTAGTTGTGCTTTTATATTCTTCCGATATTCTATATCGTTACTTCTAGCATCTAGAGGAGTTTTGATGTGTTCAACTTCTACGTCTGAATTTATTAATTTGTGGCCAAATTGTTTTATTTGCATCATAAAATCACAATCTTCACAACCATAAAAATAAAACTCAGGAAACTCAAATTTCTCAAATAATTTTTTCCTGTATAGAGTAGCACCACCATGAATCATATCACATTCGCTTAATCGGATTCTTGGATCATTCTTGTTCAAATTACCATAAGAAGAATCTAAAATTATTTTGCCTTTTTGAAATTTAAACCAACCACCAGACATTAATACAGTATCTTTCTGCATTACTCTGCATCCAACTACTGATGCTCCATGAATACTCTTTAATCTTTCTATCAATTGATTTATCCAACCATCAGTAATAACTGTAATATCATCATCAAGAAAAACTATATACTTACCTTTTGCTAAATTTGCTCCATAATTTCTTCCGGATGCTACACCAATATTGTTTGGAAGTCTAATAACTCGTATATATTTTAATTGTTTTGCTAGATCCTTTATGGGTTTATAATTCTCATAATCTGATCCGTTATCAATTACTATTAATTCAAATGATGTTTTAGTTTTTAAATATATGCTCTCAATACATTTTTTTGTTTGCTGAGGCCTGTTATATGATAAAACTATTATTGAAACTATTATTTCTTTTTCCATGATTTAAACTCCATTCTTGGGGATGAAGCATGTTCATAATTTATTTCCACCCTATTAAAATATGTATTTAACAAACCCATCAATTCACTTCTAGTAAATAGTCTTTCATGAAAGGGATTTTTCTCAATCTCATTCAATGGCGTGACCCTGGATCCGGTTGTACCATATAATATACCATTAGGTTTCAAAACTCTTGATATCTGCTCTAAAGCAGCCATAGAGTCTTTGCAAGTAAAATGCTCTATAGCTTCTCTAAAAACTACTAAATCAAATACATTATTCCTGAAAGTAAGTTCTGTAGCATCCATTATGAAATAGTTAGGTGCTTTATATTTTAATTTTGCATATTCGATAGCTTCAGCACACTTATCAATCCCACTTACTGAATTAGCAACTTTCGATAACATATTAGATAACCATCCGGTTCCACAACATAGATCCAATACATCACTTCCATAGCACATAGCTTTTATTTGGCTGGCTTCTTTGAGGGTTAATTCCCTCCACTCATCAGTTATTATCCAACCTGGCTCATTTCTTTCTCTATACCCTTGAACCCTAAATTTTTTCTCTAAATCTTCAATTCTACTCATTTACTCCTACCTCTTTAAAAATATCTAAAAACCTTTGATAATAGGTATGATCATTTATGGATCTCTTAAAACCATTTTTGCGTATAGTATTCCTTTTATCTTCATTTACCAAATATCTTTTTATTTTACGTACAGCTTCAACTAAAGTCGTAAAGGTTTCTATTTCTCTTCCAATAACAAAATAATCTTCTATTTTTGGAGCATATTCAGAAAGTAAAAATCCACCAGCAGCAGTTATCTCAAAAAATCTAGTTTTTATTTGTTTAATGTGACTATTGCGCGAATTTCCACAAAAGTTAAGATTTATTTTGCTCTTAGATATTACCATATTCTGACCATCAATATCTAGATACGTAGATTTATCTTTCCCAAACCACTTTACTTTTATACCAAAATTTTCTATAATTTCTATAGATTTTTGCCTGCCTCCGTGTGGACCACCTATAAAACTAACATCATACTCTTGATGAAATGGTAACGGAGCGAATAGCTCTGGTGTAGATCCCCATTGAGATAAGATTGCTTTGCAACCAATCTTATTATAACCTTCCATAGAATAATAATCAGTAGTGATGCTGTAATCTAAGTAAGGTGCATACTTACTTGAATAATCATAAAATCTAGCGCGGTCATCACAAAACCAACCAAGAACTTTAGTTCCTAATTTGCTCATCATTTTGAAAGTTTCTTTATGGATCTGATCCTGGTACATAATGCAAATTGTAATATCTGGTTTGTATGATTCTACCAACTCTATAACATCTTTGTTCATTCTATCTCTGCCAAGTTCTTGCTCTTTTTCAAGATAATTGTATTCTTTAACTTCTCCAATATTCTCCAAAGCTACTGTAAAACTATTACTGAAATCTTGTCTCACTTTTAACATTAAAAATAATATTTTCATTGTGGTAGTATAAACTCCTTTCGCCATGTGTTAGTCCATATATTAGATATTACATGACGGTTTAATAGTTTTGTAGTTTCTGTTCTATCAGCTTCCTCTTCAATAGGATGATTAATCATAATTGAAGCAGCTATGTTAATATTATTATCATTGCATCCTTTAAAAAAATTGTTTAACTGTTCTACTGTTATCTGCTTATTGTAAAGATCTAACATCCTTTGGGATCCGGATTCAACTCCAACATATATGGCCTTACAACCGGATCTTTCCATTAATTTTAATAAACTTAAATCCATATCTGCTCTAGATTCACAAATCCATTTTATATTTATATTCTTAGAAAGAAGTAATTCACAAAAGTGTCTGACCCTATTGCTACTTAATGTAAAATTATCTTCCCTGAAATATATTCCTTTAACACCATAATCTTTTATCAACTTTTCTATATCTTCTATTATTCTTCTGGCACTCATAGCTGTATATTCTCTTCCCCATATTTTCTTAACATCACAAAAATTACAACCAAACGGACAACCTCTAGATGTATTAAGATTAAAAACTGGAGAATCATCAAACCAATGTACTTTTGTTATATAAGGCAATTTTGTAAAAATATCAAATGGTGGAAATGGTAAATTATCTAGATCTTTTATTCTTTCTCTCTTTACTATTCTATTCTTTTGAGTGCCATCAATTATATCTAATATAGCTGATTCGCCTTCTCCTTTAACTATAAAATCAGCCATATCTAATGTTTCCGGATAAATACTGGTGTGAGGGCCACCAACTATTATTTTGGCTTTCTTTATCTTACTCATAATTTTTTTAGTATCTGAAAAGCATGGAGTATTAGAATAGATACCTACAAAATCATATTCAGAATCATCGAAACCAACTTCTCCCATTAAATACCTATCGATAAAATCAACATTATAGCCGGCATTACGCAAAGTTTGTATTATGTAACCAACCCCTATTGGGAATCTTTTTTCAGTAAAATTAAGTCCAACATTATTTGTCGGATGAGCTGATGTTAGCATTAAAAACTTCATTAAAAAATTCACTCCATTCTCTAGCAACAGTTTCCCAGGCAAAATGATTCTTGGCCCATTTCATCATTCTCAATCTTGTCTCAGTAGCATGCAACGGACTAGCCAACATATTAACAGTCTTTTTAACAAATTCCTCTTGCATATTCTTAGGAACAAAGCAAGTAATATTATCAGATTTGCCAATCCTTTTTGTCTTTTCCCGAATCACTTTATCTTCTATTTTGTGTCCGTATTGCACAGTCTCATCCAGAGCGGCCATAGAGGTAGTAATGGGAATAGCTCCGGCAGCCTGGGCTTTCATAGCGGTTATACAACTTATTTCAGTAAAATATGTAGGGTATAACCATAAGTTACAACCAAGGAATGCCTGGGCTAGTTCTTCGTGGCCTACCCTGCCGTAATAAATAACTCCTTTTTGCTTTGTAAGCTCCATGACTTCTTCTTTAAACAACTTCATCCTTTGATCATTCTTGTGGACTTCATCATAAGTCTTAGTGAACCCATAGAATATGTGTAATTTAGCATCCGGCACAGCTTTGATTATATCGCCCCAATTTTTTAATACTATATCCAAACCTCTATCCGGACTTGATGCGTATATACAAGAAAAGGGATCTCTTTCTATTTTCTGTTCAAACTGCTCTGAAATTATGCCATTCCTTGTAACGAAGAATTTATCATCTTCAATATCCGGCATACATCTCCTATGCCAATTACTTAACACGAATATTTTATCTACTCTATCCAATTCTTGTTCAGTGAAATTGCTCTTTTCCCAAACATCATGAAGCCAAAGAATACAATAGCTTTCTTTAGGAGCAAGCATTATTGGCCGAGTATCTCTCCAAGATATAAAAATCTCACATGATTGATCTTTGTCATATCCCCAGAATCCTTGCCACGAAACACCATCGTAGTTGCCAGGTTCTAGGCAATTGTTATAGACTTCGACATTCCAACCTAACTTAGCTAATTGTTTAGACATATTTATTACAGCCTCTTCAGAACCGCCTATCCCTGAGTTGGCCGATAAGGGATCCCACAACTCATAGCTTGAACCACAATAGATTACTATTCTATTCTTACCACCTTTTGAATTAAATTTATTTCTCAATCTCACAAACACCGGATGATCTTCTACTGAACTTGGCAAGCATTTTGAAAAGTTTTCTAATTTGCTTTTATCTTCTAATTCAAGATGTTCACAGATATTTAGACAACTCTCTTCTATCCTTTCTCTTTCTATTGCTTTAACCATTTCTTTGCGCCAGTTTTTAAAATATTTGTTTGAAGGAATAAACAGCAAGGCTTTCTCAGTGGCAGTTAAGGCTTCTTTAAATTTTCCTAATTGCACCAAAGCATATACTAAAGGCTCTAGAGGCCTGATTGTTATCGACATAGGATCAAAAGCCATCGGCGCGACCTCAGAAGGATCTTTGCATCTAAATCCTAGATTAGTGTAATGAATAACTGAATTCCAATCAGAAACACAAAAGTAGGCTTTAGCTAAACCAAAGTAAGAATATGGCCACTCTGGTTTAAGTTTTTGCGCTTGTAAATTATAATCCATAGACAAATCATATTTCCTAAGTTTTCTTAATATCTTTGCTGCTTCACACAAAGCTTCATACCTATGACAATCTGATTCAGTTATCTGAATAAATTCATTAAAAATATCAAGAGCATCTTCTATTTTGTTCATAGCGTTTAGACTCTTAGCATAATTCCAAACGTTTATCGCATCTACTTCATTGATCTCATGCTCTTTGAGATATTGTTTTGCAGAAATTTCAAGATTTCTTGCACCACTCTTCTCTATCCTATCTTTAGCCGGATGATGTTTAACATGGCAAATCCTTTTCTCTATTTTAGCCTGGATGCAATCTGTTGTTTTTAAATTCTCTTCATGTACCACTCCGGCCCACTTAAACCATTTCTTCTTTATGATCCTCTCTCTCCAGACAGCCATTGTAGTATTATCATCATCATCTCTTTCGTAATCATAATACATCCATAAAGCACCCATCCTTGAATCATCAAAATGGGCTAATAGACCTCTTATTCGTTCCGGATCTATGAAAGTATCGTCAGCATCTAACCACATTACATATTCGTATTTGGCATTATCAAAACTTATCTGTCTTGCTTCTGAGAAATTACCAGTCCATTTATGTTTGATTATTCTGGCATTATACTTTATCAAAACCCTATTCGTTTCAATATTAGTACCATTCCAGGCTACAACTATTTCATCAACATATTTATGAATACTTTTTAAACATCTATCTAGTTCTTCAACTTCGTCTTTTACTATTATGCAAAGGCTAATCTTGCGATCCATTTAACCCCCTATTTTGAATTTAGACATGTATGAAAACAACTTATTCATATTTATTCTAAAAACTTTTTTATCAGTTGAAAAGAAATCACCGCCTGCCCAAATATCTAACATCTTTTGCAAACCTATAGGAATCTTACCAAAAGACATAATAGTTTTGTATTTACTCATGCCTTTATTGCCAACTAAAGAAGACAAATCATCCTGTATCTGTTTTATCATTTGTTTACATTCAACCGGAAAGTAATCTGCATAGCGGTTACAAACATCTTCTAATCTATCAGAATTAAATATTGGTAAGCAATGGCACTCGAATGTTACCTTAGATTGGTATGAGACCATAGAGGCTATTTTATAACCTTCATCTCTCATTTTTTTAATTTCTTTTTGATCTTCTAATAATCTTAATATAACTTCATGGTCTGTGATACAAGGTTTATTATTTATTACCATAAATTCCTTAGCAAAGAGGGGCCATACTCACTATGGCCCCTCTACCAACTTGCATAACCTCACACAACTCTATTTATTGCGGAAAACTGTTGCTTAATGCTAATGCTTTTGCATTGTGGATCTCACCTAATACTTCAAGAGTTAATTCACCGCGAATCACTCCTTTAGTACCGTGACCATCTTGTGCAACCTCATCCTTAGGCAGAATATGAACTGGTTCACCAACTGACATTTTGAACTTTCTGTTCTCAATCATCAGGATAGCGTTAGAAAGATCTCCAGTAAGCATATCTCTTGCCAAAAAGATTTTCACTAATCCGAAATCACTTTCATAGATGTCTACTGAATTGACAAGTCTCTTATCCTCTGATGCTACATTTTTCTGGGAAGATGCAGTATAGGCAGATATGATTCTTTTCAACCTTGCGCCTACATATACTTCATCTGGTCTTCCACCATCGTTGTAAATATCTTCGCCCATCCCATTAAAGAAAGATTCTGTCAAAGAAGTACCGGATGCAACACTTGTGGCATTTGAAGTAACGTAATTCAAAGCCCCTGCCATCCTTCTGGCTGCTGAACCTGATCCGGATGCTCTTGAACCTCTGATGAAACCATGCTCTATGTCATTGCCAATTTCCATAAGTGCTTTTTGTTTTTGATATTGAAACTGATCGCTGATACCAGCACCCCTTATCCATCTCTCAGTTGAAGAAACATGAAATGTCTTATCATAGATTTGGGTAAAGTTTTTTCTTCTTGATGGTGCTGTCACTGTGCCAAAGCTAAATTCAGAACCTTCGATGTTAGCATTATCGGCCCTGGCTGCTAAAGTATCTTCCGGCCATTGATGATCTACATTAGTCGCTTTGTTCTTTGCTATACCAGCGGTGAATGGTCTATCCGTAGGAGATAGTTGGATTACAGCCATCATGACATCCTCTAACCTATTCCCATCATCATAAACCGTAATTACTGCTGATTTGATAAGTGGACAGCCAACCCACCATTGCCCTTTAAGCAATGACTTCGATGTAAGCCATTTAAAAATATCGTGCAACATAGTTGCCTCCTAGAAATATTTTTTACCCTCCTTCTTATCAAGAGCTTCGAGATATACTCTCCATTCTCTTCCGAAGGGGTCATTAGAATCTTCTGCTGCTTTCCTAAACTTTTCTAAACTATCAACATTAACGTTCTTGTTGTCGCTTGAACTAAGATTATTCTTCGCCTGTTCATTATTCAACTTATCCTGGGCAGCATCACCTTTTTTCTTGGTGTTTTTCAACTGACTAAGTTCAATCTTGTCTGCGATTATCTTAGCTGCTTCAGCATGTCCATTAGGAAAATTTGTCAGATCATCATAATTTTTGTTCTTTTTGATGTAATCTACTGTTTGCTTATAATGTTCACTCTTTTCGTCTTTAAGTTCAGGAATATCCTTACTAATATCTTTCCAAGTTGTTTCGCGAATATAGGCGCATCTTTCTTCTGATCTTGCTTTAGATACTTTTTTATCAGAATTTTTTTCGGCTATCAAATCAGAAAGCATATCAAAGGTTTCCCAATTTTCAGACTCTCTAGCTTTGGTCCTATAGTTCTTCAACTCTGGTACACTACAATCTTCCCAAGTTTTATCTTTGCTTGTTACTTTCTCCATTGCTGAATTTTTTTGATAAGTCAAAGTATTGATTCTATCTTGAAGTTGGGAAATAATCTTTTCAGACTTTTCTTCACTATTAGATAGTCTATCATTTAACTTATCTAATTCAGTTTGAAGTTCTTCTGGAGTTTTTTGTGTTACGGTTGATGAATCACCGCCTCCGGAATCTCCTGAATCCGAATCGCCTCCATCTCCAGCAGCATCATCTC
>SDBT01018673.1_pt1 | contig 10890 bp, 9 predicted proteins | sample 2277101 | NCBI WGS metagenome assembly SDBT01 (sample SAMN10404973, study PRJNA504765) | marine sediment metagenome | isolation source: marine sediment core GS10_PC15, 103 cmbsf | place: Arctic Ocean: Southern Knipovich Ridge | collected 2010 | reverse complement strand
CTAAAATTAATCGTAATAGTGGCTCTAATTTTAGCGTTTGTCCTTGTAAACAAATACTAAAATTAATCGTAATAGTGGCTCTAATTTTAGCGTTTGTCCTTGTAAACAAATACTAAAATTAAAATGATTATAACAATAAATATGACACCACCAACAATTACCCACCATGGGATCACTAAAGGATCAGTGGTTGGTGTTTTTGCTGTAATTGCATTTTGACAGTCAACTGTTTGATCTACACCATCTGGTTCAATTTTAAGACACAGTGAATTCTTGCCACAAAACTGATTAAATTCTACCTTGAATTGATTAATTTGATCAGCTGTGGTAGTAATATCAATTCCTGAGATAATACAAGTACAGGGCTTACAATTCCTACATATTTGTTCAAAATCTACAGTTCCCCCGATTGTAGATTTTGAAGCTTCGATTGTAACATCGTCAATTACACAGGTGTCATTCGTGCATTGGAGATTGTTACCTTTTCCGTCATCTAATGGTATAGTTTTCAGTCTAGTACAAAGTGGATCACATTGTGGGTCTTTTGAAATAACTCTTCTAGCTTGTTCAACATTTGGGAGGGGAGCATAACAACCACAAAACCCTAATATCCCTTTATTGGCAGCAATTCCTTCTCTAGTGGTACATTCCGAGCCACAACCAAACCGTCCTTGACAATTAGGACATGGGGGATTAGTAGTTTTGCCTTGACAAAAGGCTTGGAGAGCTATATCACATACTCCTGGTAGTCTATTACAAAAAGATTCAAAATTTCCTCCTAATTGCTCCTGAAACAAATCATAATCGGGAAAGCCGGGAAGTGTTATTCGATGACCCTCACCAAGATATTTATTTAAAATTCGAACAAAATCTTTTTGGGACTCTTCCCAGTTTTCTTTATTCCATTGGCCTGCAGCCTCACCAGAATTGTAGATAAAATCATGATACAGATTATAACAAGCACGGTTACTCCAAACATCAAACCATTTTTGGCCTGATGAATTATCTCCCCGGCATTGACTTCTGCTTGGAAAATTCATCAATTAATTAATCTCGTCTAATATTTCATACAAATCGAAAATACTCAGAACCGTTAAGGATTAGTCTCCTTTCTAAGTCTTGAATTATTTCCATTTCTTTCTTATTCGAGAGTCAGGAAAGAATAATAAAACTCTAAAACAAACAAAAATGATCAGACCAGAAAGGGGAAGTTGCTTGAAATAAAATGAATTCTTCGAGTGGTTCAAATGTAGTTATATCAGGCAGAGTGGTAGATCATTGTCAAAAATCCGATTGTCTAGATGGAAATTGTTCCGGATGTAAAAATGGCAACCTCTGGTGTGATGATCCACGATGTCATCCCAATTGTGAAGATTGCCCACCAAACGATAACACCTTTATAACATTTTTAATCATTGTTTTTGTCATCTTCGGATTGTTTTTGTTAGGTTTCCTGATTTATGCTATCTGGAAGGGAAACCGACCAGATGAAATTAATCATCATTACCTACTGGAAAGACATCCTCACCCAAATCAAGTTATTTTAAGTAGTTCTGTAGGCAGAGTCAATCCAGTAAATTTTGTATCGGCTAGTCCTCCAGCTACTTCTTCAGCATTTATACCACCATCAGCCCCAATTATTAGCCAGCTCCAATCCGAACCTTTTCTACCTTCATCCATCATCACAGGGTTCGAGAAAATACCTGAAACCTAGAAACAATCCCTTACTGATAGTAACTCAGTTAATTGGTGTTATCTTATTTGGCCGATGGTAGCATTTGTGCAAAATATATTTAAAATAATTAAACATTAAATTATACTTTTCGGAGAAAGTTTAGTCTAACAATTAATCGAGAAGTATTAGTTAGGAGAAAAAATATTTTTATCTAAAACATAACCGAATCTCATTTTCTAGATTTAGTCTGATTGCACTTTCTTCTAGGATGCCTAAAATTAAATTCTATAATATGTCGGATAATCAAACTGTTTATAATCCTGTTCGGTTTGAAGTAAATATCGATGGTAAGTATTCAGATTCTGCCAAATGGGGTCTTGAAATTGATGACAAACACCACAAGTCATATTCTAAACATTCCTGTGAAGTATATCTTAGTCCCGGTCAGCATAAAATCTGCGCTAGGGTATTAGATTATGGAAGGCCCACCAAGAATTGTCACTCTTGTTATATTAATGTTTATAATCAGGACGAATCTGATTCTTATGGACATGATTCTAACGGATATGATGATTCTTACAGCCGCGATGATTCTCATGGAGACGAAGATTCTCATGGGAAGAAATGCCATAAAAGAGAACTCAGGGGCCCACCTGGCTGTGACGGAAAAGATGGGAGAGACGGCTGCGACGGAAAGGATGGACGTTGCGGACCACCTGGGATGGATGGATGTTCTGGAAAGAAAGGGAGAGACGGTTGTCCCGGCTCCCAAGGTTGTCCAGGAAGAAAAGGTGATCGTGGTTCCTGTGGACCCCAAGGTCCTTGCGGCCCAATGGGTAAATTAGGAAGACCTGGCAGTCAAGGATGTTCAGGAAAAGATGGTTGTCAAGGACCTCCTGGCTGCCAAGGACCAAAAGGTCGCCCTGGTTGTCCCGGACCGTGCGGTAAACCCGGATGTCAAGGTCCACCTGGATGTCAAGGTCCTCAAGGATGCCAAGGAAAGAAAGGTCGAGATGGTTGTTCAGGACCTCAAGGATGCCCAGGAAAGAAAGGCAGAGATGGTTGTCAAGGTCCTCCTGGATGTCCTGGACCACAGGGATGTCCCGGTTGCCCAGGAAAGAAAGGTAGGGATGGTTGTCAAGGACCTCCTGGATGTGATGGGAAAGATGGATGCCGCGGACCACCTGGATGTGATGGGAAAGATGGATGTCGTGGACCAAAGGGTCCACAAGGACCACAAGGATGTCCAGGAAAACGAGGTTGTCAAGGCCCATTGGGACCATGTGGACCCCAAGGTCCTAAAGGATGCCCTGGTAGGAATGGATGTCCTGGCCCACAAGGATGTCAAGGTCCTGCTGGTTGTCAAGGAGCACCAGGCCCTAAAGGATGCACAGGAAAGAAAGGATGTCCCGGCTCTCAAGGATGTCAAGGCCCACCTGGTTGCCAAGGTCCAGTTGGACCCAAGGGTTGTAAAGGTGATCAAGGTTGTCCTGGTCCATGTGGACCAGTTGGTCCAAGAGGATGCGAAGGAAAATCTGGACCACATGGTTGTCCTGGACCGCGAGGTCCCAAAGGTAAACATGGTGGACCTCCCGGACCTCGCGGTCCACCGGGTCCCGGTAGTGATATGGCTACCATCATGGTTGTAACTAATGATACAAATCTTAAGAAAGGAATTCATACCGTAATCGTAAAAGGAGAAGCCAGAAGTTTAAATTTAGTTCTTCCTCATGTTGGAAGAAGTCGTAGCTACGGTGGACATGATGGTTACCAAGAAGACTATGGTGTCTCTTTGACACCTTTGATAGTAATTGCTAACAAAGGAGCTCGATCTGTAACTGTAAATGCTCATCGTGGAAATACTATTGATAGTTCTCGCAGTTCGATTGTTCTGAGTTCGGGTCGTTGTGTCACTCTCCATGCTAAGGATAAAACTTGGTATCAGATTTGTTAAGTTAATCTTCCCCTTCCAAGAAGGGAGGCTTTGCCATCCGTTCGAGGGGGATCGATCTCTGTCGATTTTCCAATAATAAATATGTAAATAACCTCGATAAAAATCGAAGTTATATTATTATAAGGGTCCGCCTCTTCAATTGTTGTTATTACCCGGTAAATACGAATTAGATTTAGAATTATATCAAGAGTCTCAGAAACTGGGAATCCGCGATCAATATCTGGAGGCCCAACAAACTGGGGAAGAGCGTCCTTATTTGGAACCATCTCCTCAGGATAGAGAGGATAAAATTCCAAGAAATGGAACTGTCTCCGATCAACCGACCAGAGTGTATGGCTATCGGCAAGCCTATCATCGGCTAATCTATACCACCAATTGGAAGTGTCTGATTAAATGGTGGCAAGCGGGTACCTTTGATTGTACGGCTGAAGCGGTTTGTGACTATTTATCGATTTCCCGTCCTTCAGGCAGGTTAGATTCGACCACTAGTCAAATCCTATTAGATAGAATTAAAGCTAGTCCCAACGGGTCTTAGTTATTATCCATCATTTACAAAAAATGATGGATTTACAAATAAAAGATTTTTTTAATATTGACATGTAGGGCATCTTATCGCGATATATTTAAAGAGCCATTTACAATCTAATTTTTATTTTCATTATTAGATACATGTCTCTTACAATCACCACCCGTTGTCGTTTTAATCTTGGCTGAGTCATCCTCAGAGTAATTATCATTATCATCCTGATAAATATTGTTTATATAATCATATTGAAATTCCCCCACCACATCATTTTCTCCGATTTCATGTATTAGTTCGCCATGATCATGCCATCGTTCTGCCCAATATCCAAAGGAATAATTGTGAATTAACGATGGGATACGAACATCTGGACTGTGTAATTTACCATTATGATCATAATAATAACACCTTATCATACGTTTGAACTCGTATGCCGCTTCACATGGTTGTGTAATATTACGACTTTTATCCTCTTTATCAAATTTGATCACCAAATCGTGGTGGTCTGGAGACCATTCAATATGGGGAGTACACTTGTCATCCTTACGAGAAAGAGTATAGTTCTTGGTCTTCACTCCGTCTATTCTTAGACATTTTTCTAATTCAGAACTACCCGATTGGGTTATACAAATATCATAACCCTCGTCGATTTTTACTACCTTTACGTTATCAAAATTAGTACTTTGCTCGAAAATACATTTCTCGGATTGAGACTTGTTAGAAGGTCGTTTCATCACTTATACTGGAAGATTGCTAGTTTAATCAAAGTAAATAGAGTTGTTAGTTGTGGAATGAAATGTTTTTGAAATCAATTTTTGGAGTTGAGTGGATCTTGCAAATCATCGTATTATTACGTCGATTTATGTAATTCGAGATTTTTAGAATAGCCTAGCCAAGTCAGGAAAGCCAATTGCTTGCTTTTGAGCCAGTTTCATCAAAGGTAATAACGATCAATTCCCTATCTAAAATCTGCATCTAAGGTTATCACTCGGGGGTGAAACTTTTCATTGATCTGAAGGATTTATTATGTCAAGGTCGGTGGTTAATAGGTGAAAATGATTAGATTGGCGATGTTACTATCGAAGCTTCGAAATATACAGTCGGTGGAACTGAACGTTTCCCATCATTATGATTTTCTCGTTGATAGTTTATTTTCACAACAGCCAATACTTATAGAATAATCCGAATGATTCTTTTTGAGAAAACATTCAACTTTTCGATTCGAATCAAAATTTAAGATTTCTTTCCGATCATTTTCTTTATAATAGCCACCAGAACCACGATGAACCAAATAATTACGGGAATTAGAAGAACAGCCGAAGTTGTTGTTATACCAAACTCTATTATCATCCAAGCTAAAAGTAAAATAATAATTATTAACAGAAATGTGGTCACACCTAGATGGAATCCTCGACTAATTGAATAACCTACCCCACCTAATAGTAGGAGTAACGCAATCCAACTAGGAATAGAACCATTCACATCGGATGAGATAGCGTATGAGATAGAGAGAGAAATTAAAATGGCTATTAGAAACCATCCGGACCAATAAACAAAAGATGGCCGATTACTGATTCTACAATCGTTTAGAAATGGTATTATATGTTGCCTTCCCAACCAAGCCACTGAAAGAATAACAATTATAGTTACAACTAAAATGAACCAAAAAATCATCCTTTTAATAGATTCAATATACATTGATGGTATCCATCGATGTATTTTTGTTATTTATGTTTATATTTATTTTTATTTTTATTTTTATTTTGGTTTAGCCATATCTCTAGCAATTTTAACATATTGGTTTAATATTTTACAGTCAGGATCGAATCCTCCAACATGTTTCACTTTCTTGCCAGATTCACCAGGTTTCTTGGATTTGGTCTTTTTCAATTGTTTTGTGAATGAATAATGACACATCAAAGCGTCAGGGACAACCACTGGATATTTTAATTTAACTTTACCTAATTTCTTAGTGATATATTTTTCATCGTCTTTTCCTAAACCTTTGAAGTCCTTTGCGTCAAAGAGAGAACCAAACCAAGCAATACAGTTGATAGACCAACGCTCTCCATTAAGATATGAGTGATCAAGATGATAGTTATTAGTGGCACTTTTAGAAATAGCATCTAATAAACTTTCATGGACTTGTTGTGCACCTTCGAAAGTCATGAGTTGTTTATAAGGATTCTTATCTTTGAAAACTATGGCTCCTTCTCGGGAAGCTCCTGTCTTTTGATGAAGAGCATCCAATGGACCAGAATTGACAACATTGGCTGAAAAGACTGTATTTTTGTAACGATTATTAATAGCGAATTCAACAAGTCGTCCAAAAGCTCCATCTTCGACCCATACAACATCATCATCAATTTTAATCCAAAGTGTATTATGATCAGAATCACGATTAAACATGGCTTCATATAATGGGAAGACACCTTTTCTATCACCAGTCACTTTAGTTGGATTAACAGTTATAAATTTAGGATCATTAATGTTACTTAATGCTTCTTTTAAGAAAATAAGATCATCAGGGTTAGATGTATTTTCCCAAAATATAACTTGATCAAAGATATCCAATTCACGGAGAATGTAAAGTAATAAAACTTGAGTTACTTTACGTCTTCCATAGGGAACAACTAATTTGACCTTGAATTGTTCTCTGAAACTGTGAGGAGTATGAGGAGTATGAGGACTATTAGGACTACTAACACGTCTTCCAGTATTAAACTGCGCGTTAGATGTAAGATTTAATTGTGGAATGGAAAGTGGTTTATCGGCAGTTTTAGATTCCTCGGACTTAACTGCAGGAATGGTTTCAAGAGAAGAACCCCCTAAAGAAACTATTTTAAAAGCTGCCTTTTGTTGACGATGATCTCCTTTACCTGTTTTCTCAAAATGGTATGGACTACCCATCATTCCAATTGCTTGATACGAAAGATTATTTTCACGAAGTAACTCTTCGAAAGCTTTCACTTCATGTTGTTCATATCCTGGATAACCAAGAAGTTCATCAAAGACCAAAATTGTACCATCTTTAATTAAAGGAGCCAATATACTTAGAGCAGTTCGGCTACTTTGATAAGTATCCACATCTACGCTAATTAAAGCAGCCTTTTTCCCATTATTGGAAGCGACAAATCCAGGAAGTGTATCTTTGAAGCGTCCATTATGGATAACAACATTTGATGCCAAATCTTTTGGTATAGCTCCACCCATATCATGAAATCCTGCTTCAAATCCATCTCTCCATTTTTCAGGATTTCCTTTGAACCAGTCGAAACCGTGAACTTTTCTATCTCCAACGGCCTTGGCCATTAGATTAGCTTTGTGGCCTTTACCTGTTCCGAGATCAACGATTAAACCATCACCGTATAGTTTGGAATTAAGGACATGTCGGAGGGGGAATTCCCCTAAGCGTACTCCTGCAAGATCCTGTTTGAGTTTCTCTAAGAAGGACATAAATAATTAAATGTGAGATCTACTTTTCCCTAGACAGATTTTTTCTTTCTTAAGAGAGGTTTTCCAAAAATTGAACTTTTGAAGAAAGAAAGATTTTTAATCGGAATCGTGATAATTTTAATAGTGATTATTTCGATCGATCTGAGCTAATTTTTCCAGATTTATTGATTATTTACAGAGTTTTGGGAAAAGATAAACTCGCTTCATTATGATTTCTCTTCTTTAGAAAAAGAATTACCTCTTCTTTTCTGATGGATGGCCACAATTTCTCCCCAAATTACAAACTCTCGTCGAGTCATGGGAGTAATCGAGAGTATCAGTGGGTCGAAAAGAATCCTGAGATTTTACCCTGGACTTATGCTCCTTGCAAATCTTCAGAGATTGATATAAGTGGGCAATTAATACCCAGTTGGTTAGTTTTAATTTTAGTTGTTATTGGGATCATTATTATATTGATCGTTGAATATAGAGATCATGATTGTGCGTCTAATAAAAAATGCAAACATAGCGTTCCTAAACCAGGTTTTAAAGACGATGATGTAGAATATATAGACAAATTAATAAATATGGTTCATAATAATTATGATTATATTTTGTGGAGACAGGCACTTTTGGTGGGATTGATCGTACCATTTATTGTCATTTTCTATTTAAAAGCTCGGTTGCCGACTTTCATAGAATTTTTTATCATTGGTATCATTGTTTTCTTTATCGTCTATTTAACTTTCTCTTGGGTTTGGTCTCATTTCTTTTTTCCTAATGGTCAAGCTATTGAAGGAAATTTAGATGATCTCAAGAAACGTCTGGTTTCAAAGAAAAGAAATTATTTCTTATAATTGGCAGAATCTCCTACGGTAACCCCATCAATTCTTTCATCAAATATCTAAGAATCTCGAATTCCCGAGATTAAATTTATTTAGATTGATTATAAGTCCCAATAAAATATAACCGACCGGAAGTAATTAAAGTCCTTAAAAATGAACAATCCAATCTTAATTGCTCCGCCCGGGGGAAATTTTACTAATCAATATTCAATTGCACGTCCGGAATTAATAAATCGGTCATTGAATCCACTAGCTTCTCCCATAAATATATCCAATCCAAGAAATCAACCTCAAATAATCCAACCTCGGATATTTAAAAGACAAACCCTCCAACCACAAGTAATCCAATCCCCCCAGTTTCAACCTCCGACAGTTCAACCTCGGGTAATCCAATCCCCCCAGTTTCGACCTCCGACAGCTCAACCTCGGGTAATCCAATCCCCCCAGTTTCAACCTCCGACAATCCAATCCCCCCAGTTTCAACCTCCGACAGCTCAACCTCAGGTAATCCAATCCCCCCAGTTTCAACCTCCGACAGCTCAACCTCAAAGAGTCCAGTATCAAACAGTTCAACCCCAAACAGTTCAGCCTCAAATAGTTCAACCTCAAATGCTTCAACCCCAAACAGTTCAACCCCAAACAGTTCAGCCTCAGACAGTTCAACCTCAAATGCTTCAACCCCAAACAGTTCAGTACCAAATAGTTCAGCCTCAAACAGTTCAAGCTGGTACTATTCAGTCGCAGTTTCAAGCCCCCTTAACACCTCAGGGATTTTCCGCAACCAGAAGAGGAGAAATCGATCCATCAACTGGGTTGGTTGGTTATGGGAATGCACAATTACCCAAAAATAACCAACCTATTAGATCTGAATCAATGGTTAGGTCATTAGATAAATCCAGTTACCATGGATTATCAACAGATCAAAAGTTAGATTTGATTTTAAACAAACTAGATCAATTCCTTGGGATTAGACAGACTTGATTAATCGAGTTGGTGATACAGCCCATAAAATCATCATTGATAGTAATCTCAGTAATGAATGAGTCTCTGATTATCCTACTAGCAGATTTTAATTCCATTGGGAAAGCTGAGACGCAAAATAATAATATTTTCAAGATCAGAAGATCTTGAAATAACAGGATGATAATTTTTAAATTCTAACAAAATTTGCCACAACGCCAATCTTTTTCTTTTTCTTTGAAAGAAACTAATCCCAACTGGTTCTCAATTATTGGAATATAATTTTTCAAGTTAGATTAAAATGACTGAATATACACCAGATTTGTGTGACGAAGATTGTATTACTGTCAAAGAAGCTCAGTTTTCAACCAATCTGTTCAAGATTATTTATGATAGTGTTCTGAAGGGTCAACTTTCAATCGAGGAGGCAAGAAAGGACATTATAAAACAGATCAAGAAATTTAAGAAGGCCGAATTTCGTCAAGGAGATTACGATGGTCGTTTAATTTGTTTGTTTCCTAAGTGCAAAAAGGTGATCACCCTGAATCTTCTCTATCATCTCTGTAAAGAAGATTCTTGTTGTGACAAGAAATGTGATCGCCGAAAGAAAAGGGGAGATCGTGATTGGAAAGACGACCGCGATTGGAAAGATGATTGTGATCGGAAATGTGACAGTGATTGGAAATGTGACCACGACCGAAAAGATGACCATGATCGAAAAGATGACCATGATAGGAAAGACGACAATGTTTCAAAAGAAGCTAGTGTTTCAAAAGAAGACGGCGTTTCAAAAGAAGCTAGCGTTTTAAAAGAAGACGCCGTTTCAAAAGAAGACCATGATCGGAAAGGAGACCATGATCGGAAAGATGATTGTGATTGGAAAAATGATTGTGATCGGAACAGAGATCGGTGCAATAAGAGAGATCGTCGTCGTAACAGGAAGAAAGATAGCGATTATTGTATTGGCATTTCTATCACTTTCATTCCTGCTATTGACTGTCATCAGAAATGTGTGGTTCTTAGCAATTGTAAAGATGTTGTTAAGAAAGGACAACCAGTATTACAAAATCAAGCCGACAAAGGATTGTACTTATTTGATTGCCGAAAACCAAAGAAACCAAAGAAATTTATAAGCGTTGAGGACAATAAGGTTTATGATGAAGTGACTGTGGTTTGCTGTTCTGGTAAGGATTATACTTTTCCAACCGGCACGAAAATCGACTATGAAAAAATCTGTACAGATTGTGATATATCAGGAAAAGTATTAAAATCAGGGCGCCACGGTAAATCTTGTTTCCCTCGAAGGAGTCGCAGTAAATCTTTCTCTCCTCGAAAGAGTCGTAGTAAATCTTGTTCCCCTCGAAGGAGTCGTAGTAAATCTTGTTCTCGTCGAAGGAGTCGTAGTAAATCTTGCTCCCGTCGAAGGAGTCGTAGTAAATCTTGCTCCCGTCGAAGGAGTCGTAGTAAATCTTGCTCCCGTCGAAGGAGTCGTAAATCT
>SDBT01018672.1_pt1 | contig 10890 bp, 11 predicted proteins | sample 2277101 | NCBI WGS metagenome assembly SDBT01 (sample SAMN10404973, study PRJNA504765) | marine sediment metagenome | isolation source: marine sediment core GS10_PC15, 103 cmbsf | place: Arctic Ocean: Southern Knipovich Ridge | collected 2010 | reverse complement strand
AGACGATCTCCCAATATACACGAATTCTAGGCTGATTTTACCACAAAAAGCTGTTATGTTTAATTAAATTGGTATAATTCCAACGGTTTATGGGAAAAGAAATAAAACCAACAATCGTTCGGTTCATTACTGACGAGCACGGCATTATACACGTTATTTCGGACTGGGCTGCAAAAAATGCAAGACCTTCACCTCCTCTTGATGAAAACGTACCCATTGTCCCTCGTCCAATTTGGATCGATGGAGTCAAAAGAGCAAAAGCAAAAGCCGAGAAAGAAGCAAAAGAGGCGGCAGAAAGTGACGAACAGCCTCAAGACTAAAACTATTTACCCACAAACAATATTACATTTGGAAGGTTGCGACGGCCTTTAAAAAAAGTTATTAACTTTTAGCTTTATCTTCACTCTTTTAATCTACCACGGATAAGGCTATTGAGGCTATTTATCTTGAGCAAGCGGGCCACATACCTGCCCCGTAACGAGATATCGAATAAGCGGCAGTTTGAATGGATTCATTTGCTCCAAAGCGGAGATCGGGATTGGGGTCAAGGCCCATTTCTAATCGTTTGTTTATCCAACTGGTCGCTGTAAATTGAAACATTCCTCCATATGGTCCATTGGCTGAACCGGGATTAAAGTGCGATTCACAATCGGCAATTTTTTTAAGAAGATTTGCATCTATCCCATATTCGATAGCATATCTTACAAATAAAGCTTCTAAGTCCGAAGGTGCTATTGTTTCAGGAACTGGTGTAGGCTCCGATGTGGGTTCAGGAGTAGAAGTCGGTGAGGGCGAAGGAGTAGTGGTAGGTTTGGCAGTTGGCGATGGAGTTGGACTAGGTGTTGGTGTCGGTGTAGGAGTTTCAGTCGGAGGATTTGGATTTGGAATAATAATAACATTCTCGGCAGCCACACTTTCACTTAATACACTTCCTTGCAAGTTAACACTTTTTACAACATAAAATGACATTGGAATGGCGGTTAGCACCATGCCTAACAAGAAGTATTTCCAGTTAATTTTCATATCCGCGGGCAAAAAGTACCATTATTACTCTGTTGTGTCAAATTATAAGGTTGGAGAATTACTGATCAAGACCAAGCTCAATAGACCGCTTTATTTGAGCTAGCTCTGTTGGCTTTATTCCCTTTAGAGAATTGTTGTCATAACTTTGGATTATCTTAATTCCCTCAATGTCAATCAATACCCTACTTTTAGAAGCAAGTATTAGATTTGGCTCCTCAATATCACCACTTGAAGGCCCGCCGTTTATAAAACACTTTCTTGCATCCATAATTATCAAATTGGGATTAATTATGGTATTTAAATCCGCAACTTTTTCTTGCAAGTTTCTCATGTGCAAGGCCATTCGTTCTGTGGGTTTCATAAATCCAACCGAAAGTTTTAATGCACCCGTAAACTTTGCATATTTGTGTGTTTTTAAACATGGAAGCAAGATTAATTTGTCTATCCTGTTTAACACCCTGGGTATTGTTACTGTTTTTAAATATTTACCTTTAGGAATACTTTTCTTTTCCCATTTTCTATCATCAAAAACAAATATTCTGGGAGGAGGATCCATCTTTTCTAAATTAAACACACCTTTTGCATTGAGTTTTTTCTCAAAAACTTTTCTCGAATTAATCGTCATGGTTGAAGACTCACCCAAAATTACCGTTTTAGCACCTGCATCATAAACTAGCTCAATAGCAGCTTTCAAAAAATCCATATCGGTTGAGGCGGGAGGAGGATCGGCAGTATTAAAGTTGGGTTTTACCAAAACCACATCACCTTTTTCAACAAATTTTCCAAACCCACCCAAAGAATCTACAGACGATTTAATTGTCTCTTTTATATCTCCTTTGTATTCAACTCTCCCTACAACATTCATAGTACATAGGTTTACCTGATTATACTTGGACTTCGTTAGTTAAGTAACTCTACTTACCTCGAATTTCCTGAAGCAAGATTGCGGTTAAACTCTCGGCTTCGTATTTTAATAGTTGTTTAATATCTTTACCAATCCTCTTTGTTAGAAAAACCAAGAGCTTAGAGTCATGTGGTGCTTTTTGATACCTTTTTAAAAAATCTTCGTGGTGGTCTTTGTGTAGTTGCTCGAGAATACTACCCATTATATGATGGTGGACAATCCCGTCAATAATTCCCCATAGCTCCTCTTTTTCCTCGGAAGTCTTTGCCAAAGAATTAATCTCTTTTTCAACTTTTTCTAGTGCAACTACGTCGTCGTAGAAAATTTTACTCATAGTCAAATTTTATAGCACTCCCTTTTGTGATGTAGAAAATCTTACTCATATTTTTATAACTGTCTAAGTGTACCTGCTATCTTACTATTATTATAATCAACTGGTCCAAGAGGAACCTTGTTTTCCGGATCATCAACAAAGAAAACTATTACTGGCCCTTTTTTATACCTTAACCCACCCAGATGATTCATAACCTCGGGACTACCTCCGTAATGTTTTCCTGTCCATGCTGCTGGACCAGAATCTGCAATAGAAGCTATGACCGCGTTTCCATTTTGAGTATTAACCATTAATACTTTCCGATGTTTATACCAGTTTTTTAAATATGGTTGACGTGTATTCCAGTCAGGCAAATATAATGTTTGAACGACTGCGTACCATTTCTCGGTTTCTTCAAGTTGTGGGTTCATTCCTTCTTTGGAATTCGCAAATAGTCCCCAAGCTCCGTTTCCTGGAGCCATACCAGATCTTTGTGTCTCAACATCATGCAAGCCTACCGTATCTCCCGGATACCTCCTTAGATGCTGTTCTGCGCCTATCCTGCCATAGGTTGTATTAAGATGTTCCCCTTCTAAAGTTGCCCTTGCATTAACTCCCACAATGTCTCTAAATAAGCTTTCTAATAGCTTTTCTTCGTTTCTTGAAAGCGGTCTTGTCCTTTTTGGCAAGAAGTTGTTAAACGTATCAACTAATAATTTTTGGTTTTGGTTTTCTTCTACAGAATCAACCTTTTCTAAATCAAGTCTAACTTTTTCGACAAGTTCGGCCGGCGCAGGAAGTGCTCCGATAAATGTTGGAGGGGTAAGCAATAGTGAGCCAGTCAAAGCTCCGGCACCAAGTATTTTTGCAGAATGCTCACGTACCCTTGAAAGATCAACACCTTTTGATTTTAAGTATTTATCAGCATCAGGATAGGTTCCTTCGAATTTTCGTTTTGCTTCAATATGTTTTAATTTGAGCTTGTTTCTTAACTCTTCGGAGGATATCCTTGACTTAATTTTTTTGTTTTTGTCGGCAGAGGGCATTGATTTATTCTACAATCTTTCTAAGCCTATCTAAAGTTTCTTTCTTTCCTAATATAATTATTGAGTCGTTAATGGGTGGAGTAACTTTTTTTCCGGTCACTGCAATCCTTGTGTCCATAAAAAACTCCCCAGTTTTGAACTCATTTTTCTTTACCGCATCGATAAGTTTTTTGTCAACAACTTCTTTTTCCCATTTATCCACCTTTTCCAAAACAGTAGTGGCAACTTTTAAATGTTTTTTGTAATTTGCTCCAAACAGCTTGTTGTCAACTTTCGGCTTCTTAAAGAAAAACCCTGCCAAGCTTTTAAACTCAGTGAGCTTATTCATTCTGTCTTTAACAAGAGGAACAACCTGTTTAATCAACTCTTTGTCAGTATCTTCCGGAATGAAGCCTCTCAATTTTTTCACCAGCTCATCATCGCTAAGATTCCTTATATATTGTCCATTGATCCAATCCAGTTTGTCGGTATCAAAAACAGGACCAGCTTTTCTCACTCTTTCAATACTAAACAGGTCAACAAATTCGTCTAGATCAAAAATCTCTTTTTGTTTAGGATGGGACCAACCCAAAAGGCAAAGAAAGTTAATCAAAGCTTCCGATAAATATCCCTCTTTTTGGTATAGTCCTAAATCTACCGGATCGTGCCTTTTGGAAAGCTTTTTTCTTGTCTCTTTGTTTCTTAATGTGGGAAGGTGGGCAAATTCAGGCGGCTTAACACCAAAAGCTTTGTAAAGAGCAAGTTGTCTTGGTGTGTTGGAAATATGTTCTTCGCCTCTGATTACATGTGTGATTTCCATGTCAATATCGTCAACAACTACGGCAAAATTATAAGTTGGCCTTCCATCAGACCTTAATAAGACAAAGTCTGTAACTTCACCTCCGGGAAAAGTTACTTTGCCGCGAACTAAATCATTCCAGCTGACATCCTCACCAAGGTTTTTAAACCGAAGTGCTCCTTTTTCTTTGTAAGCAAGTCCTTTTTTAAGCAATTCCTGAGCTTTTTTTCTATGAAGCTTGTTTCTTTCCGACTGTTTGTATGGAGCATGCGGCCCACCCTTGTCCGGTCCTTCATCCCAAAATAAACCCAACCACTGCAAACCTTCATATATCGCAGCCTCAGCGTCATCTATATTTCTTTTTGTATCCGTATCTTCTAGTCTCAGTATAAATTTACCCTTGGCACTTTTTGCGAAAGCATAATTAAAAAGTGCCATCCAAGCCATACCTACGTGGGCCAAACCCGTTGGTGACGGAGCAATTCTTACTCTTACCATTTCAATTGAATTTTATAATTTCTACCGACTAACTACAAATCCTAAATTGATATGCGAAATAAACAACGATATACTTTTCTTAAGGGGTTTTTGTATGGCTAAAAAAGAAATGACATCTTTAACCAGAACGGCAATAATTGTCAGAAGAACAATTAGGATTGGTTTTTATGCAATTATCATCCTTGTCGTTGGTCGGATGATTATACTTGGGGGATTAAGAATATATAAGGCGGCCTTCCCCACCCCTCCGCCACCACCGGACGTACTATTTAGCAATCTACCCGTGTTACCTTTCCCGGAAAAGGAAATCCCAGAAGACCTCACTCTTACACTGGAAACCCCTACAGGAGAACTTCCTTTGCTTCCGGAACAAATGAAGGTATATTTCATGCCATCAACAAAATCAGTCCTTTCATCACCCGACGACACAAGAGCAATGGCAAAAAAACTGGAGTTTGATCCTCAGGAGGAAAAAGTATCAGAGACCATTTATCGCTTTAGAAGCACTAAGGTGCCCTCAAAACTCGAAGTAAACATAGTAACCGGTGTTTTCTCGATTAGTTATGATTTGGCAGCCGATTCATCTCCACTTTCAAAAAAACCCCCCGATCCAGAAACATCCACTGCACTGGCTCGTTCTTATCTTTCCAAAGGCAGTACTCTTCCAGACGACCTTGACGGACCGGTAGATACCGTATTTTTAATGGCAGACCAACAAAAACTTGTTCCAGCCCCTTCTCTTTCGGAAGCAGACGTTGTAAAAGTTAACTTTTACAGAAGAAGTTATGATGAATACCCAAGTCTCACAAGCGACACAGAAGAAGCAAATGTGTGGCTTATGGTTAGCGGAGACTCTCAGAGGGAAAAACAGATTATTGCTGCGGAGTTTCATTACTTTCCGATTGACGAGGAAAAGGTGTCTACCTATCCGATAAAAACCGCACTAACCGCTTGGGAAGATTTACAAAATGGAGAAGGCTACATTACAAACATCGGAGTAAATGAAGACAATAATATAACGATAAGAAGAGTATATCTTGCTTATTACGATGCCGGTGTTCCAACGGACTTTTTCCAACCGATTATAGTTTTTGAAGGAGACAAGGGTTTTGCGGCGTATGTACCGGCAATCACTAGTGACTACTACTTAATCGAGTAGTTTAAAGTTAATCACTATTGGGTAGAGGACCCTTGTGATTCATACTTAACTTCCTGCCATTCGTAATTTTCAAAAACCCATTCAATCAGCTCTTCCGTTTCCCCAAATCTGTCTTGACTGGCCAACATCGCAACCATGATTTTTTTATTATCTCTTTCAACATAGGTAACCAGGTTCTCTCTGGCATCTTCGGTCCAACCGGTTTTTACTCCCAATACTCCTTCAACTTTCCCGAGAAGTTCATTTGTGTTAACAAGTTTATGTTTAAACTCTCCATCTATACTTTGCACTAGATACTCTTGGGTACCAACAATCTTTTTAAATCGATCATCTTGCATAGCCACTTTCGACACCCTCACCAAATCCTCAGCGGTTGTTAAGTGAGTTCCACCATCAAGTCCGGCCGGATTTGTAAAACTCGTATTGCTTAATCCTAATTCTTGAGCCTTATTGTTCATTACGGTTATGAAACCATCTCTTCCCCCTGGATAGTTTTGTGCAAAAACCTCCGCAGCATCATTGGCACTCAATATCAAAAGTGCATGCAACAAGTCCCCCGCAGTTATCTTTTCCCCAACCACCAAGCCCATCTTTCTGCCCTCAACTCTTGGATCAATTACTTCTAATACCTGATCGTTTTCGTAATAATCCAAAGCTACCAAGGCTGTGACTATCTTTGTTGTTGAGGCTGGTAAAAAAGCTTGTTCAGAGTTTTTGTCGTATAAGTTGACCCCCGAATCAAGATCTACTGCCAAAGCCGACCTTGCAGATATTATCGGAAAGTTGCCGTCTCCCACTAAGAGTGGTATTGGAGTAAAGGTTTTGACAATCCTTTCCACTTTGACTTTTTTTTCATACTTAGCCCCGCGAGCTTTGTTAAGTGCAAAAGCAGAACTTGCAATAAAAATAAATGCAATTGCCGAAATCCAAAGAAGATCGGGTAAAACGAAGTCGGACTTTTTATTATCCTTTTGAGATTTTTTCTTCATAACAAAGAGTTTCCGGGGCAGTGCTTATTTTTTAACAACCTTGATACGTAGTTGGTTCAACTGTTCTTTGTCGGCTACACTCGGTGCATCCATAACAGCCACCTGTCCAGAGGCGGAAGTCGGAAAAGCTATTACTTCTCGAATACTTTGTTCACCAAGAATCACCATAAGCAATCTATCAATCCCCGGAGCTACTCCACCATGAGGAGGCACTCCATAAGTAAAAGCGGTAAGCATGTGGTCAAATTGCTTTTTTTGTTCTTTTGTAAAACCTATTAGATCAAAAACCTTATCTTGAATCTCCGTTTGGTGAATCCTAATACTTCCCCCACCCACCTCATATCCATTAAGAACCATATCGTGCTGTAGTCCTCTAACCCTTGTCGGGTCTTTGTCTAATAGCTTGATATCATCCGGGTTTGGTGCAGTAAACATGTGATGCGACGGTGCAAATTCAGACCCACCGGAACCGTGGAAAAAGTCTTCTTTGGTCTGTTTTACAAACAAAGGGAAATCAACAATCCATGCAAAAGCCAACTCATCTTTATCCTTCTTGTTCTTTCTCAAATCCGGTTTATCACTCCCGTATTTTTTAATTGCGTCAGAATGGGGAATTCTGGGCCATGGAGATTTTGTAATTTCCTTTTTCGGAAATACTTCTTTGATCAACTGGGTAAACAATTCTTCGGTAAGATCTAAGATATCATCTTGTGTTACAAAGCTCATCTCCAAATCAAGCTGAGTAAACTCTCCATATGCTCTATCTGCCCTTGGATCCTCGTCTCTAAAGCACCTTGCAATCTGGAAGTATCTTTCCAGTCCGGCAACCATTAAAAGCTGTTTATATTGTTGAGGGGATTGGGGAAGTGCATAAAATTTACCCAACTGTAGCCTTGAAGGAACCAGAAAGTCTCTTGCACCCTCGGGACTGGTTTTTGTTAATATCGGAGTTTCCACATCTATAAAATCTCTTTTGGTCAACCAATTTCTAATAAACTGTGTTGTTTGAGAGCGAAGTTTTAGATTATTACTCATTCGAGTACGCCTAAGGTCTAAATATCTATATTTGAGCCGTACGGTCTCTTCTATATCCAAACCCTCATCGTCTATTGGAAGGGGTAGTTCTTTGGCGGGAGATATAACCTTAAACTTTTCAATTTTGACCTCAATTTTACCCGTTTTCAGGTTTGGATTAACCAGGTTCTCTGGTCTTTTTTCAACGGTTCCTACTATTTCTACAACGCTTTCCAATGTAACTTTTGGCAAACTCTTTGTTACACACTGAACTTTGCCGGAGCGGTCCCGAAGATCAATAAAAGTAATCTTCCCGTGGTCTCGAATGGTATCAACCCAGCCTTGAAGTTTAATCTTTTTACCAATTTCTCCAATAGTCTCACTAGCCAAAGTTCTTTCCATACGATCATATTCTAACTTGTCACAGGCTTTCCGACAAGGTGTTAATGACATCCTCCCCTGCTGAGCGAGGGTCTCCCTTAAAGGAGGATGACATATAAGCAAAGCTTAAGTTTTCATCAACAGCGTTCAATTCTTGTCGTAGACTTAAGCTTTGCTTATCCCTGGGCTGAAAGCTCGAGGTTTTCTTGAATGCTGCTATAAAAACGCCTAAAAGTGGAAATTATTGGTTTTTTTGATATAATAAATCAGTATGAATACTATAAGATACAAAAATAGCACCCTCGCTTTTTGTTTTATTATAAAACAGTAAGGGGGTAGTGGTAATTCCAGAAACCTCCCAACACGGGAGGTTTTTTCACGCTTATGAGTCCAGAAGATAAACGATCAATAAACGGTGATTATAATGGTGCCTTAGCAGGGGTGCTTACAATGATTATGCAAGGGAGTAATTATAATATCAATCAGCTTGCCTGTTTTGGCGATAATGGAAAAATTGATCTAAAACCCATTCTTAAAAGACCCGGAGGAAGAAAGGTGTGTGACCTAATAAATGAAGCGGCTCGAGTTGTTGCATGGGACCAAACATCAGACACTTTCTCCAACAATACAGAACAATTATCAGTTCAGCCTATATTGGATGCTATGGGCAACAACTCAATAACCCAAGCACCAAAGAAAAGTCAAGATCCACCTTCTACAAATCCACAGATAATTCAAAATTCTCCATGGAGTAGTAATGAAGTAAAAGGACTTGGTAGATATTCTAAACGTAACAGTCGTGTAAAAGGAAGAAAACAAAGACGTCGTTGGTGCAAAAGAGGAAGAAGATAGGTTAAGCAATAATATCTCTTACCCTTAATTGTAAAGTTTTCTCATTATTCCAAACATTCTCTTCCAAAACGTAAGCAATATCTATTTGACTTCCCTGAGTAGCTTTTGTAATCAAATCTCCAAAACCAAATGCAATAGCATTAATTACTTTACCGTTTTTCTCAAGAACCAATTTTAAGTGCTTCCCCTCCTTACCAACTGTTCTTGCCTCGAAGATGTTAACTTTTTTTGTGGCAAAAGTTGGAGTAGGATTACCCAAACCGGTAGGCTCAAAAGAAGCAATTGTCTTTTGCAGTCCCCAATTAAGAAACTTGAAATCAATTTCTAGATCTATCTTTAATTCCCGAGTTAATATTTCATCTGTTAACAATGCGGCTGAAATCTTGCTAAATTTCTTTGTAAACTCCTCAATATTCACTGTTTTTATACTAAACCCCGCCGCCATAGGATGTCCTCCACCCTCATCTAATATATCATCAAGCTCGCGTATGGCGTCAATAATATTAAATCCGGAAACGGAGCGCGCAGAAGCTTTGGAAATTTTCTCACCTTTGGAAAAGACAATTGCAGGACGATAGTACACTTCGACAAGTTTGGCTGCTGCCAAGCCAATAACGCCCTCGTGGTACTCTTCGTTCACAATTATTATCGCCCCTTCCCAATCCTTCTTTCCAGCCGTCTCTTTTGCATGCACAACAACTTCTTCAACGGTCTTTTGCCTCTCGTAATTCGTTTTATTCAAGTACAAAGAAAGTTCATCTGCTCTCGCCTCACTGTTTGTACACAAAAGTCTCAAAGAATCAATTGCATGCTTCATCCTCCCCATTGCGTTAAGCCTGGGAGCAATCATATAACCTATTTCATACGTACCAATGTCTCCCTGAGTAATTTTTGCATCCCTGAAAAGTGAAATAAGACCGGATCTTTTGGTTTCATTAAGTGCTTCAATTCCAAACTTTACAAGTGAACGGTTAGGTCCAAGAAGAACAATCAAATCGGCTATTGAACCAATCGCCACCAAATCAAGTCCGTAGTTCAATTCTTCACTTTTAGTTTTGAATGCAATTTTAATCTCGCGGGCCAAAATCCAAGCAACAGCTGCTCCGCCAATTTTTGTTGTATGAACAATTGCTAATGCCTTGGGAAGCTTCTTTTCCGGATCATGATGGTCCGTAACGATCACGTCTACCCCTAGTTTATTAATCTGCGAGACAGCTTTTGTTGCCACAATTCCATTATCAACAGTGATAACAAGTCCTAAATTCGGATACTTTTCTTTTAGTTTTTCGACAGTTTCGATTTTAATTCCATACCCCTCTGAAAATCTTTCAGGAATATAGGGAAGAACATCCAGTCCCAAACTATACAAACATTCCCACAATATTGCCGTAGCACAAATTCCGTCCGCGTCATAATCCCCATACACAATTACCTTCTCCTTTTTTTCTAAAGATTGCTTGATCCTCTTGATGGTTTTTTTTATTTCAGGAGTTTTTATCCCTAAGCTTCTTGGGGATAGCTTGTTGGGATGAACGGGTTTATAAAAATTCTTTCTTTCTTTCTCGGTTTTAATACCTCTATTTGCCAAAAGAGTATCAACAATATCTTGTGTTTTTGTTTTGGACTTGGACTTTTTAACCTTTCCTAATACTTTCCACTTCTTCATACAACCCCTAGTCTATCGTATAATTAGTTTAAATGAAATTCGATATTCCAGACTATATTAGTGACATATTAGATATCTTTGAAAAAGAAGGATTTGAGGTTTATATCGTGGGGGGTGCAATACATGATTTACTCATGAAAAGACCAGTTGATGATTGGGACTTTGCTACAAACGCCACACCCAAGCAAATACTAAGAGTTCTTCCTAAAGACGCCTTTTATGATAATGCTTTTGGTACGGTGATGCTTCCACACAAAAAAACCGAAA
>SDBT01018671.1_pt1 | contig 10891 bp, 8 predicted proteins | sample 2277101 | NCBI WGS metagenome assembly SDBT01 (sample SAMN10404973, study PRJNA504765) | marine sediment metagenome | isolation source: marine sediment core GS10_PC15, 103 cmbsf | place: Arctic Ocean: Southern Knipovich Ridge | collected 2010 | reverse complement strand
GTTCTAGTACCGGGAAGTATGGCGGGACCGGACTTGGTTTGACCGTTTCAAAACAATTGGTTGAAATAATGGACGGGCAAATCGGGGTAGAAAGCAAAGAAGGAGTGGGTTCAACATTCTGGTTTACTGTGAAATTAGAGAAACAACCTCCGGGTAAAAAAGAGGAAAGCGAATTAGAATTTAAAATCGTTGCATCTCTTAAAGATGTCCCCATTCTTGTTGTGGATGATAATGCTGTCAATCGCAGTGTAGTTACTGTTATGCTCGATAACTGGAAATGCCGTTATGATGAAGCTGGCGATGCTCGGTCTGCGCTTCACAAACTTCGGTCAGCGGCTGCGGCAAGAGATCCTTTCCGTATCGTTATTCTGGATAAACAGATGCCGGAAATTGATGGGGAATCTTTAGGTAAAATGATAAAAAAAGATGACAAAATTAGTGATACCGCACTGATAATGATGGCAATTGTCGGCAAACGGGGAGACGTTTCCCGTGTAAAAAAGATCGGATTCGCCGCATACCTTACCAAACCGGTAAAACAATCAAATCTCTTTGACTGTCTAATGACAGTAATGAATAAGGAAATGGTGCTACGGGCTCCGGCTAAACAGATAATTACCCAGCACACTCTATCAGAAGACCGCAAGCACAAAATCCGAATTCTGTTAGTCGAAGATAACATCATTAATCAGAAGGAAGGCTTAAAGATTCTGGAAAACCTGGGTTATATTGTCGACCTTGCTGCCAATGGACCGGAAGCAATTTCCGCTTTAAAAACTGTGAACTACGATATGGTACTAATGGATGTTCAAATGCCGGAAATGGATGGTTTAGAGGCGACCAGGGAAATTCGAAACCTGGGAATATCTAATCGAAATGTACCTATTATTGCTATGACAGCTAACTCTATGAAAAGTGACAGGGATAGATGTTTAGAAGCCGGCATGAATGATTCTGTGGTCAAGCCGGTTCAGTCACGGGAACTGGCTGAAGTTATTGGCCGGTGGACATTTTTTATCCATGAAAAGAAAAAAAGAGAAAAAAATGAGAAGTCTGGCATTCTAGAGAAACCGGCTGAAGCTAAACATATCTTGAATGTCCCGAGGAGCTGAACAATTGTTATATGGAATTGTTGGTTGACAAAGCTAGTTTAAATTTTTTACCATAGCAGCTTAACTATTACAGCACTAATACCAAATCATATTCATCTTCATGCAAAAAATAATGGTGAAAAAAATCTGTTCCGATTTTACTGATCTGTTTGAATTTCAAAAACAGAATTAAAACTTTTCCTTGACATCTGGAAATTATATTTTTAAGTTTGGGTAAACAAGAGTTAACCGGTTTCTGCACAGTTGACAAATTTAATTTTATATAGAACTAAATAATAACTTGTTAGCCGTCCAGACTTATATATCTGACCGCAAAAATTTGACAGTCAATTAATGAATTATCAAGATACAAGTATTCGACAACTAGCGTATATTTTCTATCCGATTGGTAAGGATTTTCAAAGGAATCGTTATGATTTACAAATCCAAAAAAGGGGAAGAGCTATTTTCCCAGCTATATGATACCACCCTAAATTCTCTTGGAATCGAATATGACCAGTGTTTTGTAGACACACGATTCGGTTCAACCCATGTTCTGATATTAGGCCCCACGGAGGGAAAACCTCTGTTTATGCTTCATGGCGGAAATTCTATCAATGGGGAAACATTGGGCTGGTACCTTCCTTTGATCAAACATTACCGGATTTATGCTCCTGATATTATCGGCCATCCCGGCAAAAGCGCGCAAGTCCGACTTTCCACTAAAGATTTAAGTTATGGTCAATGGGCGTCTGATGTTGTCAAAGCTCTGCATATAGCTCCGGTTCCTTTTCTCGGCACTTCTTATGGTGGTTCAATTATTCTTTATACCGCCGTATATAAACCGGAAGTGATAGAGAAAGCGATACTTGTTGTGCCGGGAAGTATCGCAATGGCTTCAAAACTATCAATGGCAGTTAAAGTGGTGTGGCCATTGCTAATGTATAGAGTATTTGGCGGGGATAAGCGGCTATTAAAATTTGTCAGGCAAATCGTAAGTCAGCCACAAGAGGTGACTTTGAAAGGCATCCAATATTCATTTGAACATTTGAAAATGACAGACCTTCTTCCACCTCTTTCAAAAGAGCAATTACAGAGGTTTCAGGCGCCTACACTGCTGATAACCGCCGAGAATGATCTGTTTTTCCCGGCAAGAAAAGTTATCCCACGAAGTCAGGAACTGATTAAAAATTTAGTAGCTACAGAATTGCTGGAGGGCAGTTGTCATTATCCTTCTCTTGAATACCTGGAAAAAATCAATCAACAGATCCATAGCTTTTTGCAATCTTCTGATGATTAGAAATGCAAGAAGGTAAAAGTTAAGTAACCTCATGATTATAAATTTATTTGCTACTGATCAATGGTGGGTCGGACCTTATCCTGTCATTGTAATTATAGAAGTCCTGAGTAAAAACTATCAAATTTTGGCGCCAAAAGTGCTGATTCTCTCTTATGGCAGATCAATTTTTTATTTCTTTCAAAAAGGGTATTAAATATTGTGAATAGTAAGGTTCCTGAGTAGACCAAAAAATGTAATCAAGCTTTAAGTAGTCTTTTCCAAATTCATAAATCTCCGGCAAATTAATCCCTGCTAATTCTCAGTTTCATAATCTGAACTATTCCTCTCTTAAAGTGCTGGCCGGAGTTGTCATGGCGGCTTTAACTGTTTGTAAGCTGATGGTGAATAGAGCGCTGATCAATACTAGAACAAATACTCCTGCAGGTACCCAGAGACTCAACTCAGGCCGGTTAGCAATAATCTGATATAATGCAGCTGCGAGAAAATAACCACCGGGTAAAGCAAAAATGGCACAGTACAGTATTGGTTTCAGATAGTCTTTTGAAAGTGTATAAACAACATTGGAGACGTCGGCGCCCATACCGCCTTCACCGAGTTTTTCAAGTATTTTGTAATGAGAAATGGTTTTACCAATCATTGCATTGAATCCTTTAGAAAAGCAAGACATACAATACTATAGAGCTTCAGATCTGGAGGGCTATTATATTCTCCAGGTTCAGGTAAGAATCTATTCACAAATTAATATTACTTTTATCCATTGTCAAGAAATATTCTTAAGCAAAGTATTATGCAAAAATTAAGAGATTTTACCTACAATCTTTTTTGACTCTTTATGGACATAGAGCAGCCGGGTGGCAGTGTACTATTTGTTGACGAGGCAGGCAATTAAATATCTAATACAATCATCAAATTGTCTTTTACTTTACGAACTAAATTTTGCGGTAGTTTTCCAACCTTTTTTACCAATCGTTTGTTATCTATTGTTCTCAGTTGATCGATCAAGATATCACTGTTTTTTTTTACATTAGCAACACCCTTTTCAATATGTACTCTTAAAATTTCAGCTTCTATTTTTGTATTGGTTGTAATTGGACAAATTATTGTCGATGGATGCAAGACATTATTCAATAAGTCCGTCTGTATTACTAAAACAGGTCTGGTTTTTCCTGCTTCTGTACCAATCTGAGGATTAAGATCAGCAATCCATATTTCATTTTGTCTTATATTCATATTCAATACTTTCAAATTCTTTTAAAACAGACATTGAATTATCCTTTACTAAAAAGGACTCAGTTTGAATTTTTTTTTCTAAGAATTTTCGTTTTTGAAGTTTATTGTAATAATCTATTGCTTCATTAATGTATCTATTTCTCGATTTTTTCATTAATGCAACAATCTTCTCAGTATCTCCAAAGATCGAGTCATCAATTTTTAATGATATGGTTTTCATGACATATCCTCCAAGTATATTCAATATGTATATACTAAATATATATCATTTAGAACAGTATATCAAGCATTTAATTTCCATTTACTCATTTCATAAAAAACAATCCGATGATTTTTTAGAATAGCTAAGTTTAAATATATAAGTAAGTTGTTGCAGATAAAACGTGGTCCCATTCGGGGCAGTTGATAATTTATATAGAGTGCAGTATCAGTGATCCTTCAATTTCATTAACACAGTTGAACTCCAAAAAGCTAAATATGGAAAAGATATTTTACTTTTTACCTCCGTCCCCTAATGCCGATCCCGAGTTCCCGATTTAGTCATCTCAAATATAACATTTTTTTTATAAAATTTGTGGTTTTTGTATGAATCCTGTAAAAATATATACCTGAACTAACGCTTGTTGCATCCCATTGAACAAAATAAACGCCCGGTGACATCACCCTGTCAACTATTACATCAATAAGCTGCCCCGCCGAATTGTGAACAGTCAGGATAACATTTGTTCGTTCGGCAATTGAATACTTAATGGTCGTAATCGGATTAAAAGGATTCGGGTAATTTTGAAACAAAGCAAAATCAAATGGAATGTTACCTGTCCTTTTATAGACATCAGAAATAGAAATAGGCCCATAAACTTTTGCGGATGTTATGTCAGTTAGCACATCTCCTTCGTTCCATCGTATACTTGATAACTTAACTTCTGTCGAATCATCTGCGAGATTATTATTCACAATGAATCTCATAGTTGCAAACATACCGGAAGAATTAACCGGTTGACTGCCTGCTCCGGAAAACTTTAACAGATCTGTTGAAACATTTGTTTCGAAAATGAAATCTTCTAGCTCAGATGACCAGCTTATACTATTTAAGATCAGATAATTTGAATTGAAGGTCATTTCGCCTTGAAAAGAATAAATATTTTCATTCCGGATTAGATAAATTGGTATTTCAACTATAGATAGGGAATTTATAATAACACTATCCATGGCAATTTCGCCATAACCCAAAGTAAAAGAAGAATCGGGATCAAGATGTGGCAGACTATCAATCAGGCCGGCGACATATTTTAATATCAATGTAGCATCAAAACTTGAAACCGAACTATCTAAACTAACATCCGCATTTAACATTTCCGGACGATTCAAGTCATATTTTCCAACCAGGTATTTCAGAATTAATGAAGCATCAAATGCGCGAACAATATTGTTCAAATCGACATCGCCAAACATCTGCTCAATAATCTCAACTCCTCCGGAGTCAAATTCAACCGCAATTTCGTTATTATTAAAAAGTGCAGACTTGATATTGATTGGAATAAATCCGGGAGTAATTGAATCCGGCACAAAAAATTTAAGTGTAAATAACATACCTGATCCGGTTATATCATTTGACCCGGCAGCAACAACAGCCAACAAGCTATCCGTATTATTCACCTCGGTTAACCAACCTCCGCTACCTATCAAACCTGTTCCTTCATCAACGCTTATAAATTCCAATTTTTGTTGGAATCCATCAAAAGAAAATTCCAAAGAACTAAAGAGGGCATTCGATGGGAAAATTACATTTATGGGAACATTAACGGTGTCATTTACAAATGACTTTACATGATCAATAAAAATTAAGATGTTTTCATTTGAACTGCCTGTTTCACTAATATTTAAATGCTGGTTACCGGCTACATTGGTTAATTTTTGGATCCTTCCGGAAGGCCAGGAAACAGTTATTAAATCAATAGTTGTGTTTTGACCAAGACCAAATTCAGTTGTGATCGAATTTTGAGAAACCTGACCATAACCGTTATAGACCCCTCTAACCTGGGTCAGGTCTCCACAGACCACCTCAATTTTTGCCCCGATACCATTCGAATTACTTATGCTGCTGTTAAGATCGATAGTAATCCAATTATTTGAATTTCCATTGTTTTTGTATAAATAATTATCTCCATACCTATTAGTCACATATAAATCTAAAAAACCGTCTGAATTATAATCTCCCCAGCTATGGCCCCTGCTATCTCCGGTATCATCTCCCAGGCCAAAGTTGACTTGCGCTTCTGTAAAATTTCCATTGTCATTTTCATATAACAAATTAGGAAATCCCACAACACGAGTCACAAATATATCCAAATCGCCATCGTTATCCGGATCCACCCATGAAACTGATAAACAAGTCTCCTGATTATCAACGCCTTTTTCAGCGCTTATATCTATAAAAGATCCATTATCATTCCGGTAAAGCTGGTTAGGCTGTGCCTCATCCGTAGCAACATATAAATCTAAATCGCCGTCATTATCAAAGTCTCCCCAATCAGCAGACACTGAGAGAAAAACATTTATAAATCCCACAGAGCTTGCAATATTGGTAAATATTCCATTATCGTTTCTATAAAATAAATCTTGTTGGCTTTCATAGCTGGCCCCTCTGCAGATATATAAATCCAAATCACCATCATTATCATAATCTCCCCATGCACCGGCTCTGCATTTACCGGTTTCGGTAATACCAACTGTCTGAGCAATGTCTGTAAAAATATTTTGGTTGTTTTGATAAAGTCGATGTTGATAATCCCAATGGGCATTAAACAGATCTAAATCACCATCATTATCATAATCTACCCAATTAACGGTATATGAAGAACCGAAGTATGTGATTCCTAGGTCATTTCCGATATTTGAGAAAGTAGTAACATCATTTCGGTAAAAACTGTTAATCCTCTTTTCCCCTGAGATAAATAAATCCAGATCGCCATCGTTATCGTAATCACCCCAGGAGACAGCTAAAGTGGCTGTGTTGCCGGTCCCTAAGTTAAAATCCGCAGTAACATCTGTGAATGTTTCATCACCATTGTTTTTAAATAGCCGGTCCGGGCCGTTAAATGTTCCCACATATAAATCTAAATCACCATCGTTATCAAAATCTCCCCAGGCGCTTGCAAAACTAGCACTAGAATCATTTGTATTTGTGGAGTCAATAACATTAGAAAATAAACTTTGTCCTTGAATTGATGCTGAAAAAATAATTTGAGATAGTAACACTAATAAAATATTTCTTAAGGATAATAGCTTCATTTCCAGCCCCTTTTAGTTTTGTTTTCAAGTTTCTTCTTTGGAAATAATTTGCTTAACTAAATAATAATAATATTTTTTATCCATGTCAAGCTAATGTTGTTCCCCTACAAGTCCTGTCCGGCGCAGGTTATCCTGGTGTGACAAGTTTAGATATTGTATAAAGTATGTGCAGGATGGATGACATGCTGTCAATTTTGTTTTTTCCCATTTTCGCAGCTTTGTTTGCAAAAAATGTCTACTCTCTGAACGGCAATATTTTTATCCCGGTTTGGTATTTCGTGTAGTGTTCATAGGCGCCGAACATCCAGAGAACATGATCCTTACTACCGGCATATCCTTGAGGAACGACGGGCCTCACATTGATAAACTCTGAGTTCCTGGTTATGGGGAGTGACAGCCAGGTTTTACCTTTGTCCGGACTGCTCCATTTCTCGATTTCGAATATGCCATTAATCTGCCGGGAAACGTATAGCGTTGACGGATTCGAATGGTTGATTGCCATACCGCCGGAGTAATGTGGTTCCGGCTCCTTTTTCCCTACAGGGGTTTGGGGAAACCATTTGGCCCCCGGGGTGATCTCCACATCCAGCCATTTCCGGCCGGTCCACCGCGCGTAACAGTAGCGATGATCTGTCTCGTCCGGAAGGCGGGTATAGGCGATTACCGGGTCGCCCTGATTATCCAGCGTTATGTCCCAAACCCATGCCCGAACGTTTGCCTTCTTGCCGTCATAGACCACATCACTTTTGCTATGTGGGAGCGGCAGCGAGTGTATATTGCCGATCAGACTGCCGTCTGCTTTGAAGAATTGACTGCGGTAATATCGCAAATAGTACACGGAGTTTTGTGTTTCGTTTCTGGGGTGACCATCGGTAAAGGCGAAATGAATGGAGGATTTGCCGTCACTAATTATTTTTGTATATGGTCTGATATCGCGGTTCTCCCTGTCTGTGTCCTGAATCAGGATCTCCGGTTCGCTCCAAAACTTGCCATCCTTAGAGGTGGCGAATGTCGGTTTCCAGGTGGGTCCCCGCCAGAACAGGTAGAACTTTTTTTCTGCGCTCAAGTAGACCGGGTGGGCGTAGGAAATACGTGTAGTGTTGCTGACCGTCACTTCATTTTCCCATCGGGTGATATCCTCCGGGTTGGATGTGGTTCGGCAGAAAATTCCTTGTTTGTTGTGCCGGGCATAGAAGACCATCAAACGTTTATCGGGTAAAACGACAAATGCACCAACGTTGTGATCATCGCTATCCCAATTCTCTTTGAGTGTATGAACTTCGGTCTTTCCAGTTCCGTGATCATAAGCCCCTATCTGCAATTTGCCGTCCCGGGTTATCCACTGCGCATAGGTACGCTCAAAATTTCCATTCACATAAACTGCCCGTGGATCCTGAAACCAGCACCATGCACCATCTTCAGTGAAAGTTTGTATTGTGGCTGCCCGTTGTCTATCACAGCCGGATGAAAAAACAGAAATCCAAAGCGTTAAAACAAAAACAATTAATCTGAACAAGTGTGACTTCATTTTTGTGCCTCCGGATTTCAAAATGAATTGGGATTTTAACATGTAGATATGTTTCCTTTCAGGACAGGCAATTATCCGTCTAATAAATTGTCCTATAGTTCTCCATAGCTACCAAGTTATAATTTTTCACTTTGATGCACAAGGGAAACTTTGAAGATTAGTTGTTGCTATCAAGATGACCAGCTAATCCGGATCAAATAAAGAAATCCGGGTAATTTCATATGTTTGAAATACTGGTGTGTAAACAAAACAATTTAGGAAATCACCTTAAATTCACTAAAAAATCATTACCTTTTATCAATAATAGAAAAGTAGCTTTCTTCAGGTTGTTTTGGACTTTTCTTCATAATTTTAAAGCCATTTATTCATATCTCAAACAATCCACCGGATTTGCGGCTGCCGCCCGAATTGCCTGAATACTCACTGTCAGAAGCGCGATCACCAACGCAAAGCTGCCGGCCAGTATAAACACCCACCAGCCGATATTAATACTAAAGGCGAAACTTCTGAGCCATTCGTTAGCCGCATACCAGGCGATCGGCCAGGCAAGCAGGTTGGCAAACAACACAAGTTTGATAAAATCCTTCGACAGCATCGTTGTGACGCTGATAACGTCAAGGGGTCAGACTTGACTATTGACTTTGGTTTGTGAAACACCTGTTCCAAAAATAATCCAGGGAATTAATCAAAGCTATACGATCTATTTCAATAAAAAATAGCCATTGTTGGCCATTTTTCCCATGGTAGATACACGGTAGATATAAAGGCTGTAATGTGACAGGTATGAGTATCAGCCTGTGGAAGGATCCAGCCAGCTGACAAAACATTTGAAAGATCGGTCTCTTTTTGATTAAGAGGTCTTAGAAGTGATTAAAAAAATTGAGAGGAAAATGGACTAAAGTCAATAGTCAAGTCTGACCCCATGACCATTTTTGCTCGCATCTTGCCGGGTAATCAGCAATTTTTTACAGCAGTGATTTTGGCATAAAAAAGGAAGTTTTAAGCCTCGAAAACATGCTTTTATGGGTCGTAAGACCTTTAAATACTAATAAAAAAATAAGGTCTGACCTTAATTTTCTAGAAGTATCGACATTAGGAATCGCACAAATGCTGAAAAGAAGTATATGAAAACTGTTTTGTAAACAACGTCCCACATCCCGGTTGCAAAACATATTGTTGCGTGTTGCGCAATATATATTTATATTTGTTTGTATGATAAAGTCATTTAAGCATAAAGGACTAGAAAAGTTCTATAAAACAGGTAACACAACAGGTATTCAACCAGCGCATAAACAAAAACTTAGAATGCGTTTGACAGCATTGGATACCGCAACAGTTATTCATGATATTGATTTACCAGGATTTCGTTTGCATAAGTTGAAGGGAAAAACAGATGGATCATGGGCAATTGATGTAAGCAAAAACTGGCGAATTACATTTAAATTCCAAGATGGCGATGTGTTTATAGTTAGTTATGAGGATTATCACTAATGAGTATGTATAACCCACCACATCCGGGCGAATTTATACGAGAAGTATATCTTGCGCCTTCAGGCATCAGTTATAGAAAAGTAGCTTCCAAACTCAAGGTTGCGCCTTCTACTTTTAATCGTCTTATTAAAGGGCAGAGTAATATTAGCTCTGAGATGGCACTTCGTCTTTCAAAAACCCTCGGTCGTTCACCTGAAAGTTGGTTAATAATGCAAAACAATTTTAATCTTTGGCATGCAAAGCAAAGACTCAATCTTGATGAAGTAGAAAAACTTAGTTTTTCTCAACAACAGTTTCAGCAAGGATAATATGTCCTGATATTTTAGTGTCTGACAATGGGCTCGAACTAGTTGAGTCTCTTTCTAAATTGGACTATTTCAAATGGTGTAGACATTCAGTGGTGATGAAACGTCAAAAAAGTGAACGGCAAGACAGGGTAATTGAATTTCAAAAACAACATAAAGCAGTGATGGTTGAGTCCGGTAAAAACATATTTCGGTTAAACTAATTTGTGGTCAGTGAAGCGTCCTCCTACAGATTCTTCTTTGCAGTGAAAGTTGATGTAGGGGCGAAGGGCCCTTCGCCCTTACTGAGAAATGAAAAGCGAAACGCGAGAGGATTTTTCTCCGTTTTTCCAGGAGTGACTGAACAAACCAGAGATCAAAAGACGAAAAACAGTAGAAAAGGAAAGCTCGTATCTTGTCAGGGAACCGTCAATTATACTGTAGTGATTTTGGCATAAAAAAGTAGGTTTTAAGGCTCGAAAACACGTTTTTATGGTAAGCCTTTAATTATCAATAAAAAAATAAGGTCCGACCTGGGGTGTTACGTCCAAGTATAGAAACCGTTCAAAAAAAATCCCACACTTTTCAATTAGATAAATAACCATTACCAAAAGCTATTCTTCGTTTAGATTGTATCGATTGCCCTGTCATTTCCAGGAAGGCATTTTTAATAGTA
>SDBT01018670.1_pt1 | contig 10891 bp, 9 predicted proteins | sample 2277101 | NCBI WGS metagenome assembly SDBT01 (sample SAMN10404973, study PRJNA504765) | marine sediment metagenome | isolation source: marine sediment core GS10_PC15, 103 cmbsf | place: Arctic Ocean: Southern Knipovich Ridge | collected 2010 | reverse complement strand
CCAAAGATGATCCAATGAGCATTTTGGGCATTTGCAAAAATAAAATCTATAATCTGTGACATAATATAACTGTTTTGGAGTTCTAATTCAGTAATTAATATAAATGTAATTATATTTAAAGGGAAAAGTTAAAAATAATTATATCCTAATTAAAACAAATCAACTAAGTCGTTGGTAGTTAATTATTTTTTTACTTTATCTTTTTTATTAGCTTCAGCGAAGGGAAAGTATTTTTTTAACTCTTTTTCACTTAATTTGTCTGTATCTGTAACTTGCGTAGGTACTTCTTGCAGGGTAATTTTTTCTTTATGTGACATTAATGAGTTAAATCTTTTGCCTAAAGCTACAACAGATATTAGCCATATACCTAATATAATTAGAAATAATAGCGCTATATATGGGGCAGAAGCGCTAAGAGTAGCAAATATGATTATAAATCCTTGAGTTATAATAGATCCCGAGGACTTTCCAAGTCTTGAACCAACCCCATCTATTGCAGCTTTACCCTTTCTTCTAGCGTCTTTATCTAAAGGAATAAAAGCGATCTCCTTTGTTGCATCGAAAAGAGTGTATTTAGATGCACGGCTCAGTGTGTTTTGCATCGTTCCGAAAAAGACGCTTAAAATAAGAGGAGTAGAGCCAAAAAAGCTAGCGAATTTTAGAGCTGATGGAGTGTCTCTATATAAGAAAAATGTAAAGAAACAGACTCCTGTAATTAAAACAACTATAGGAGTAATAAGTGCGCTAAAAGCCCAACTAAATTTTCTTAAAAAATTACCTGATAAAAACAGGGCAACAGGGGTAGCTATTAACCCAGTATAGATCATAACATGTCCCATATATGCATTGAAATCTTGGGGATTAGGACACAGAGATTTTACTTGGTTTTTCCAAACAACTTCTACTATATGTGTTGTCAAATTATATGATAAAACTATCAAAGCTATGAATAGTAAATATTTTGATCTAGCTAAATAAGAAAAACTTTTTTTGAGAGAAATTTTTTCTCTTGGTTTTTTTACCTGAGAAATTGTCGGTTCCTCTACATTTATTGCCTTTTTATTTATATATCTAAAAAGTCCAATTATTAAAAGACCAGTAATTAAAACAGTTAAATTCATGAATAAAACGGATTGTTCCCACGCATCCTTGCCATATGGAATGAAATTAAAAAATCTTTTACTTGAAAAAAGAACAGCAACTTCTCCTGAGAGGATTCCGGCAATATTAGCCCCAACTCCAAACAGGGAATAAAACCTTTTAGCTTCGTGGACTGTAGTTACTTCATTTGCAAATCCCCAAAAGCATACGGTTAAAATAGCTGTTCCCCAAAGCTCTGCCATGACATAAAATGAGGTTAATGTCCAATGCCTGATCATGGAAATAAAACCATTAAATCCTTGTGGAAGAGTGCCTTGCATCTGGTCTGCCAAGTTATATGGGTGTATAAGATCTCTTAATGGATACAATATAAAGGTAAATAAAGAGAAAAATCCTAAAAAGATTGCCATCATGTAGTAAAAAACTTTTTCAGTAGAATATTTATTTGAAAGTTTTGTAAAGATATAGGTCATCAAAAGAGCCATGGGCAGAATAGCCCAAACCTTAATAAATGGAATAGCTTCAGCTCCAGATGATGGCGCTGTAACTACTAATGTATCTTTAACAGCTCTTAAAACGTTGTAGTTAAAAGCTATCAAAAAAAATATTAAAATCATTGGTATGAATTTTTTCAGCTCACTAGAATGAATAGGCCATAAAAAAGAGCGGACTTTACCGAATTTAAAAGTGGTAGACATTAGTTTTTACCAATTATTTTTTTGCACGCAAAGCTATATAAAAGTAATTGTAAAAGATTTTTTTCAACTCTTGCTAAAAGCAAGATCTGATTTATTTGAGACACTGATCGCCTTTTGAAATCTTTGATGAGTTCATTGTAACTAATTTATGATATTTTGCAAAGTAAGAAAAATTAAAAAAAAGTTCTTTTTTTTATGTCTAAAAATAAATTTAAATTAAAAGTTTTCAACAAGTAATTTTTTTATAAGTCTATTAAAAAATTTAGTCTAAAAAATAATCCTTCGATCCTTTTTTATTACTGAAAATTTAGAAATAACTGATGCTAAAATTACATCTAAAATTGATTAAGTGGTTGATTATAAATATTTAACAATTTACAAGAAAAAGACTTTTTGCCTTTTTGCGTAAGAATATTTTTTTCAAGAAAAAGACACATCGGCGTTCACTTTCTATTAGAAAGCGGAGGAAAATGTATAGAATTATTTTTTATCACTTAAAGCTTCAATACCAGGCAGTGAACCAAGTTCAATATATTCTAAAGAAGCTCCGCCGCCTGTAGATAAATGAGAAAATTTATCTGCAATTCCTAGTTTATTTATTGCTGCAATTGAATCTCCTCCACCAACAATGCTTATACAATTAATTTTAGCGATCTCTTTTGCTATTTCATTTGTGCCTTTCGCAAAATTATCAAATTCAAAAACTCCAAGCGGGCCGTTCCATAAAATTGTTTGTCCATCTTTTAAAAGATTTGAAAATTCTTTAATTGTCTTAGGCCCAATATCCATTCCTTCGAAATTATCCGGAATGTTTTCATCAGTATTTATAATTTGAGTTTTAGCATCATTTTTAAATTCATCAGCAACAACTATATCAAACGGAAGATGCAATGAAACTTTTTTTTCATCACATTTTGCCATTATTTTTTGAGCCTCTGCTACAAAGTCCTCTTCATATATAGATTTTCCAACACTTAAATTTAGAGCTTTTAAAAAAGTGTAGGTCATAGCTCCTCCAATAAAAATGGCATCAACTTTATCGATTAAACTATCTATCACTCCAATTTTTGTAGATATTTTTTTACCACCAATGATTGCATAAAAAGGCCTTTTTGGATTTTTAATTGCTTTTCCTAAAAAAGAGATTTCTTTTTTTAATAAAAATCCCATGAGTGATTTTCCAGGAAAGTATTTAGTAATAGTATATGTAGATGAGTGTTTTCTATGAGCAGTTCCAAAAGCATCGTTTATATAAATTTCTCCGAGTGATGCTAAACTTTTTGCAAAATTTGGATCTATTTCAGGTTTTGTTTCAGCTTCATGAAATCTTAAATTTTCTAAAAGTAAAATTTCGCCTGGTTTTAAATTCTTTGCTAAGCTTTCTGTCTCGGGTCCAGTAGAGTCCGGCGCCATTTTAACATCTCTTCCAAGAAGATCAGATAGTCTTTTAGCTACAATTTTAAGTGATAGTTTAGGATCTTTTTTACCTTTAGGTCTGCCGAGATGCGACATAAGTATTAAGGCGCCATTGTTATCTAAAACATATTTAATCGATTGAAGAGCTGCTCTGATTCTTGTGTCATCTGAAATCTTATCGTCATCTGTTAAAGGAACGTTAAAATCTACTCTCATTAATACTTTTTTGTCTTTTAAATCTAAATCTTGAATTGATAATTTTTCCATGAAAAGATCCTATTTTACTTAAACATAAGTGTTATAAAAGAGGAGTTTTCAGTAAAGGAATAATATTTATAATTTTCTAGAATTATAAAAGTTAAATAAATTTGTTTGAATTTAAGATATTATTAGATGATATTTCTGAAAAAAAATTACCATTTTTCGTCTTTTTCATACCCAAAATCTACTAAGAAATGATTGAAAAGTTCTTTAAATAATTTTTTATGCTCTTCTGTAAAAACATCTCTCCAGTTACCTGTTTTTCCTTCTCTAAAAGAATAACTTTTTCCATGCAAAGTTTTGATTAAGTAATCAATCTGATTTTCGGATAAACTGAGATTTAAATATTGAGTTAATTTTTGAATTGTTTCAAATTGATTTAAATAAGTTCCATTGCCTTTTTCTCCAATAATATCTTCAAATTTAACAAAGAACATATTAGAATGAATATTAGGATTTTTTTGTTTCTCATTAAATTTTTGTCTCCAAAAATTGGCCATAATTATTGTGTTTTTTACAGTTTCCATATTTGCATTTGGATCTTTGGGAAGAGTTCCTGCTTTCAAATCCTTCAATATTTCAATTAAATTATTTTGTACAGCTTCTCTTGATAGAGTCCAATTCTTAGTGAGTCCCCAATGGTTATAATATATGAAGGAAATCAATTGATCTCTAAAATCTCTATAAGTTGTTATGATTTTTCTATTTTGAAAATTAAAATTTGTATTAAATAAAATGCCATGATCCAGTACAAATTCGTCTTGATGCTTTTCAAGATATATTGGAGTACGATCAGCCCAAATGGAAGTTCTGCCGGTTATTAAAATTAATAATTTATCTAGAAGATATGTTCCTGTTTTAGGAGTTGTAAGTAAAATAAAATCATGATATTGGTTTTGTTTAACAAAATAATTAGTATTAAAATGCTGCCTATATTCATTAAAGTCTAAATTATATGAATCACAAATAGATGTTAATTTTTCATCGCTAGGAGTAAATTGCATTGCATCAGTTCTATAAAAAAGAAAAATTGTGAATAACGAAAATAAATAAATTTTTAAACTCATGTTTTATTACTCCAGAAAAAATTAGATTAAACATTAGTAGAATTAAAAATTATTTTCAAGGTCATTTCTTATATGTATAGTAATGTCATATTTCGGCTAAATTCAAAGGAGCTTCGCGAAAGAGATATAAGCACTACAGAAGAAGCTAAAGAGTACTTAGAAGAGTTTAGATTGAAATATAATAAAAGGTTTGTTGTAGCGCCTGCTGAAAAATTAGGTGCAACGCAATTGCTTTAAAACTAAAAAAAATTGCTTTAAATTCAAAAATTGCTTTATCTTTTTTAGTTATTAGTTTTATAAATTTAGTAAAACACATTTAGATTAAGCATTAAATTAAAAATAACAAAATTATAGGCTATAAAATGAATTTTCTATTAACAAGTTTTTTTTTACTCAAATCTTTTAATCTATTAGCAACTACTGATCCATATCATAGTGATATGATAGAACATAAAAAAAAATGTATTGAAAATATCATTTCAAAACCAAAAAAAGATTCCTCTTACCTTCTTTCTAGAGCTTTATTTACTATCAAAGCAGATGATACAGATTACATACCCAAAGTTGCAGATGCCGGAAAAATTTTTGAAGAAAATAAGATAAGTTATCAATTGATGCATAATGGGATAAAAGTTTTAAAAGATTGCTATTACGGCTCTTGGATGTCTGACATTATTTATGCATTAAAAGGACATCATGAACCTCAAGAAGAAAAGGTTTTTTATGAGGTTCTAAAATACATTCCAACTAATAGCACAATGATTGAATTAGGGTCATATTGGGGATACTACTCTTTATGGTTTTCTAAAAACGTTAAAGGAGCTAAGCAGTACTTAATTGAACCTGATCCACACAATATGGAAATTGGCAAAAAAAACTTTGAGCTTAATAACAAAAAAGCAAACTTTTATCTAGGTTATGTAAAAAGTAATGAAAAAGATAAGATTACTTTTAGCGCCGCTAAAGAAATTTATATTGATTCTTTTTTGGAAGAACACAACATTGAACACCTACATATCTTACATTCAGATATTCAGGGAGCTGAATGTAATATGTTGATGACATGCAAAAATGCTATGAAAAACAAAATAATCGATTACTTTTTTATTTCGACTCATGATGGTCCAAGGATTCATGATAAGTGTTTACAAATCCTTCGTGAGAATGACTATATAATAATTTCAGAACATAAAATACATGAGAGTTGCTCTGATGACGGTCTAATTGTTGCTAAAAGTCCTAAAGTTTTTGGTCCTAAATATATCCATATTAAGAAATATTCACCATAACCTTAATATAAAAATCTTTGACATAAATCTATTTATGTACTTAAATTTTTTTATTTAAAAAGGATTTTCGAAATATGAAAAGGCAAAATATCATTACAAATATCATATTGTTCATCATTTTTTATATGGGTGTTTTATTTTCTTTACCATGTTCTATTTGTTCTGCAAATAATCATTATTCTTCTATTGGTAAGAATAGTGAAGGTTATTATGGTCAATGTGGACAAGATAAATATTTATATGAGAATTTATTTAAAAATAAGAAAAATGGAATATTTATTGAAATAGGAGCGCATAATGGAATTGCCTATAGTAACACTAAATTTTTTGAAGAATTAGGATGGAAAGGGATTTGTATTGAACCAATTCCTGAAGTTTTTGAAGAACTGAAAAAAAATAGAAAAGCTATATGTGTTAAAGGATGTATTGCTGATAAAAAGGGAAAAGCTAACTTTTTGAGCGTAAAAGGACCTGAAATGCTAAGTGGCCTTGTTGATAAATACCATCCTGCTCATATGAATCGAGTAAATACAGAAATATCTGATCCCTCAAATAAGGGATCTAAACAGATTATTGAAGTAGATTGCTATTTATTAAATGATATTCTAGAAGAAAATAAAATGTTTCATGTTGATTATTTAAGTATTGATACAGAAGGAAATGAGTTAGATATTCTTAAATCAATTGATTTTAAAAAATTTGATATCGATGTTATAGAAGTGGAAAATAATTTTAATGATGACATAGCAAAAAATTATTTAGTTTCAAAAGGGTATAGCTTTGTAAAAAAGGTTGGATGGGACGATATTTTTAGAAAATCTAGATAAATATTTGTTATTATTTGAAAAGATTTTCAGCTAATTAAAAAATGAATATTCACTTTAAGTAGGCATTACATGACAAGATTATTTATATTTTTTGTAACGATATCTTTTGTATTTAATCAAAGTTTAAAAGCTAGTGAAGAATCTTCCAAAGTTTTTCATTATTATTGTACGGCTGCAGATGAAGATTATTTCCCTATACTAATGGGGCTAATTGGAAGCATTCATAAAGTTGATTTTGATTCTTTAGATGAAATTGCTGTTTTTGATCTCGGACTTAATCCTAAGCAAAAAGAAATAATCGAAAACATTGAAAAAACAAAGCTTTATCAAGTAGAAAAAGTTAATCCAGAAATACTGAAATATTTTAAAACAAATCCATCAGGAAAATTAGTACGTGGCTGGTATGCATGGAAGCCAGCTATTCTAAAGCAAGCTTCCGAGATGTTTCCTTATTTTTTATATATGGATGCAGGAAACTTAGTGCTAAGATCTCCTAATAATCTATTTAAACACATAAAACAAAATGGCTATTTTTTAATGAGCATATCTCCTCATTTCATAGAAGAAAGAATCACAAAACCTGTTATCGAAAAGATTGTTTCAAACTATCCTAAAAACTTGCAAGAAGTTATCTTAAAAAAAGATACCTATATGATTGATGGTGGTTTTCAAGGAATTTCAAAAAAACTATATCAAAATTATATTTTCCCCCTCTATAAGCTTGCCAAGGATTTGAGCCTTTTTGCTGATGATGGATCTGCTCCATTAGGTTTCGGTTCTGGGCGTCATGATCAAACATTGTGTAGTATTTTTGCTCATGTTAAGAAGTTTAATCTCAATTCCCAAGGATGGTCTAATTTAAAAATTGATGAAAAAGAAGTGCCGTTTCATATTCACTATAATCAAAATGAATTGAATGAACAATCGATAATTTATCGTTCAAGAAGTGATTACAATTATGGGGGGAATAAAATGCGATTCATTCACTGGAAACATCCTAAATTACTAACTGAAAACAATAAAGCTGGATTGTAATTTTTTTATAAATACTAATTTTTTCTCTGAAAAATTTTAATGAAAAGACTATAATGTTAAAACTATTTACAAACGAAGGAGCTCTATGTCTAAATTATTTGCTGTTATTTTAGTATTATCTCTTTTATTTAATCGAAATATAAATGCTAGTGATGAATCTTCAAAAGTTTTTCATTATTATGCTACGACAGCAGATTCAAATCATTTTCCTTTGTTAATGGAATTAATTGGGAGTATTCACAAGGTTGATTTTGATTCTTTAGATGAAATCGCTGTTTTTGATCTTGGATTAACTGCTAATCAAATAGATATTATTAAAAATATTGAAAAGGCTAATCTTTATCAAATAGAAAAAGTTCATCCAGATTTATTTAAATATTTTAAGACACATCCATCTGGAAGATTAGTACGTGGTTGGTATGCATGGAAGCCAGTTATTTTAAAGCAGGCTTTAGATATGTTTCCTTATTTCTTATATATGGATGCAGGGACCTTAGTTCTTAAATCTCCTAATAATCTATTTAAACATATAAAACAAAATGGCTATTTTTTAATAGGATCTCATCACCATTCTATCGAAGAGAGAGTAACGAGTCCTGTTATTGAAAAAATTATTTTGAAGTTCCCTAAGAAGTTGCAAGAAAAAGTTTTAAAAAAAGATGCCTATATTACAGGTGCCGGAATTCAAGGTATTTCACAAAAACTATATAAAAACTATATTCTTCCAGTATACAAACTAGCGGGTGATTTGAGTGTTTTTGCCGATGATGGATCTGCTAAATTAGGTTTTGGAGCGGGACGTCATGATCTAATATTATTCAGTATTTATTCTTTTGTAGAAAACCTTAATCTAAATTATCATGGATGGACTAACTTGATAATTGATGGAAAAGAGATCCCATTTCATATTCATTGGGATCCAAAGCAATTAAATGATCAAACCTGCATATATCATTCAAGATGGGATTACAAATTTGGTGGAGATAAAACTAAATTTATTCGCTGGAAACTTCCTTTATTACATACTGATAAAAGTAGTATGGAATCATAATTGACTCTTCTTTTTTTAATAAACCTGATTCAGCTATTTGCATAGCCCAAGAAGTATCTTCCGAAAATGAAATATTGGGAAAAAGAAATTGAGATGCTACGGAGCGTTTTATGGTATTTAAATGATTTGGAGGACGGTAATAAACTCCATCTTTCTCAAAGTAGTGATTATATTGAATTGAGTGGATAAAGGAAGTTGGATAGTCACCATTAAATGTAATAATTCCAAACAAGCTTACACAATCGGGTCTATTTTTTAATTTTTCATATATCATCTGAATATAATTCTCATGAATATCATCATCATCATCAATAAAATTTATATACATTCCTCTGCTTTTTTTTAATAAGCAGCTTCGTTTGTGCCCAACGCTAAATTCTCTATTATCTTTAAAAGAGAGAATTTCAATTTTCTCCTCCAGATTATTTACTTGAATTTGTTTTAAAAGCTTGTTGTATAACTCTGAAAAATGTTTTTCTCTTTCAAAGAGAGTGCAAATAAGGATGCTCCAATCTTTAGTAAAAGTTTTTCTCATAGTTGTTTCGTCTATATCAAAATTATTTATGCGTCTTTTTTTCAAAGTTATCTCGTCTTTTTCATCAGGTTCCATTAAAACTGGGGGCATTGATAATATAGAATTATTTATAGTTGTCTCTTTTCCTAAGATCCTAGATACATAGGTTAGCTCATGATCATAGTATGAAGATTTATAAGTTGGATTAAATACATAACCAAAACGTTTATAAAATTTTTTTCCTATTACAGGAGTTATGTTAATAGATGAATTTGAATTGATCTGAAAGTTAAGCACTCCATCGTAATCAGAGTGGTGATCAAGCAGAGAATCTGTAATAATTTTATCGTATTCATTTATTATTGGTTCAACCTCATCTGGAACAACAAGTAAGATATCAAACCAATCAATAAATTTATTAATTCCGCTGTTAAATCCATCAGATATTGTTTTATTGCTATTAAAGTGGAGAGTTAAATTAGGGAAATTTACAAGCTTTTTTATTGTTTTAGAACAATTCATTGTAAGGTCATCTTTATCGCAAGTTATTAGAAAATGATATGGAACTTTGTTAGATAAATTCTTATAGTATTTATCAAGGGTTGTAAAAAACTTTTCTGGATTATTTTTAGTATAAATCTTTATTAACAAATTTGGTGAACTTGCTATTAAGCTTATAGGTATAAAAAGAAGTAAAAAGGCAAGTGAATGCATGATTTTTTGTGTGTGATTTTTAATAGTTGTTTTAAAATTATTTAGCCATTTACAAAAAAATGAAAAAATATTTGTATTATGCCGAACAATATCCATATTTTGCTTTAATCCTATCATTGTCTGTATCACGTTGTAGAAATTTCTGTTCATCTGAGTCTGTGGAAATCCCTTTCGGATTTAAATAAAAGATAGAATTCAGCCCTTCTATTTTTTTAAACTCAGATCCCATGCTTACAGCTCTATTCCACATTTCTAAATCTCCAGATGATGTAAATGATTCATCAAAATAACCAAAGCGATCATGCATGTTTTTTCTCCATACAGGTCTAGGGCCAGGTAAACATCTATTCATTAATTTAGGTGTAAATTCGGGAATTAATGCTAGCAGAAACTCAGAAGCATTTTTAAAAGTTTTATTAGGATTGTAAGAAATATAAAAACTCGAATAGACAAGATCTATGTTGGGGTTAGATTCTAACTCTATAACATGTTTTTCAAGCCCATCTGTGTTGCTCCGATCATCAATATTTGCATTGCAGATTAAATCAGCAGATGCAATTTTTATTTCTCGATTCCATACAGCGTATATTCCTGGGTCTTTTTGTAATTTAAAATAAATGATGTTGGAAAATTTACTTAGATATTTATTTATTATTTTCTCTTCATTTCCAGGAGAGTTGGCATTAATTAAAATGAGTTCACAGTTTTCAAAAATTGTTTGTTTTGTAATGTTATCTAAAAAATCTTCTATGAATTCATCTCCATTGTATATTGAAGAGATGATTGAGAGTCTGGGTTTTTGTTTTAACTCACTTGCTGCTATCGATTCAATTTTGAAATTAGTTATAAATATCAAAAAAAAAGGAACAAAAGAATTAATAAATTTAAGAATAACAAAAACAAAAATTAAAAAAATAT